>Ga0209130_1001233_pt1 | contig 17962 bp, 21 predicted proteins | sample AraplaMF_Cvi_mLB_FD_184264 | JGI IMG/M metagenome (GOLD analysis project Ga0209130, IMG submission 184264) | Arabidopsis root microbial communities from the University of North Carolina, USA - plate scrape MF_Cvi_mLB (SPAdes) (version 2) | ecosystem: Host-associated > Plants > Roots > Endosphere...
AGAAGGACGGCAAGCCGACCTTCGTCATCAACGCGCAGAACTGCGTGCACTGCAAGACCTGCGACATCAAGGACCCGAACCAGAACATCAACTGGGTGCCGCCACAGGGCGGTGAGGGGCCGGTCTACCCGAACATGTAATTTGGCCGAGGGAAGTTCGACGCCTTCACCGCAAATAGACGCCCCTGTTGCTGCGAAATTTGCTTGTGGCGAGCTGCCAGCGCCTCAAATGAAATTCGATTCAGTAGCTATCAACTTGCTTCAGGACACTCGAGGCGAGCGCGTCGCTGTAAAGCGCGCAAAATTCATTGGCAACATCGCATGCGATCGAAGCCACCAGAGAAGATAGGCGGGAAGATGGGTTACGCATAAACAGCGCAAAGTAGTTTGTCGGCGGAAATGCGGGTGAAACTTTCAAGACCCTCAAGGTACCTGTTCTAAGTTCATTCTGGATCACAATTGGGGGAAGAACAGCGATGCCAATCCCTGCGGTTACCATATTAATCGTGGTGGAGAGTGAGTTTGAATAGTGAATGATGCTGTCTTCTATAAGATGGCCCGACAAATACTTGAAAAGTCTTCCATGGTTGTAGGTGCCGGTCTCGTAGGAGATTATCGGATGCATGGAGAGGTCACTAATTGCCATGGGACCCTCGTCGCATTCAAATCCACCGTTTGCGACCCAAAACATTCCGAAGGAGCAAAGGTCTTTGACGAAATACTTATCAACGTCTCCAGTTGGGAAGCCCAATACGACGTCTAAGGCCCGCTGCTCCAGTTTGCTGGCAATCGCCTGCGAAGAATCCGTCGTGACAGACACGCGGACGCGCGGATAGCGCACCCGAAGCGTCTCAATGACACCGGGAAGGATTGTCAAAGCGATGCTCGGCAGAATACCGATCCGCACCGTGCCCTCTATGGTCTCGGCAGGGACGACGTCGCTGACTAGACGATTGTAGCGATCAATGATGTCTCGAGCACCGGAAACAAAAGTTTGCCCTTCGCTTGTCAGGCGCACGTCGCGGGTATCGCGTTCAAAGAGACGAATTCCGAGTTCCTGCTCAATGGCGGAAATACGATTGGAGATGGCAGCCGGGGTAATGTTCATGCGGTCGGCCGTGACACGGAAGCTCCGCAGCTCCGAAAGCCAGACGACGGTTTCTAGGAAACGAATATTCATTGCATGACAGCGCCCCACCCGTTTTACGGTATCTCCAGCATCATGAACGTATAAATTGTCACAACGCGTTGAATTTACTCAGAATAAGCGTAGCCCTCCGAGGCTTCAATGGGAAAGAAATATTCGAGCGGCCGTCCGTTGCGTATGCTGATTGATAAACCGACACCCGAGCAACTTCTGGGGCGTCGGTTTACCGATGTCATCACGAAAGTCTCGCCAGAACCTTGGTGCTTGCCCCTGTCATATCGCCGAGTTTCTGCTGCTTGTCGCGAACGCTGGCCTCGCGCTTCTTGCCGGTTTCCTGCCGCCGCAACGCCTCTTCCGACACAGTACGCACCTCGTCACGCGGGATGACCAGAACGCCGCTTTCGTCGGCTAGGATTGCGTCGCCGGGCATCACGACTGCGCCACCGCAGCTAACGGGAATGTTCAATCCACCGCCGAGATCGTAGAGGCGAGTGGTGATCGGCGACAGGCCACGCGACCACATCGGAAAATCCGAATCCTGGATTTCAGCCAGGTCCGTGCATGGTCCGTCGACAATGCCGGCCACGGCGCCCGCAGCTTTGGCGGCAACCGTGACGCCGCCGCCCCAGCAGGCGTATTTGTCATCGCCGAGCCTGTCGACGACGAGAATGTCTCCTGGCCGCAACAAGCCAGTTGCGTGGTGCAGTAGCGTGGAGTCCGGGCCGGCGATGGCGAGCGTCACCGCGGTCCCGACGACACGTTTACCGGGCAGGAGCGGCTGGATTGCCCGGTCCATGAAGCCCATTAGCCGCCAATGGCCAACGGTTGCAGTTTCGACGCCTCTTAGGAGGTCAAGATCGGCTTGTGCGATCTGCTCCGGCATTTTCTCGATGACATACATGGCAACCCTCCTTCCTACGCGCAGGCCAGGCGGCGGTGCTGGGTCATAGGAATGAGCTTGCGCACCCGGCTGATCTCTTTCGTATCGATGCGGGCGGTGACGAAGCCGACGGGGTCCGAAGCGCGCGCGATCGTGTGCCCCCATGGATCACAGACAAGCGAATGGCCATAGCAGGCGCGCTTTTCACCATTGACCGTGACGCTGCCGGTTTGGCCGCAGGCGACAAAGTAGGTTTGGGTTTCGATGGCGCGCGCGCGCGCAAGGACTTCCCAGTGATCCTTGCCGGTCTGGAGCGTGAACGCTGCAGGCAGTACGATAACGTCGCAGCCGGCCTTCTCGAGTTGCAGGAACAGTTCGAAGAAGCGGATGTCGTAGCAGATCGCGCAGCCTATTTTGAGGCCGTCGAGATCGTATGTGACGATGTCTTGGCCCGGCTTGACGGTTGCCGATTCCTTGTAGGCTGTGCCGTCCGGTGCAACGATATCGAACATGTGGATTTTTCTGTAGGCCGCCACTTCCGTGCCCTGGCGGTTGAACACAAAGCTGGTGTTGTAGATACGGTTTTCACCCTCGACTTTTTCCATGATGGTACCGGCATGCACGAACACGTTGTTTTCCCGGGCAAAGTCTTGTGCCATCCTGTATGCAGCGCCCCCGGCCGGTTCCGCCAACGCGAGCTTTTGTTCGGTGGTAGTGCCATAAACCTCGAAATATTCCGGCAACACGATCAGGTCGGGCTGATCGACCTTCATTGCCTCGGCCATCAGATCACGGGTAATCTTGAGATTGACATCGCGGTCGTCCTGGGGGTTAGTCTGTATCAGGCTGATTTTCATGGTCTTCCTCCAAAAAGGGTTCTCGTCATCCGCGTCAGGCGACGATTTTTTCGTGCTTGAGTGCATTGATTGTGGACATGATGCCGGCGCGCAGCGTCATTGTTTGCGTCGCGACGACGAGCATTTCGGCGCCATGCTCCAGGGCGAATGTTCGTTCTGCCGGCGTCCAGGCGGGCATGACCCAACTCTTGCCCGCTTCACGAGCGGCACGTGCGATGCGGCCGAGATCGGCGCGGTCTTCATCGTTGAATGCATAGGCGCCGCGGCCGCGGGCAAGCGCCAGGTCCGATGGGCCGGGGAAAAGGCCATCAACCGTGTCGAGCGCAATGATTTTCTCGACATCCGCAAGGCTTTCTGCGGTTTCGATCATCGCATAACACTTCGTGCGTCTGTTCTCTCGGTCGAAGGCATCACTCGACGGGCGGGCATAACCGAAGACCCGACCGCCGGCGTAAGAGCGGATACCGAGCAGCGGATACTTCGCGGCCTTGGATACTTCGCGGGCATGTTCGACGCCCAGAATATGCGGCAGGATCACCCCGTCGGAACCGAAATCAAGCGCCTGCTGGATGGCTTCGGTCGTCGGGGCGATGACCTTGGTAAGGGCCGGAATGCCAAGTGATTTGCTGAAGGCCAGGAACTGGTCGAGCGTACCGAGATCGAAAGTTCCATGCTCGAGTTCGATGACGAGCTGCTTGACGCCGCAGGCCTTTGCAATTTCGAGAAAGCCGAAATGCGGCTGGGACATCCAGAGCGCGATGTTGTCCATGTCAGATAGTCTCCGATGCAGAAGTTAGCTTTTGCCGATCGTCCTTGAGAGGCCGAGCGTGCGTTCGATGAGAAAGATGATGAGGAGCGTGGCGGCGACGAGAACGACCGACACAGCGGCGGTCATCGGGTCCGTCTGGCTCTCGACATAGTCAAAGATTTCGACGGGCAGGGTGCGCATCCGCGGTCCGGTAATGAACAGCGAGATCACCACCTCATCGAACGAGAGGAGGAAGGAGAGTGCTGCGCTGGCGACGAAGCCCGGCATCATCAGTGGCAAGGTGATACGTCGGAACACCGTGAAGGGGGATGCACCAAGCATGGTCGCCGCTTCTTCGACGGATGGCGGCAGGGTCGAGAAAGCCGTCAGCATGATGCGGATCACATAGGGCGTCGTGACGATCAGGTGGGCGATGACGAGACCGGTATAGGTGCCGAGCAGGCGGGCCTGAACGAAGACGAGCAGGATCGCAAGTCCGAGCACTATTGAAGGTAGAAGAAGCGGCGCAGTGAAAATGTTTAGAACGAGGTCGCGGCCGATGAACTGGTAGCGACGGATCGCAAAGGCGGCCGGAACGCCGGCGATGAGGCCGAGGATTGTCACCGTGGCCGCGACCCCCAGGCTGACCCAGAGTGCGTCGATGAGGCCGCGGTGGCTAAACATCGCCGTATACCACCGCAGTCCCCAGCTCTCCGGCGGAAAGGTCAGAAAACTGTCGTTGCTGAATGACAGGGGCAAGACGATGAGGATGGGTGCCAGCAAGAACAGATAGAGGCATGCCACCAGGGCTTTGAACGGAAAGGTCAGTCTGCCGATCATGATCAGTGTCCCTTCTCTCAATCGAAGCGCTTGACGACGCGGGAATAGAGTGCCAGCGCCAGCCCGAAGATAATCAGCACGATCACGGAAGTTGCCGCTGCGGAAGGCCACTCCAATTGGATGACGGCCTGGTCGAAAATCTCGGTTGCAAGCAGGAAGACACGTCCGCCGCCGAGCAGCTTCGGCGTGATAAAGGAACTGATGGCAAGCACGAAGCAAAGCAGGCAGCCGAGCGCGACACCGGGCATGGTGAGCGGCACGATGATGCGTCGAAAACGGGTCCAACTATTGGCGCCGAGTGAGGCCGCAGCTTCCTCAAGCGCCACGTCGAGGCGTCCAAAGCCCGATATCAGCGAGAGCGCCATATATGGAATGAGCACCTCGACCATGCCGATATAGACGCCGAGCGAATTGTTCACGAGCTGGATTGGTGTCTCGATGATGCCAGTCGACATGAGGACGCCGTTGACCACTCCCTGATCACCGAGAAGCACCATCCAGCCGTAGGTGCGAACGACACTGCTGACGAGCAACGGCGAGACGGTGATGACGAACAGGAGATTACGCCATTTCGGCGAGACGCGGTGCAGGAACAGCGCGATCGGGTAGGCGCAGAATAGGGTGGCCAACGTGACCACAAACCCAAGCAGGAGCGAGTTGGCAATCAGTTCGAAGCTGAACTTGTCGGTAAAGAAGTCGATGTAGTTCGCCAGCGTATAGTTTTCGGTCAGCACACCTCCGCTGCGGCTTTCGATGAACGAGATCATCGCCAGGCGTGCAACCGGCAAGATGAAGGCAACCAGATTGATTGCCGCCATTGGGACGAGCAGGAGGATCAGGACAAATGGGAACTTGCCGACCCGCGGGTAGGGCGAGGGGGGCGCCGTTGCAGTGATCGCTACCATGGTTCAGCCTCCGAAAACCTGCATATCCTGTGGCATCCACTCACAGAGAAGTTTCTCGCCCGTTTGGAAGCTATGGCCGGCGCTGCGCGTATGGACTTCCGTTGACAGGATGCTTCCGCCAATATCGATGTCGTATTGCACGACATCGCCGACATAGGTCACACGCACGACCTTGCCGTGGGTCGAATTGGTCGCGATGCTTACGAGGCTGCGATCCCTGCTCGGGGTCAGGTTGACGCGATGCGGACGGATAGCCGCCTTTGCCTTGCCCTGTACCAAGCCTTTGGTGTCGCACAAGAATGTGGCGCCGCAGATGCTTACCCGATCCGCGGCTTCGATCTCGCAGTCCATCACGTTAGTGCGGCCGACAAATTCGGCAACGAACAGATTAGCAGGGCGCTCGTAGATATCTTCGGGCGAGCCGAGTTGGGCGAGTTTGCCGCGATGCATAACGCCGACGAGGTCGCACATGGTCAAGGCCTCGACCTGGTCGTGTGTCACGAAGACGGTCGTGATCTGCAGCCGCTGCTGAATTTCACGGATCTCGATCCGCATATCGTCGCGCAGCTTGGCATCAAGGTTGGACAAGGGTTCATCGAGGAGAAGAATGCGCGGACGGATCACGAGCGCACGCGCCAGTGCCACACGCTGCTGCTGTCCGCCCGACATTTCCTTCGGTTTGCGGTTGCCATAACCGGGCAGCCTTACCATTTCCAACGCCTCCTCAACGCGACCCTTGGCTTGCGAGCGGGACACGCCGCGCATATCAAGGCCGAAGGCTATGTTTTCGGCGACCGTCATGTGCGGGAAGAGCGCATAGTTCTGGAAGACCAGGCCGATGTCGCGCCTGTGCGGTGGTCGGTGGGAAATGTCGTCGCCATCGATCAGGATATTGCCTTTGGTGATGTCCAACAGGCCGGCGATCATCCGCAACGTCGTTGTCTTGCCGCAGCCGGAAGGTCCCAGCAGCCCAAGGAGCTTGCCTTTCGGGAGATCGATGTCGAGATCGTCGACCGCCATGTAGTCGACGCCGTAGCGTTTGGTCACACCCTTAAGTTTCAGGAAGGCCGGGTCGCCCGTGGCAGCGGCGGGCACGGCCGCGGCCTGCGCATTCTGGCGCAGCTGTTGAATCTGCATATCATCACCGTCAGGATTTGAGGTCGTCGTGCGACGCAAAGTCGGGATCGCCGCCATCGCAGGTGCTGTGCGGCGCGCCGATGCGTCGTGTTTTGGCGTGGTGGAGGGCGATCAGACCCGCGCGTTCGGAGAGCCGCTCCTCGACTATCGCCCAGCCGGGATGATCTGGCGCCGCCATGGTTGGAGGATGCTCTCGCGCATGTCGCCGATGCTCATCCAGTCAACGTTGATCAACTTTGCGCGTTGCGCCGGGTCCATGAGAGGAATGCGCGTCCGGGTCGCTTCATCGACCTCGGCCTTGGTGTTGGTGGGGGCGTAGAACATCGCCTTGGCAAAAGCGGTCTGGGCCTCGGGGCTCAGCGCATAGTTGATGAAGGTTTCTGTGGCCTCCTGCTCGGAAGCGTTCTTGATTGCGCTGATAACGTTGATCTGAGAGGCCGTGCCCTCGACTGGACCGACGGATTGCAATCTGCCTTCCGTGTGATCAAAGAAGAACTGCGACCTTGCATTGTAGCCGATCGAGACTGTGGCGGTACCGTTGCCAACGAGCGTGTATGCGTCTGGTTTCGGCTCCCAAGTCTGCACCCTGGGTGCAAGTTCAACCAGTTTTTCAACGCCGGGCTCGATTGTCTTCTTGTAATCGTCCTCGCCGGCAAGACGGTTTGCAATGATGGTTAGAAGGATCGCCTGGATGTCGCCGCCGCCCTGTGCAGGCAGAATAATCTTGCCGTCCTGTTTTTGGTCCCAAAGGGCCTCCCAACTCGTGGGCGGATTGGGAAATGCGTCACGGTTATAAATCAGGGAGAGCGTATCATATGTGACGGGGATCGCCGCCCCACCAAGGTCCTTGCCGATTTCCGAGATGTCGGCGTAATTCGGGATCTTGTCGGTGTTGATATCCGCGACAAGGCCCTCTTCCTGGGCGATCTTCGCCACTGAAAGATCATAGATCACGGCATTGACCTGCGGAGCGTCCCGCTGTGCACGCATGTTTCCGAGCGAGGTAGCTGCGTTCTGAACGCCGAAGTAGGTCACCTTTATGTCGGGGTGACCCTTCATGAAGGGCTCGATGACGCTCTTGACGTAATTTTCTTCAAACGGGCCGCGGTAGCCCATAACGGTAATATCGCTGGCATTGGCTGCATAGCCTCCTGCCGTCATCGTAACCGCGAAAAGCGCTATCGAAAGAGTAAACTTGGAGATTTGATTCATTGATGTTCCCCTTTGCCTTGTGGCCTTGCTTGTTGAGAGGAACGATATGAAAGGGCGGGAACGTGGTCCAACGACTAAATCTTACCGACCAATTAGAATTCCTTTTCAAAGCTTGTCGGGCTGCTGCGGCGCATTCGTAGCGCCTTCGGAAGCACTAGACTCGGCCCTGACACTAACCTGGGTTGATGCGAGGAATTGCTGCCGCGAGCTACCTCATTCGGAGAGTGGGTTGGACGCGCTGATTGGCAAGTTTGACCTTGCCGCGGCACTCGGGGCCCTGGCTCTGGCGATGCCCACCCGGCTCTTCGACCTTCAGTGGGTGGGGAGGGGCGGAGGAGGAGGTGGCGTTGTTCTTTATCCAGAGCAGACGAGAACCGACAGCCGGCAGAAATGCTTTGACTGTCGCCGTCCAAGCACCGTCGCTTGAGACCCTGACAAGGTCCTCCGATTTCGCTACGTGCTTCATGAGGGCGGTTCGGCGAACAGCCTTCCAACCGATACTTCGGTTTGCGTGGGTGCTGTTTGCCACGACTGTCGCCAACCATAGGGACGCTGTCCAGATGGCACTTTCGCCACGGCGGATCGCGACGTTGACGCAAAACAGTATCCCGACTGCGGCGCGATGTCTCTTGTTCAGAGTGACTTCAACACGTCGCCAAATGCATCCAAAAGCATGTCCGAATTCTCGCGGGAAAAGACGAGGGGTGGCCGGATTTTCAGAACATTGGCATTGGGTCCGGAAGCGCTGATGAGGATGCGGCGCTCTCGCAGACCATTGACGATCCGAGTCGTCAGCGCGGCATCGGGGCTCTTGGCAGCAGGGTCGGTAACGATCTCGACGCCGATGAAGAGACCGGAACCGCGCACGTCCCCGATGGCGTGGTAGCGATCCGAAAGGCTCTTGAGGCCATCCATCAGGTAGGAACCGACCTCCAACGCATTCTGCTGCAGGCCTTCAATGCGGATCGTGTCGAGCACTGCCTTGCCGGCCGCGGCGGCGACCGGATTGCCGCCGAACGTGTTGAAATAGCGCGCCTTTGGGCCGAACTCGGCGATCACCTCGGGGCGCAGCACTATGCCCGCCATCGGATAGCCGTTGCCCATTGGCTTGCCGATCGTCACCATGTCTGGGGCAACGCCGTGGCGTTCGAAACCCCACATGGTTTCGCCCGTGCGGCCGAAGCCGGGCTGCACCTCGTCGGCGATGAAGAGGCCGCCAGCCTCGTGGATCGCGTCCACAGCCGGCTTGAGAAAACCTTTCGGGCCTTCGAAGATGCCGTCGCTGGAAAAGATCGTATCGGTGATCAGCATGGCCGGCTTGATGCCGTGACGTTTGAGATCGGCGATTGCGGCGCGCACGTCGTGGCCGAATTTTACCGCCATCTCTTCGGGCGAGTGACGGTAGCTGTCCGGCGCCGGCACGGTGCGCACATGCGGGCCGAGCGTCACGGATTCGCCCAGCGACGGCGAGAATTCCGCGACTGCGCTCGTCAGGCCGTGATAGGCGAGGTCCGTCGCGATGATGCCGGTGCCTCCGGTGACGAAGCGGGCGACGCGCACGGCGAGATCGTTCGCCTCACTCCCAGTGCAGGTGAACATGGCTTGGCTGAGCGCCTCGGGGAAGGTGGCCGTCAGCGTCTCGGCATAGTCGACGATGCCTTCGTGCAGGTAGCGTGTGTGGGTGTTGAGCACGGCGGTCTGCTTCGTTATCGCCTCCACCACGCGCGGATGGCAATGGCCGAGCGAGGCGACGTTGTTGTAGGCGTCGAGATAGCGCTCGCCGGCCGAGTCGTAGAGAAAAACGCCTTCGCCGCGCACAAGATGCAGCGGCTTTTCATAAAACAGGCGGTAGGCGGGACCGAGCACTTTTTCTCGGCGCGCGATTAGCGCCCGTTCGCTCTCGCCGAGCCGCTCGAAATCTGCACGCGAAAAAGCATTCACCATCGACATGATCAAGCCTCGGAAAGGTTGGGCGCGAGCCGTTTCAGCCCGGCCGGAGTGAGATCGACTATGTTCTGCAGGCCGCGGCATGCGGTAGCGTGGTTGCGCATGATATAGGTCCGGTTCTCCGGAAAACGTGCGGAACGCCACTCCGCGATGATGATGGACATGGCGAGGCGGGAACGGGCGAGAAGCGGTAGCAGCTCGATTTCGGCCGGCTCCAGCGCGCGCGCCGACAGGAAGCCTTCGAGGAACGCACCCGTGCGGGCGGCCCAGTTGTCGGTTGCAAGGTGATAGGAGAGGGCGACGGCAAGGTCATTAATCAGCGGCGCATGCACCATGTCGCCGAAGTCGATGATGCCGACGACCTTCGTCGGCTCCGCCGGATCGAGCAGGATGTTGTGCGGGTTGAAATCGTTATGGATGATCTGCCGGCGCTTGATCGTGGCGATCGCCGGCAGCGACCGTTCGAACTCGGCGAGTATGGCTTCCACCTGCGCTCGGCGCTCCATGCCGACATGGTCGACCAAGGCGACCAGATCGAGCGTATGGGAAATGTCCCACATCAGCTTTCCGGCGGGCGGCCGGCCATCGTAGTCCTCGAGACCTAGTCCAAGTTCCGCGAGTGCCCGGCCGACGTTGCGGCTCTGCGTCTCTGAGGCCGAGGTGCGGTATTGCAGTTCGCCGCCGAGGAACGTGAGCAGGCGGATGATGCGCGGGCCGTCGGCGCTGGAAAGCGTGTGGTTCGGTTCGCCGCCAAGCGTCGGCACGACTCGCGGGACGGGCACGGCGGGAGCGGTGGCTTCGAGATGTAGCAGGGCCCCGTCCTGGAATTTGAGCGCTGCCGGATCTTCGGCGGGGTTGGCGATCTTGAGGATGAATTGCACGCCGTCAGTGCGCGTAAAGAGAAAGGTCTCGTCGCGCTCGCTGGAAAGACGCTTCACCGCGCCGGCGAAACCATAGACGACTGCAACGGCGGACTCAGCTTCATCGGGCGACGTCACGCTCCACGTCGCCGACATGGAGTCCGGTTTCTCGGCGGCGGGCGATTGCTCCGTCATACTTGCTCCGTTGGCGCGGTTTTCCGCATTTCCTTCGATTGTCTGTGCCGTTTGCTGACCACGGCGCCGACTGCATTGCCCGGCAAGCCGTTTGGCGAATGCCCAAGACATGTCATACTTGAAACACAGTGAAAAAGATGCATCAAGTATCTTATTATTCCATTTTGCGGACCAGTTCCATGCCTCAATTCACGTCACTGGATCATGAGAACCTCAACAGCGTCGTATATGGTGCGTTGTGCGATGCCCTGATCCAGGGACGGTTCCAACCCGGCGATCGGCTGAAGATCCGGGATCTGGCAGAGCAATTCGGCACGAGCGTCACGCCGATCCGCGACGCAATCCTTCGGCTTGCCAATGACGAGGCGATCATCTTCCGCTCGCCGCGTGACATCCGCATCCCGGGTTTAAGCGAAAACCGCTACCGCGAGATCCGCGCAATACGGGTGCGCCTGGAGGGGCTGGCGGCGGAGACTGCCGCCCAAGTGGCGACGAGCGCGGATATCGAAGCGTTGGAACGGATCTTGCGCGAAAACGAACAAGCAATCGAGGCTGGCGACCGGCTGAAGGGCACGCAACTCAACCAGGCCTTCCACTTCCTGTTGCCGCAGATCGCCGGGCTGCCGGTGCTGAACGGCATCCTGCGGCGGCTCTGGCTGCAGATGGGACCGCACATTTCCGATGCTTATATAGAGGGCGGACGTGCGATGATCGACCATCACTACCCGGTTGTCGAAGCCCTGAAACGGCACGATTCCGCCGCCGCCTCGATGGCGATCGTCGACGACATCCTGCTCGGTGGCAAGCCGATCCTCGCGCGCATCGAACGGGGCAGTGAGCGGGAGGCGCGCCCGGCCTGACACCGCTTGGAAGAGGAGGCTTGCAATTCATGGGCGGCCCATTACGATGTATCAAGCATCAAGAGGGAACGCTCGCATGACCGAAGAATGCCGCTACATGTTGCTTACGGGTGCGAGCCGCGGGATCGGGCATGCGACGGTCAAGCTCTTCCAGTCGAAGGGCTGGCGCATTCTCACCGTATCCCGCCAGTCCTTTTCCGAGGAATGCGCCTGGCCGTCCGCCCGCGAGAGCCATATCCAGGCGGACCTTGCGGATCTCACGCAGATTGACCGCCTGGCAGCGACCGTGCGCGAGCGCCTGCCGAAAGGTCGGCTGCACGCGCTCGTCAACAATGCAGGCATTTCTCCGAAGGGGCCGGGCAAGAGCCGCCTCGGTGTGCTGGATACGGATGCCGATGTCTGGACGCAGGTGCTCAACGTCAATCTTGTCTCGACCGCTTTGATCGCCCGCGCGCTCATGCCAGAACTGGAAGCGGCGAAGGGCTCGATCGTCAATGTTACGTCCATCGCCGGCTCTCGCGTTCACCCTTTCGCAGGCGTTGCCTATGCGGCGTCCAAGGCGGCGCTTGCCTCACTGACCCGCGAAATGGCGCACGAATTCGGCCAACGCGGCGTAAGGGCGAATGCCATCGCGCCGGGCGAGATCGAAACGTCGATCCTGTCGCCCGGAACGGATGAACTGGTGGCGGCGGAAGTGCCGATGCGAAGGCTGGGCGAACCGCGCGAAGTCGCGGAGACTATCTATTTCCTCTGCACCGAGCCGTCGTCCTACATCAACGGCGCGGAAATCCACATCAACGGAGGGCAGCACGTCTGACAACGGTCAAAACCGGGAGAACCCCGTTGACCGGCAATGACCAGAACGCATCCATCGGTCGAAACGCCCAGGGGAGAAAGGGCGCGAAGGCCGGTGAGGCCGCAGCCACCGCCGCAAACAGGACGGGGTCAACGGTCTGCATGGGATCGTCATCGGAGCCGCAGAGGCTCTTTCATAAACGAAGAAAAGGGGAATGCCATGAAGACAATCTTTAAGTCGGGTGTCCTGGCGGCGGCGGCCGTCGTTCTGTCGGCGGGTCTTGTTGCGCCGGTTTTCGCGCGAGATCTCACAGTCGTTTCATGGGGCGGAAACTATCAGGATGCCCAGCGCAACATCTACTTCAAACCGTTCTCCGAAAAGATCGGCAAGCCGGTACTCGACGAAGCCTGGGACGGCGGCATCGGCGTTATCCAGTCGAAGGTGAAGGCCGGCGCACCGAACTGGGATGCCGTGCAGGTGGAGGCCGAAGAACTGGCGCTCGGCTGTGCTGACGGCCTCTATGAAAAGATCGACTGGGACAAGATGGGCGGGAAGGACAAATTCCTAGCTTCCGCCGTCAATGACTGCGGTGTCGGCGCCATTGTCTGGTCCACGGCCATCGCCTATGACGGCGATAAGCTGAAGGAAGGCCCGACTTCCTGGGCGGACTTCTGGAACGTCGAAAAGTTCCCCGGTAAGCGCTCGCTGCGCAAGGGCCCAAAATACACGCTGGAATTCGCGCTGCTCGCCGATGGTGTCTCCAAGGATGAGATCTATGACGTTCTCGGCACGGAGGAGGGGGTCGCCCGCGCCTTCAAGAAGCTCGACGAATTGAGGCCTAACATCGTCTGGTGGGAATCCGGCGCACAGCCGTTGCAGTTTCTCGCATCGGGTGAAGTCGCCATGACTTCGGCCTATAACGGCCGCATCACCGGCATCAATCGGTCGGAAGGCAAGAACTTCAAGGTTGTCTTCCCCGGCAGCATTTATGCCGTCGATAGCTGGGTGGTGTTGAAGGATGCGGAGAACAAGGATGCTGCGCAGGACTTCATCGCTTTTGCGAGCCTGCCGGAAAACCAGGCGAAGCTGCCGGAATTCGTGGCATACGGTCTGCCGAACAAGGAGGCTGCGTCCAAAGTGCCGGCGGATTTCTCCAAGGACCTGCCAACCGATTCTGCCAACATGACGGATGCCATCCCGCTCAATGTCGACTTCTGGATCGACAATGCCGAAACGCTGACGCAGCGTTTCAACGCCTGGCTCGCCCAGTAAGAACATCCGTGGTGAGGGGCGCTCCGGCGGGGCGCCCTTTCCTGCATGGCCGGGTGCGTTTCTTAAGGACGCAGCCTTCGCCTTTAGCGATGGAGTCTTCCGTGGCCGAATTCATTCGATTTGACCGCATCACGAAATTCTACGGCCCGCTCTGCGTGGTCGAAAATCTCGATCTCGGCATCGGGAAGGGTGAGTTCGTCAGCCTGCTCGGCCCGTCCGGCTCGGGCAAGACGACGCTTCTGATGATGCTTGCTGGCTTCGAGCAGCCGACCGCGGGCGAAATCCTGCTCGACGGAACTGCCATCAATGCGGTGCCCACCTACAAGCGGGACATGGGTGTAGTCTTCCAGAGCTACGCGCTCTTCCCGCATATGTCAGTCGGCGACAACATCGCTTTTCCGCTCCAGATGCGGGGCATTGGCAAGGCGGGGATCGACGAGCGCGTCAAGCGTGCACTCGACATGGTGCAGCTTTCGACCCTTTCCGACCGGCGCCCTTCGCAGCTCTCCGGTGGCCAGCAGCAGCGCGTGGCTCTTGCCCGGGCGCTCGTCTTCGAACCGCGTGTCGTGCTGATGGACGAGCCACTCGGCGCGCTTGACAAGCAACTGCGCGAGCAGATGCAGCTCGACATTCGCGATCTGCACCGCCGCCTCGGCCTAACGATCGTTTTCGTTACGCATGACCAGTCCGAAGCGCTTACGATGTCGGATCGCGTCGCCGTCTTCAACAAGGGCAAGATCGAACAAATCGGTACACCCCGCCAGGTCTACGACGAACCGGCGACGCGCTTCGTCGCCGAATTCATCGGCGAGACCAATCTCGTCGAAGGTGTCGTGGAAACCGTGCAAGGCGCGGAAGCAACCGTGCGTCTTCCTTCCGGGGCGCAAATCGTGTCGGCGGTTTCCGGCAGCATCGCTTCCGGCCAATCCGTCTTTCTCTCCATCCGTCCGGAACGGGTTGATCTCAGCGAGACGCGGAGTGAGGGGCGAAACGTCTTGGAAACGGAAGTTACGGATTCCGTTTATCAGGGCGATCATTTGCGCGTGCAATTGCACAACGCCACTCACCCATTGATCGCCAAGCTCGGCAGAAGGTCGCGCGAGTTTCCGCCGGGCACCAAAGTCTTCGCGGCGTTTTCGGCCGGCGATTGCCGGGTCATTGCGCCATGAGTGCAGCCTCCTCCCGCACTGGACGATCGCTGCTTCTTCTAGCGCCGCTGCTTTTCTTCCTCATCGGCTTCTTCGTCTGGCCGCTCTTCAGCATGATGTCGCAGTCCGTGTCGGACCCGGCCGTGCTGCGGCTGTTGCCACGCAGCGCCGAGGTTCTGGCCGATTGGGACCGCAACTCCCCACCCACCATTCCCATGCAGACGGCACTGATGAAAGACCTGAAAGCCGTCAACGACGATCAGGCGCTAGGCGACATGGTGCGGCGCCTCAACAGCGCCCGCTCGGGTTTTCGCACGCTGATGGGGAAGACGACGAGTGCATTGAAGGAAACGGCCAACCTCGCCCGTCGACCTCGTTTCCATCGACAAACGCTGGGAAAAGCCGGAATTCTGGCTGGCAATCGCAGATGCACTCTCGCCCTATACCGACCGCCACCTGCTCGCCGCCGTCGATCTGGGCCGCAATGCGGCTGGTGATATCGAGCATCTGCCGCCCGACCAATCCGTCAACGGCGTGATCCTCATGCGCACCTTCTGGATCGCCGCGCTTGTCACCTTCGCCTGCGTTTGTATCGGCTTTCCCTATGCCATCATTGCCGCCTCGCTCGACGGCTGGAAGCGGGATCTTATGCTTGGCGCCGTACTGTTGCCGCTGTGGACGTCGCTTCTGGTGCGCACCGCGGCCTGGTTCATCCTGTTGCAGGAGCAGGGTCTCATCAACGATCTCTTGCGCGCCATCGGCCTCATCGATGCGCCGCTGGCACTGATCTTCAACCGGACCGGTGTCATCATCGCCATGACCCATGTGCTATTGCCGTTCATGGTGCTGCCGATCTATTCCGTTCTCATCACCATCCCGAAGAACCTGATGCCGGCCGCCGCCTCGCTCGGCGCGCACCCGCTGCGCGCCTTCCTGCGTGTGCTGCTGCCGCTCAGTCTCAGGGGTGTGGCATCCGGCGCTCTGCTCGTCTTCATCTCGGCGATCGGCTACTACATCACGCCGGCGCTGATCGGCGGACCGAGCGACCAGATGATCTCCTCGATCATCGCCTTTTACGCCACGGGGTCGGCGAACTGGGGCATGGCAGGTGCACTCGGGGTCGTACTGCTCGTCGCGACACTACTGCTCTACAGCGTCTACGCGCGGCTCTCCAGCGACGAAGTTGGGGGGCGCTGACCATGCCGATGAAAGTTGCCAAAGCCACCTTCGCCATGCTGACGATCATCTTCCTCGTCGCGCCACTCATTGCCATCCTGCCGCTCGCCTTCACCTCGAGCGTGATCCTCACCTATCCAATCCCGTCGTGGTCCCTGCGCTGGTTCGAGGAACTCTTCTTCGCGGACGCCTGGCGACGGGCAATCTTCAACAGCCTGATCATCGGCACGGGCACGACGTTGCTCGCAACCGCTCTTGGCACGGCCGCGTCGCTGGGCCTGCGCAACCGCCTCCTTTTCTTTCGCGGCTCGATGCGCACACTCTTCCTGCTGCCCATGGTGGTGCCGGCCGTCGTGCTGGGTGTCGGCATGCAAGTGCTGCTGGCGGGCTTTGGCCTCACCAACAGTTACATCGGCGTGATCATTGCCCACACAGTCGTGGCGGTGCCCTTTGTGGTGGTGAGCGTCACCGGTGCGCTGGCCGGCATCGACGAACGCGTCGAGCTTGCGGCCCAGAGCCTCGGAGCTTCGCCGGCCACGGTGTTCCGCCGTATCACCCTGCCACTCGCCATGCCGGGCGTACTCTCTGGCGCTGTGCTCGCCTTTGCGACGTCGTTGGACGAAGTCGTCCTCACGCTCTTCGTCGCAGGCCCGAACCAGCGGACGTTGGCACGGCAGATGTTTTCCAGCATCCGTGAAAATATCAGCCCTGCAATCGCGGCAGCGGCATTTCTCTTCATCGCAGGAACGGTCTTGATCGGCCTCGTTGTCGTTGTGTCGCGGTCGATCATGGCGGAGCGGCGCTAAATCGTTCAAGGCCGTAGTGAATGGCCTGCACCATCGCTGACATCCCTTGCTTGCAAGGCCGATATCGGATATATATCCTGATATAACACCGAGGCTGGCCGTGAGCAATTCCGCACAGAAGAGAGCGATCCAGAATTACCGCGCGCGCTTGACGCAGCGCGGCTACAAGCGCTTCGAGGTCATGGCGCTGGAATCCGATCGCGAGCTGATCCGATCCCTTGCACGGCAACTGGCCGAGGAGGGACCTGAAGCGGACCAGGCGAGGCAGGCGGTGAAGGCCCTCGTTGCAGGTGAAGCGCCGAAAGTCGGTGGTATCCTGTCGGCGCTCCGACGCTCGCCACTTGTCGGCGCTGATCTCGACCTGTCTCGTCCGCGCGAGGAAGGCCGCAAGGTCGATCTGTGACACGTTATCTCCTCGACACGAACATCATCAGCTATATCGTCAAGCCGCAACCTTCGGAACTGCTGCTCGCTTGGTGGGCTGAGCAGCGCGACGAAGATCTGTTCGTCGCCTCGCTGACAATTGCCGAAATTCGACGCGGCATTCTGGAAAAGCCCCGCGGCAAGAAGCGGGACGTGCTTGATGCCTGGTTCTCTGGGCCGGAAGGCCCGCAGGAATTGTTCGCTAATCGTATCCTTCCGTTCGACGACAAGGCAGCCCTGATCTGGGCGCGATTGATGGCCGAAGGCAAAGCCACAGGTCGTCCGCGCAGCGCGCTTGACATGATCATCGCTGCCGTCGCGGGGGCCAATGATTGTGTAGTGGTCACGGACAACGAAAAGGACTTCAAGGGGCTCCAGATCGTCAACCCTTTGCGACTTGGAGCCGGAGTGGAAGAGAAATGACGGCGACTGCGCCTGGTCCGACAGAATGCGCTCGTCGCAGGACAGCCCGCGGACGCGCCGTTTGCTTGGTGATGAAATGCGCGCCCGTCATCCACGTGAGATGACGGAAGGGATTTTTCAATCGTTCGCAAGCGGAAATGGTAGTTCAGCAATCATGCGGCGTTCGAAGTCAGTTCCATAATATAGATTACGCGATTTTTGCCTTGTAGCGGCATTTTAGAGATGCGACACATAGGCCAGTTAGAGATGCGACAGTCGTCGCCTCTTGGGATGCTGGTCGAAGGTCAGCGTTGGGGAGCAAGATCAGCGACTTGCATCGTGGCCAAGGCCA
>Ga0209130_1001242_pt1 | contig 17908 bp, 18 predicted proteins | sample AraplaMF_Cvi_mLB_FD_184264 | JGI IMG/M metagenome (GOLD analysis project Ga0209130, IMG submission 184264) | Arabidopsis root microbial communities from the University of North Carolina, USA - plate scrape MF_Cvi_mLB (SPAdes) (version 2) | ecosystem: Host-associated > Plants > Roots > Endosphere...
TTGCAATTTGGCGCTCTAGTGTACGAACACCAGCCTCACGTGTATAATAACGAATAATTTCAAGAAGCGCTTCATCACGTACTTGTAAATTACCTTTTCGTAAGCCATGCTCTTTTAATTGTTTCGGTAATAAATGTTCACGAGCAATGTGAACTTTTTCAAGTTCTGTATAGCCAGCAATCGAAATAATTTCCATACGGTCAAGTAATGGGCCTGGAATACTTGAAAGTGTATTTGCAGTTGCTACAAACATAACTTTCGATAAATCATACGGTTCTTCAATGTAATGATCACTGAAGTTATGGTTTTGTTCCGGGTCTAACACTTCAAGTAATGCTGCTGATGGATCTCCACGGAAATCGTTAGACATTTTATCAATCTCATCTAATAAGAAGACGGGATTAACTGATTTCGCCTTTTTCATACCTTGAATAATGCGTCCTGGCATTGCTCCAACGTACGTACGGCGGTGACCACGAATTTCAGATTCATCACGTACACCACCAAGGGATACACGGACAAAATTACGATTTAATGATGTTGCAATGGAACGCGCTAACGAAGTTTTTCCGACTCCAGGAGGTCCTACTAAGCAAAGGATAGGTCCTTTTAATGAATTCGTTAACTTCTGTACTGCTAAATATTCAAGTACGCGCTCTTTCACTTTCTCAAGACCGTAATGATCTTTGTTTAAAATCTCTTCCGAATGAGCAAGATCAATCATATCTTCTGTTGCTTCTGTCCACGGAAGTGCTAATAACCAATCGATATAATTGCGAATGACACCGCTCTCCGCAGAACTTGCTGGTAACTTTTCATAACGATCTAATTCTTTCAGTGCCGCCTTCATTGTTTCTTCAGGCATTCCCGACTGTTCAATTTTCTCACGAAGCTCTTCAACTTCCCCGCCCTTACCTTCTTTATCGCCAAGTTCAGTTTGAATCGCCTTCATTTGCTCACGTAAGAAATATTCTTTTTGCGTGCGCTCCATTGAACGTTTCACTTTTTGTCCAATTTTCTTTTCTAAACTAAGTAATTCTTGTTCATCTTGAATAATTGAAATAAGTGTATGTAATCGTTCTTTCACAGATATAATCTCTAAAATCTCTTGTTTCTGCTTCGTTTTAATTGGCAAGTGAGAAGCAATTAAATCAGCTAATCTTCCTGGCTCTTCTACATCAGCTACCGTTGCAAATGTTTCATTTGAAACTTTTTTCGAAACTTTAATATATTGTTCGAAATGCTCTAGTAATGTACGCATAAGGGCTTTCTCTTCTAAATCAGCTTCCACTTCTTCCGTTACCGTTTTAATAGAAACTTGCACTACATTTTCTTCTTCGATAAACTCTACTACTTCTGCTCTATGTAAACCTTCTACAAGGACACGAAGCGTACCGTTCGGCAATTTTAACATTTGCTTCACTTTCGCCACTGTACCTACACTATATATGTCATCTTCTTTCGGATCATCGATATTCATTTCTTTTTGCATTGCTAAAAAGATGATATTTTCATCCATTGCCGCCTGCTCTAGTGCTTGTATCGATTTATCACGTCCTACATCAAGATGCAGAACCATCGTTGGATATACGAGAACGCCTCTTAATGGTAGGAGGGGCACAATTCTTTCGTTCGTATTCATACTAGACATAGCACCTCCATAATAAATTAAACTCCTGTTCAACTATTTTATATTACAATACATCTAGATGCAATTGCAGAGATTCTCCGCAATTGTAAATATCTTGTTTTTCTCCCTTATGAAAAGAAAAAAGACTCCGCTTAAGCATACAAACTTAAACGAAGTCTGGCAAATTTTATTATCGTTTATTCTTACATTGATTGTGCATCTGTTTCGTCCAAAGCAGTCTGTACATCAATCTCACGATGCATATTTTCCTGCATAAATGTTAATTCAAATACTTCTTTTAATTTGCGGACAGGAATGATTTCAATTCCCTTTATTGTATACAAAAATGGTTGCATGTTTTCAGCCGGAATAATGACTTTTTTAGCTCCCGCTTTTTTCGCGGCTTTTATTTTTGCGTACACACCACCAATAGGCTTCACTTCTCCGTGGATACTTATTTCACCTGTCATCGCTACTTCATTATTCACATATGTACGATGCACCGCTGAATAAACACCCGTTGCCATAGCAATCCCTGCCGAAGGACCATCAATCGGGATACCGCCTGGAAAGTTAATATGTATATCGTAGCCTTCTGGAAGTACATCTAGAGAACGGAGTACTGTTAACACATTATCAACAGAACCTTTCGCCATACTTTTACGGCGGATTGATTTCGTTTGATTACCAATACTTTCCTCTTCCACAATACCAGTTACATTTACTGATCCTTTATCTTTCGCCTTGATTGCTGTTACCTCAATTTCTAATAAAGCGCCTGTATTCGGTCCATATACAGCAAGCCCGTTCACAAGGCCAATCCTTGGAATTGGATAAATGCGCTTTTCGTACTTTGGTGTAAGTTGGCTCGAATGAACAACCCACTCTATATCTTCATCTTTAATGAAAGAACGTTCTTCATTTATCGCCATACCAGCAGAAATTTGTACGAGATTAATCGCTTCCCGTCCATTTCTTGCATACATTCCAATCATTTCAATACCGTTCTCACCTATTTGCATTTCCACTTTGTCAGCTGCATTCTTCGCTACTTTTTGAATTTCTTCTGTTTCTAACTCCCGGAAGAACACTTCTAAACACCGCGACCGAATTGCAGGAGGAATTTCCTCTGGCGAACGCGTCGTTGCACCAACTAAGCGAAAATCGGCTGGTAAACCTTTTTGAAAAATATCATGTATATACGTTGGAATCATCGAATTTTCTTCACTATAGTACGCACTTTCCAAAAATACTTTCCGATCTTCTAACACCTTTAACATTTTGTTCATTTGAATCGGATGTAATTCACCAATCTCATCAATAAACAAAATACCTCCATGTGCATCTGTTACAGCCCCTTTTTTCGGCTGCGGGATACCAGCTTGCCCCATTGCACCCGCTCCTTGATAAATTGGATCATGGACTGAACCAATTAAAGGATCTGCAATACCACGTTCATCAAACCGAGCTGTCGTCGCATCAAGTTCGATAAATGTTGCATTCGTACGGAATGGAGATTTTGGGTTTCGTTTCGCTTCTTCTAATACAAGGCGTGCTGCCGCTGTCTTTCCGACACCTGGCGGACCATATATAATCACATGTTGCGGGTTAGGACCACAAAGAGCCGCTTTTAACGACTTAATCCCGTCTTCTTGCCCCACAATGTCTAAAAAGGATATAGGACGCACCTTTTCCGCAAGTGGCTCTGTTAAAGAAACCTCACGCATTTTACGAAGCTGCTCTAATTCTTTTTTCGATTCTCGATCAATTGAAACTTTTTGTGTTCGCTGATTTCGAAGTAAATGCCAAAAGTACAATCCGACAATTACACCAAAAACAAGTTGAACAAGTAAAAATATATTTGTCCAGCTCATAATTCATTTCCTCCCGCTATGTTTTATCTTTTAGTATTTCCTGGGAGGAATAGTGCTAAACATAAAGAAAAACAGCAATTATAAAAATTGCTGTTTCTTCTTCGCATTATGCAGATGTTTTTGTATCAAGTACAGTACCGTCTTGTAACACCAATTTTGGCGGTGCATTATCAGCTACTGTTTCTTTTGTAAGAATACACTTCTCGATATCTTTACGAGATGGGAGTTCGAACATTACATCAAGCATTAAGCCTTCAATAATAGAACGAAGGCCACGAGCACCTGTTTTACGTTCAATTGCTTTTTTCGCAATCTCAACTAGTGCACCTTCTTCAAACTCTAACTCAACATCGTCAAGCTCCAACAATTTTTGGAATTGCTTAACAAGTGCATTTTTCGGTTTAGTTAAAATATCTACAAGAGCATCTTCATCAAGCGGCTCTAGGTTCGCAATAACTGGAAGACGACCAATAAACTCTGGGATTAAACCGAATCTTAAAAGGTCCTCTGGTAATACGTGAGATAAAACATGCTTCTCATTTACATCAGCATTTTTCTTCTCAGAACCAAATCCAATTACTTTTTCACCAAGGCGACGTTTAATAATTGGCTCGATGCCATCAAACGCTCCACCACAAATGAATAAGATGTTCGTTGTATCAATTTGAATAAACTCTTGATGCGGATGCTTACGACCACCTTGAGGTGGAACGCTCGCTACAGTACCTTCTAAAATTTTCAGAAGTGCCTGCTGTACACCTTCACCAGATACATCACGTGTAATTGATGGATTTTCGGACTTACGTGCCACTTTATCAATCTCATCAATATAAATAATTCCTTTTTCCGCTTTCTCTACATCATAATCAGCCGCTTGAATTAGTTTTAGTAAGATGTTTTCTACATCTTCCCCAACGTATCCAGCTTCAGTTAAAGATGTTGCGTCCGCGATTGCAAATGGAACATTTAAAATACGCGCTAATGTTTGTGCCAATAATGTTTTACCACTACCAGTTGGCCCAATAAGTGAAATATTACTCTTCGCTAATTCTACATCATCAATTTTGCTGTTAGAATTAATACGTTTGTAATGGTTATATACCGCTACCGCTAGTGCTTTTTTCGCGTTATCTTGTCCGATGACATACTCATCTAAGATTTCACGAATTTCTACCGGTTTCGGTACATCTTTGAATTCTACTTCTTCGTCCTTCGCAAGCTCCTCTTGTACAATTTCAGTACAAAGCTCGATACACTCGTCACAAATGTAAACACCTGGACCTGCAACTAACTTTCGAACTTGCGTTTGTGTTTTACCACAGAAAGAACATTTTAATTGACCTTTTTCATCATTAAATTTAAACATATTTTCACACCCCTTACAAAGTGCTAACCTCTTGCCTTCGTATGTACACGATAAATGTATCGTATGTAAATACATATTATGTCACTACGTGGCGAGAAATACAAATAATATGACTAGTTATGTACAAATAAAAAATTTTAAAACTTTTGAAGTATGTATATTCGACTTATGAAGAAACTTTTCCTTCTTCATCGAAAAGTTTTATAAATATATTTCTATATTTATAAAACAAGGCACGATTAAAATCGCGCCTTGTTATTTTATTATGCAGCGTTGTCTACTAAGAAGTCTACAGCTTTACGCACTTTAAGATCTTCAGATAAAGCGTCTACACTTCCAAGAGCTTGCTTGATAGCGTCTACTGGCATACCGTACATTTCAGCCATTTTTTCAACTTCTGCAGTTACTTCTTCTTCAGTAACTTCGATGTTTTCAGCTTCAATGATAGCTTCAAGAACAAGGTTGATTCTTACACGTTTTTGTGCATCCTCTTTCATTTGCTCTTTTAATTTGTCAGCGTCAGTACCTGTGAATTGGTAGTAAAGCTCAAGGTTCATACCTTGTTGGCTTAAACGTTGCTCGAATTCACGAACCATACGATCTAACTCAGTGTCGATCATAGCTTCTGGAATGTCGATTTCAGCGTTTGCAGCAGCTAATTCTACTACTTCGTCACGTACTTTGTGCTCAGCTTCGTGCTTTTTGCCTTCTTCTAAGTTTGTACGAAGTTTTGTTTTTAATTCATCAAGAGTTGCAACTTCTTCGTCAGCATCTTTAGCGAACTCGTCGTTTAACTCAGGAAGTTCTTTTGTTTTGATTTCGTGAATTGTTACTTTGAATGTTGCTGGTTTGCCAGCTAATTCAGCAGCATGGTACTCTTCTGGGAATGATACTTCAACGTCTTTAGACTCACCAGATTTAAGACCAATTACTTGCTCTTCGAAACCTGGGATGAAAGTACCAGAACCGATTGCAAGAGAATAGTTTTCGCCTTTTCCGCCTTCAAATGCTTCGCCATCAACGAAACCTTCGAAGTCGATTACAGCTGTATCACCATTTTCAATAGTTCCTTCTTCTTTAACAACTAGTTCAGCTTGACGCTCTTGTAAAGCTTTTACTTCGTTCTCTACATCTTCGTCAGTTACAGTTGTTTCAACTTTTTCTACTGCTAAACCTTTGTACTCACCTAATTTAACTTCAGGTTTCACTGTAACTTTTGCAGTGAAGATAAGGTTAGCATTTTTTTCGAACTTCTCGATGTCGATTTCAGGATGAGCAACTGGGAAGATACCAGCTTCATCGATTGCTTCACCGTATGCTTTTGGTAAGATGATATCTAAAGCATCTTGGTATAAAGACTCGATACCAAAGCGTTGTTCGAATAACGGACGAGGCATTTTCCCTTTACGGAAACCTGGTACGTTAATTGTTTTTACTACTTTTTTGAACGCAGCGTCGATAGAGTTGTTTACTTCTTTAGCATCAACTTCGATTGTTAAAACGCCAACGTTACCTTCTAATTTTTCCCATTTTGTAGACATTTATTCTTTCCCTCCAACTATAATAATGTATGCACATACCTCTATAGATTAAAATATTCATTATCTCTTTTTTGAAATAACAAATGTACAAATAACCCTCTAGCAAAAGCTTTCAGATATAATGTTCCAATCTACTAATTGTCTAAAAGACAACTACGGTATATTTTGTTCGAGACTAATATGAAACATATTAAGTAAGAGAATTATACTCCTCTTCTCTTACAAACAGGCAGATTTCTGCCTTTTGCAACCCTTACATTATAACATAGAATATGCTCGTTTCAATAACTGAACGATTCTTTTTCATAATTATACGGGCAAATATCCTTCTCTTTCAATGCGTAGTAACCATTGATAGGCGATATGAAATTCCTCTAACTTGATATTGTATGCTGTCATAAGTTCTTCTTCATCAATAGCCAATCCGAAACGCTTTCTTCCAATTCTCTCTAAGACGGCAGCCCAAATTTCTACTTTATCCATTAATAGAGGGAATGGGAAAATGCTAATTTGTAATTCTTTCCAGTAAGTGACCATCGCACTAAATATATCCGGATAATTTTGCTCTAATTGGCTTGATAATTTATGTATTATTTTATCGGATTGCTCCTCATTTTGACCCGTAAATGCTGGTATCACTCTTATCGTATTTCCAAACTTCTCTACTTCTATCTCTTCTTCTATTTGATTTTCTACCATCTTATACAAAATAGAAGTTTTCAAATAAGGGTGCTGCTTTTCCTCTATTAAAAATTTCTTTAAAGCAGGAAGTGCGAGATCCAGGTCTTTTAATGAAAGTTTTTGGATCACTCTTAGCTTTTGACCAAAGTTTTCTCCAAAAAGCTCATCGGTAAATTCTTCCAATTCGAAATTCGAATCCACTAGCGACATGTCTGCTTCATCTAGCATACCTTCTGCAAATAAAGCGAGCTGTGCTAATTTTTCCTTTTGCTCAGGCATTATATCTTTCGTTTGCAAAACTTTTTCAACGGTTTCAATAACGCCTTCATAATCATTTGTTTGAACTAAAATAGTCACATACGTTTCAAGAATGTCACCAAATAATACAGCTCCTGTTTCAAGTAACTGCTCACATTTATCTTTCGCTTCTTCCATATGCTTTAATTCTAACAAACAAATAACTGAGGCTAATTCTGTTTGTTCCGTTTCCGCATTATACTGACGTAATATTTCAAAGCAGCGCAATGCATCTTCGAATTTCCGCTCTTTCAACGCTAAAAAACCTTCATCAATATAGCGTTCTGATAGTTGCGGAAACAATACGACCGTATTTTCTTTTTTATCCATACGTTCGCCTCTTTTTCTAGATTTTAATTATCTTCAAAGTAAATATATCAAATGCGTAATGAGAACACAACATTCCAAAACCATTCGTTTGAAATATAGGAATATTTAATTTTCATATTAAGAAATCAACAACTTTTTAAATGAAATTCATTTTCCACAAACAAAAACCCTCAGCAACAGAAGCAGAGGATTCATCATTAATGGAAAGCATTTATAATTGTGGGGTATATAACAAGGGTAATAATTTGGAGAACAATAATTGCCATAACAATCATGCTAAAGTAGAAGATTGGTTTACTTCGCTTCATTAAAAACATAATGATAAGCATCGTACAAGCAAACAAACTTAAGAAGAACAAACTCGTTGTCGAACTAAGTATACCACTCGGGACAAAGAACAATAAAACTACACTACAAGTACCTATAATTCCAAATAACCATTCCATTCATTCACTCATTCCCTTTCCCTCTCATGGCAGTTTTCTCTAAGCGATTAAATGTTTTACAACATCAACTACATACGTTAATTTCTCATACGCTACAAACCCAAAAGCTACTGTTAAACCTGTTACGATTAATCCTTTCATCATTTCTTCCTCCTCGTTTTATCGTTGTTACCTTCATTATAGAGGATTCGTAATTTGTTACCATCGAACTTCCTTACAGTTACCTTACAGAATTGTAAGATTTCAAAAATAAGTTTAAAATCATGTTAATATATTTTTGTACAATTAAGAATTTAATTTACAAGGGGGATTTTATATGTTCAAAAAAATGGCAGCTGATGTTTTAGGACTAAGCGATGTAGGTTCCGTTATCACTCCGAAAGATTATGATAAGGTCGATGCTGATGATTACGTCATGCATGAAGATGGGGAGAAAATATATTTTCTTATTAAATCAAAATCAGATGAATATTGTTTCACAAACAAAGGATTAATCCACCTAGACGGTACAAGTGCAACAAGCAAAAAACGTACACTGCGCCGCTTTAGTTATAGTAAATATCAAATTAAAAACGTAGCACTTGAAACTGCGGGAACGATTGATTTGGATGTAGAAATTAAGTTTCAAATGGGAGATGAGCATTACTCAATTGATGTTCATAAAAAACATATTGAAGAATTAAAAGATTTATATAAGGCTTTACTTAAAATCGAAGAAATTTCATACGACAACGACATTACATTACAATATGCACATAAAAGTTTAGATATGGCATCTAACGCTTTCAGCCGTATTTCAAACGCACAAGTAAACTTAGCAGAGCAATTTAAAGAGATGAACGAGATCGCTTTTAACTGGCTTGTTGATACGAAGAAACAATATAATGTGAAAGATTATGGTTTTGTATTTGAAAAGTTTATTAATAACTAATTTAAAACAAACAAAAAACCTTGTTATCCAAAGATAACAAGGTTTCCTTAGCGTCCCAGGAGAGATTCGAACTCCCGACCCGTCAATTACCTATGATATATAAACAATTCTTTCATCGCTTGCTGAACGTTCATTTGTGCGGTCAACTGACCGTTTTTATTAATTAATATTATACGCTATATAGTAGTTCTACGCCAATGTTGAATGCTTTTTGTTCTATCGATTCCCTATCGAAAATTCTGACGCATTTAGATGATATTTCCCTATCCACGGAATAAAAAACAATCGTCTTAAAATGCGAATCTCGGCGTACCTTTCCGCACTATTTTATATATTTTGATTGCAGTCTTAATATATCTGCCTCTTCGCGAATGCCTGCCGATCCCTTCCTCACATTTTTTACGACAGTCCAATTCGGGTTAGTTTCATCACCGATGTTCTGTACTGTAAAGTTGCCGTCACCATATTTTCGGTGACCTTCTGCCAATTTCTCCGTTAAATCATTCTCTTTAGATTTCGCCATCTTTGCGCCATCTCCCTTTTTTATACAACCTTCTAAAACTGTCCAATCAATCACACGTCCAGTCAATTGGAGATCCTCGCTTTCCACTTCGACTAATTGTAACACACTGTCGGGGATAAGTTCCGATAACGGCTGTTCAATCGTACTAGAATGGTAAAAGTTTTATAACATTCTAAGTGAACAATTGGGATAATACAGATATGGATTTGAGTTCCATCATAAACCTATTGATTCTTTAAATTAAATAAGAGGAATAGGGCGCAAATGGTAAGATTGACTTAGTAGAGTTAAAATCGTCACCTACTGCACCTCTTACTAAAAACCAGAAAAAAGCCTTCCCCCGAAATTGCGGAATCAGGTGCAATAGTTAAAAGTAGGAACAAACCACCATTTGAACATTTAGAAGAGATTCCACCAACGAAAATAAATGTAATAAGAAAAGAAGAATAAGGAGGCCTTTATATGGCATTACATGATACGGATCAAGTCGATTTAGTTTTAATAGATGAGGATAATAAAGATAATGTATACTTAACAATCTTTGATGCTTTAGAGTGGAATAAAAGCGAAGAACTTGACGATGAACACATTTTACTTTTACAAGACAAAATCAATACATATTTAGGATTCATTGAAAGTGATGAAATCTATGAAAAAGTTCCAAGTACAATAGGTAGAACACAATTCATTATACAAGTGTATTCGCAGAATGAACCTAGTTTTTACGGGAAAAAGTTTTATAATATTGTAAGTGAACAATTAGGAGAATCTGGATATGGATTTAAGTTCCACCATAAGCCTATTGATTCTTTAAATTAAATAAGAGGAATAGGGCGCATAAATGGTACTCTTTTTATTTAAGAAAAAGAAGTACATAAGGACTTCTCAAAAGAGGTAGATACAGTAGTAGAACAAATAACTTTAAAGACTAATAAAACAGGAACAAAGACAAGGCTTGATTTTCTAGGAGCCAATAAAGATCTAGAAGATATAAGAATAGTTGAAGCAAAAGGTTCACCAACTGCTCCCCTTACTAAAAAACAAAAAATTGCGATTCCTGAAATTGAAGAATATGGCGCAACAGTTGTAGGCAAAGGGAAACCACCTTTTGTAGGCGGTACAGAAATACCTCCAACTAAAGTTGAAATTAGAAGAAAACAATAGATAAGAGGTGTACTTATGTCTTTATACGAATTAGAAAAAGTTGATTTTATGGGCTACAATAAAGAAGAAAAAATAGCCTATTTAGTCATCGCTGATGAATTAGACTGGTCTGATGAGGAAAAACATATTGAATTACTGCAAGAAAAAATCAATTTGTATTTGGGCTTTATAGAAAGTGACGAGGTTTACGAAAGGTATCCTGAAGTAAAAGGGTATGGTTTTGTTATTAAGATATTCGGGAAATATCTTTTTACTGAATGGGGCAAAGAATTTTTAGAAAAGGTTGATGAGGTTCTCGTTGAAGCTGGATACGGTTTTCAATACGTGCATAAACCATTTGATGAGCCTGAACAAACAAATAATATAACTGACTAGCAAAGAGCGTTTTTAAGCGCTCTTTTTAATGCACTTTAATCTGTTACATATACTCATTATCATATATCCCGTTATAATATTTTTAAACCTCTTGCACATACATCAATTTGTAGACAAACAAAAAACCTTGTTATCAAAAGATAACAAGGTTTTTTTAGCGTCCCAGGAGAGATTCGAACTCCCGACCGTACGCTTAGAAGGCGTATGCTCTATCCGGCTGAGCTACTGGGACATGGAGCGGGTGAAGAGAATCGAACTCTCGACCAGAGCTTGGAAGGCTCTTGTTTTACCACTAAACTACACCCACATATTTTATTTTTCTTCGTTAGCGCTGTTGCCCTATCGACAATATTTATTATATGTATAACCATACATAAAGTCAACACCTTTTTTAAAAGAGGATAATTTTTCTTATCCTCTTTTAAAAACTGCTTGTTCAACTAGTTGTCCGTCTAATGTTTCAAAACGAACTTCCATTTGATTTTCATCCATTTCTAATAAAGCGAATGTCTTTTCCACACGAGAGCGCGGGAGCAAAATACTTCCTGGATTAATAAATAAAATCCCATCAAGTAATTCTGCCCCTAATACATGAGAATGTCCAAAGCACGCTACTTGCGCTCCTACTTCTTCTGCATGATACGCTAACGTTTGTAACGTCATTTTCACATTATGACGATGACCGTGTACAACTAAGAAACGAATTCCATCTACATCAGTTACAATTTCATCTTGAAAGTTAGCATAATCACAATTCCCTTTTACAACATGAAAACCTTGTAGCTCTTCGTGAGCAGGCGTTAGCTCTGAATCACCACAATGAATCATGATATCTACTTTCCCTTCATATTTCTCTTTTAACTGCTGTAATTCCTTCACAGAGCTATGACTATCGCTTACGATTAAAGCTTTCATCAATCTCTCTCCCTTATTCTTCTAAAAACCATTCTGGGATTTTCTCTTCTAATTTACGAAGAGCGCGTCCACGGTGGCTAATGGCATTTTTCTCATCCGAACTTAGCTCAGCCATTGCCTTTTTATATTCTTCTACATAAAAAATCGGATCGTATCCAAAACCATTTTCCCCGCGGCGCTGTTCTAAGATTTTTCCTTCACACGTTCCGTTTACAATAACAGGCTCTTTATCTGCTTCAGGGAAAGCAACCGCTAGCGCACAGTAAAAACGAGCTGTACGTTTTTCTAAATCGACGTCAGTTAACCCTTGTAACACTTTATCGATATTCGCCTGATCGTCTTTCGGCTCTCCAGCAAAACGAGCTGAATATACACCTGGTTTCCCGTTTAAGGCATCTACAATAAGACCAGAGTCATCCGCAATTACGATGGAATTCAACTGTCTACTAAGACTGTCCGCTTTCAAAATTGCGTTTTCTTCAAATGTTTCACCAGTTTCTTCGACTTCTTCAATATGAGGAAAATCGTGTAAAGATTTCACTTCTAAGTCAAATCTCTCAAATAACTCAGCAAACTCACGTACTTTCCCAAGATTTTTCGTCGCTACAACAACTTGCTTCATATTTTCCACCTCTACTCTATATGAGATACGATGTCACCTAACGCTTCTTTTTGCTTTTCAACAAGTTGGAAGATCCCTTGTTCCGCAGCATCCAGTAGTTCATTTAATTCCGCTCTGCTAAACGTCGCTTCTTCTCCAGTTCCTTGTACTTCAACAAACTGACCTTTTCCAGTCATAATAACGTTCATATCAACATCTGCTTTAGAATCTTCGGCATAATTTAAATCTAAAACGACACCTTGTTCTTCAACAACACCTACTGACGTTGCCGCTAAATAATCTTTTACAGGAATTTTAGATACTTTATCTGCTTGCAATAATTTTTCAAAAGCTAATACCATCGCTACATAAGCACCTGTAATTGAAGCTGTTCTCGTTCCGCCATCCGCTTGAATTACATCACAGTCAATCCAAACCGTTCTTTCGCCAAGCGCTTCTAAATCAACAACCGCACGTAATGCTCGTCCAATTAAACGCTGGATTTCCATTGTACGCCCTGTTACTTTCCCTTTGCTTGACTCCCTGATTGTACGTTGCTCTGTCGCACGTGGAATCATTGAGTATTCTGCTGTTACCCAGCCTTTTCCTTCTCCACGCATAAACGGCGGTACACGCTCTTCAATTGTCGCTGAACAAATTACCTTTGTATCCCCAACTTCAATTAGTACCGATCCCTCTGGATGTTTTAAATAATTTGTATGAATATGTATATGGCGTAGCTCTGCTTGTCCTCTACCATCTACTCGCATAAAAATAACCCCCTCATAACTACTCTTATTAGTATAGCCAAATTTAAATGTACGATATGTATAACAATAAAAGAAGGGGAACTCAAAAAGCAATTCCCCTTTCTTACATAAGTATATCAAATTATTCGTGATTAAAAACTACCTGTATTCACGTTTTGCGGACGATTAACAGGTTTTGTTAACTTTTCACCCTTCTCATCCATAAGATTCGCCTTCCCATTCACTTCAATGGAAATATTTTTCACACCTTGTTTTTCCGTTAAAGATAAAACTAGCGACTTCAATACATAATTTGAAATCACACTCTTGTCTTGGTTCGCAAATATATTTTCATTAAAGTTTAATGTAATATTTCCGTTCTCCACTTTCGGATTCGTAATAAGCTTAGCTCCCGGATTAAAATCATTTAGTAACGAACTGTGAATCGGGCCTTTTACAAGCTCATCCACAATTGTCGCGTAATCATTTTCTTTCCCTTCTGCAACGCGTCTTGTTACCGGTACGTAATATTGCTGCTTATTATTATTTTGCGCCATAAAGTAAAGTGTAACCGGTTTTGTATGCGTTACATCTGCTACTTGTTCATCATCAAAGTTAATTCCATTCGCACGACTTACACCTTCACCAAGCGGTGTACCCGCAACAGGCATCTTAGCTAACTTCTCACCATTTATTTGGAACTGCACTTGTTTTATTTCTGTAAATTGAGTCAAAGTCCACGCTACTGATTCAACAATTTGACGCTCTTCTTCTTTTGAATAATTTTTCATTTCGTTAGAGAAATCAATTACTGCTGTCCCACCTTTTTTCAAATCCAAGGTCATCGTCGTATTTGCTGGAAGGACTGCTCGAAATCCATTTGGCAATAAATTTGTGACTGGTCCATCTTTCACAAGATACTCTAACGTTTGCTTTACAACCTCATTCGCTTTCGGAGTAGGCATTGCAATAGTTTGCGGTACGACATATCCATTTTTATCAACAAGGTATAACTCTCTATTTACTGTTTGCCCTTGTTTATCTTTTTTAGCTGTTTCTTTCTTTTCACCTTCTGTATACGTAACTTTTTTCGGTGGATCAATTTGTTCTGTCGCTTTCTCTTGATTTAATAAGCCACACCCTGATAATAAAATCGCACTCACAGTAGCACCAACAACCCATTTAAAAGTGGATTTAGGCATGCCATTCCCCCCTAAAATCTAAGTTTGTACTATTATGTATACGAGCTGTTTCATATTTTAGAACAAGCTATAGCTACTTACACAGAAAAAAAACCCTGATTTCTCAGGAGTTCTCTTATATGAATCTACTATTATTCTGTTTCTAAATTAATATGCTTCACATTTTCAATCGGCTGACCGAACCATTTTGATGCAATTTCTTTAAATAGGCCTATTTTCCCTGTTGTTAAGAAGAGATGATCGCTTTGTTCCTCTCCCTCATTCAACATTTTACTATGGTATAAAATTGTACTTACTTCACGCGCCGTTTCATCACCAGAACTAATTAGTTGCACTTTATCTCCCATTACTTTTTTAATAACAGGACCTAAAATCGGATAATGTGTACACCCTAAAATAAGTGTATCAATATCAGTATTTTTCAATGGTTGCAACGTTTCTCTGACAACTTCATACGCGATTTCACTTTCGAAATTACCACTCTCTACAAGCTCAACGAAAGGCGGACATGCTAAACTTTCTACCATAACACGGTTATTAATAGACTTTAGCGCTTCTTCGTATGCACCACTTTTTACCGTTCCGATTGTTCCAATAATCCCAACATGATACGTGTTTGTCATTTTTAAAGCTGTACGTGATCCTGGGTGAATAACTCCTACCACCGGAATTGGTAATTGTTTCTGCATCTCTTCTAATACAACTGCAGTTGCTGTATTACATGCAATAACTAACATTTTGATATTCAAATCTAGTAAATGCTCCGTCATCTCCCACGTAAATTGACGCACTTCTTCTCGAGAACGTGGACCATAAGGGCAACGTGCTGTATCCCCTAAATATATAATGCGCTCTTTCGGCAACTGACGAATTAATTCTTTCGCTACTGTTAAACCGCCAACTCCTGAATCGATAACACCGATTGCTCTATTCAACTTCATCACCCGTTTTCTCATTCATCATCTTATTTTATCCCGCTATTTGCGGACAGTAAAACTCCCACCTCAAAATTCGGCTACAGCAAAGAAGTTAAGCGGGAGATCCACTGTCCGTAAACGCCCGATTCGTGAAGGCTAATAATCAGTAGAGGATGAACAAAACCCCCACTGATTAAAGTTTCACTTTATGTTTATCAGTATATTTTACACACTTTAAGTTCGCTAACTTAAAATGCCCCTGTATAAAATTTTTCATGTGTACCTGTATAGATCAGGACCTTTTTTATTTTGCTCCTTTTTTTCATAATTTGCAAGACAGAAAAATAACCGACCTTCTATATGAAAGTCGGTTTCTTCTATATAAAATACTCATTCAAATTAAAATGCCCGCTACCTTTATTAATAGCGGGCGTTTTATTTCTACATCTTATTTATCACGTTCTTTATAGCCTTACCTATTTTTAAACTCGACTGCGGATTCTGCCCTGTAATCAAACGCCCATCTACTACAACATGTGGCGTAAAGTTAGGTGCAACATAAAAGAAAGCTCCTTCTTCCTTCAATTTACTTTCTAACAAAAATGGAACTCGCTTTTCTAAATGCACAGCTTTTTCTTCATCATTTGTATAACCTGTTATTCGCTTACCTGCACTAAAAAACGAACCATCCTTATTTTTCACACCGACTAAAGAGCTTACGCCGTGACAAACAGCCGCTACAATCCGATTATTGTTATACATATTTACAATCAAATTCGCTACATACGGATTACCTGGAAAATCTACAATCGCCCCGTGCCCACCACCAAACAAAACCGCATCATAATCCGAAAAATAAGCCTTCGAAATTGGTTGCGTATTTTGTAATATCGTAGCTACCTGCTTAAATTCATGAGGTATACCATTGGGAATTGATACTCTATCAATAGGTACCCTTCCACCTTCTATAGATACAAGATCAACATCAAACTTAGCCTTTTTAAATAAATTATAAGGAGCTGCGAGCTCTTCAAGCCATAAACCAGTCGGGTGTCCATTCATATCATGAGCGCTTGTTGAAACTAATAATACTCTTTTCAACATATCCCCTCCCTACTACCTATTTATGTATAGAACATCCTTATCATTCATATAGAACATGAAACAAACAGAAAAATAGCCGACTCTTTGTATAAAAGTCGGCTGCTTTCTTATAGTTCGAGCTCTCCCATACGAAGAAGCTCAACAACTGCTTGTGAACGTCCTTTAACCCCTAGCTTTTGCATTGCGTTTGAGATGCGTAGTTTTTGCAAAGAACACATATTACACTTGAATAACATTTTTCATAAAAAGAGAGGTTGCCAAAGGGAACTAATATAAAAATGAGGTGAAATTAATGAAAAAATTATTTATCAATAAATGGAAAAAAGATTATGAATTTCTTGACTTTAAACCAAATGTGATTTTTTTGCTTAACCGTATCAACGAAACGGATTTCAGTGATATCTGTTTTAAATTTAACAACTGTGCAATCTACGATGTATTTGATTTAAACAAAAATTACACGTATGTAAATAAAATCAAACTCGTTGAAAAATTAAACGGTATAAAATTTGGCATAGTTACTATTAATATAAAACTAAAAGAGTTTAATTATTTATTCTGTACAAACAATCAAATTGACGATTCTCTTATCCGAAGTAAAATATACCAGGCATTTCCCCAAAAAATTTTCATTTCAACTGATCTAGATGAAGAATGTAACATCGAAAAAAAATATGGAATTTACCATATTTGGATGGGAAATGTTTTTGTAGATTAATTTAGACAATTCTCACCGGAACTTCAATATTCAATAATTGTGCTGTTCTACATCTGTGTCTCCCATTAATAACTATGTTATTATCTATTCTAATAGGATCAGTATCCTTATAAGAACCAAATTGACGAATGTCATCATATAACTTGGACGCATCTGGAAATTTGTGCTCAGTTGCAAATTTTTTTAGTTGCTTATAAAGTCTCGGATACTTATCTTCAAAATCATATACATCAAGTTTTTCAATTTCAATATCAGGTACATGTTCAAGAAGTCGTTTTCTAATCATCCATACATTTTTTAATCCTACACAATAAGAACAACTTTTCTTTTCATCAAAAACCTCTTCCAAAAGTAAGCATTTTTTCCTATCAGATTTTTTACATCTTGAAGGTAACTCATTAGCAAAAGGATTATTAATATTATTTGCAGGTAATATGATACGATGACTCATTAATTCCCCTCTTTTGTTCTAAATTTCTTGATACGTCTGCCATTTTTCATTAAATTTTAAAAAAGTTTAACTAAGAACCCTTATATTTCAAGG
>Ga0209130_1001244_pt1 | contig 17857 bp, 14 predicted proteins | sample AraplaMF_Cvi_mLB_FD_184264 | JGI IMG/M metagenome (GOLD analysis project Ga0209130, IMG submission 184264) | Arabidopsis root microbial communities from the University of North Carolina, USA - plate scrape MF_Cvi_mLB (SPAdes) (version 2) | ecosystem: Host-associated > Plants > Roots > Endosphere...
CCTTGGCGTGACGCTGGTGGTCTCCGGCGAGACCGACGATACCGCGCTGCAGGAGGCGATGAACCACGCCGACGTCGTTTGCTGCCTGCGCTGGCCCAGCTTCGAGGCGGCTTCCGCCACCGCGATCGAAGGCCTGCTGTACGGCAAGGCCGTCGTGGTGACCGATACCGCCTTCTACAGCGAACTGCCGAGCGATTGCGTGCAGAAAATCTCGCCGGACAACGAGCTGTCCGAACTCAGGACCGCGCTCGAACTGCTGTGCAACGACGCCGATGCGCGCAACGCGCTGGCCGCACGCGGCCAGGCGTGGGCGACGCGCACATTCAACCCCACGAACTATATGGAGCAACTGGCGGATTTCGCACGACGGACCTGCGCAGCCGAACCCTTGATCGGGATGGTTGGCGCCATGACCCGCGACCTGAGCGCATGGCAGGCGTCCCGTGAGATCTTCGGCGACGAGTACCTGACGCAGCCCCTGCAGCTGTTCCAGATCGACAACTAGACCCCCCGATGAAGGTGACTCCGATGATCCCCCTGTTTTCTTCCAGCGCCGCCAATGCAGGCGTCGATCTCGCAGCCGCGGTGAAGCGCGTGCTGGACAGCAACTGGTACGTGCTGGGCAACGAGGTCACGTCGTTCGAGCGTGAATTCGCGCAGTTCGTCGGCAGTGCCGAGTGCGTGTCTCTCGCCAACGGAACGGACGCCCTCGAGCTAGCCCTGCGCGCGCTCGGCGTCATGCCGCAGGACACGGTCGCCTGCGTCGCCAACGCCGGCTTCTACGGAAGCACCGCGATCCACGCCGTGGGCGCGACGCCCCTGTATGTGGACGTGGATTCCGTTTCGCTGAACATGGCGGCCTCGTCGCTGCAAGCGGCGCTCGCGCACAAGCCCAAGGTCGTGATCATCACGCACCTGTATGGACAGATGGCCGACATCGAGGCGCTGACCCGCATGGCGCACGAGGCGGGCGCGGCGGTGATCGAAGACTGCGCGCAGTCGCATGGCGCCATGCGGGACGGCCGCCGGGCCGGCAGCGTGGGAGACATCGGCTGCTTCAGCTTCTACCCGACCAAGAACCTCGGCGCGCTCGGGGACGGCGGCGCAGTGACCTGCAACGATCCGGCGCTGGCTGCGAAGGTCCGCACGCTGCGCCAATACGGCTGGTCGACCAAGTACTGCGTGGCCACGCCGCAGGGCCGCAACAGCCGCCTCGACGAGATGCAGGCCGCGATCCTGCGCGACAAGCTCAAGCAGCTCGACAGCTGGAACGCGCAGCGGCGCGAGATCGCAGCGAAGTACAACGCGGCGTTCGCGGCGCTGCCGGTCACGCGCCCGCCGTCCACCGGCGAAGACTACGTGGCGCACCTCTACGTCCTTCGGCTCGAGGCGCGCGAAGCGTTCCGGGAACACCTGCGCTCCCGCAACGTCGCGACCGATGTGCACTACCCGATCGCCGACCACCGCCAGCCCGCCTACCCGGCAGCGCGCGCAGCCGGATCGCTGGCGCACACCGAATCGGCCTGCGGCAACGTGGTGTCGCTGCCCTGCTTCCCCGGACTTCCCGAGGCGCAAGTGGCTGAGGTCATCGACGCCGTCCGATCCTTCTTCGCAGGCTGAAGGCGCCCCGTGCTCACGCTCGTCATTCCTGTCTATCGAAACGAAGGATCGATTCCCGACCTGCTCGATGCCGTCTCCGGGCTGCATCGCAAGCTTGACGGCCAGATGCAGGCCGTCTTCGTCGTCGACGGCAGCCCCGACCGCTGCTACGAGCTGCTTCGCGATGCCCTGCCGGGATGCGCCTTTCCTTCGAGACTGGTCCTGCTGTCGCGCAACTTCGGTTCCTTCTCCGCCATCCGCGCCGGCCTGGAGCTGTGCGAGAGCGAGCGCTATGCGGTGATGGCCGCCGACCTGCAAGAGCCGCCCGAACTGGTGCTGGAGATGGACCGGGTCCTGCGCAACGAGCCGGTCGACGTCGTGGTCGGAACGCGCGAGGGTCGCGAGGACCCGTTGATGACGCGCCTGCCCGCGCAGCTGTTCTGGTGGGCGTACCGCAAGTATGTGGTGCCGGACGTGCCGCCCGGCGGCGTCGACGTGTTCGGCTGCAACCGCGCCTTCCGCGACAACCTGCTGCGCCTGGACGAGCGGCACAGCTCGCTGATCGCCCAGCTTTTCTGGCTCGGCTTCCGGCGCAAGCTGATCCACTACACGCGCCAGGAGCGCCAACACGGCAAGTCCGCCTGGACGCTGCGCAAGAAGATCAACTACCTGATGGACAGCGTGTTCTCGTTCACCGACCTGCCGATCCGGCTTCTGGTTCGCGTGGGCGGCGGCGCTGCCGTCTTGGCGGGCGCCTTCGGGGTCATCGTCGCCATCGGCAAGATGATGGGCCTGATCGCGGTCCCCGGCTACGCGATGACCATCCTGACGATCGTCTTCCTCGGCTCCCTCAACCTGTTCGGTCTGGGGATCGTGGGCTCGTATGCCTGGCGCATCTACGAGAACACCAAGGCGCGGCCGCACACCGTGACGCTGCGCGTGCACCACTTCGACACAACCGCCTAGCGACGCCATGGACTACTTCACGCATCCCAACGCCCTGTGCGAAAGCACGCAGATCGGCTCCGGCACGCGCGTCTGGGCCTTCGCCCATGTGCTGCCGAACGCGCGCATCGGCGGCGACTGCAACATCTGCGACCACGTGTTCATCGAGAACGACGTCGTGATCGGCGACCGCGTCACGATCAAGTGCGGCGTGCAGGTGTGGGACGGCGTCGAGATCGAGGACGATGTGTTCATCGGCCCCAACGTCACCTTCACCAACGACATCTTCCCGCGCAGCAAGCAGTACCCGGAGGCCTTCGGACGCACGCGCATCCGGGCCGGTGCATCGCTGGGTGCCAACTCGACCATCCTGCCGGGCATCACGATCGGTCGCAACGCGATGATCGGCGCAGGCGCCGTCGTGACGCGCTCAGTGCCGCCGAACGCGATCGTCGTGGGCAACCCCGCGCGCATCACGGGCTATGTCGACGCCACGCCCCGCACGCCGCGCACGCCCGAGCCCAGTGGTGCCAAAGCGCCAGGCCTGACGCAGACTTCCATCGCCGGCGTCACGCTCCACACGCTGCGCGCCGTTCCCGACATGCGTGGCAGCCTTTCAGTGGGCGAGTTCGAACGGGACGTCCCGTTCAAGCCGCTGCGCTACTTCCTGGTCTATGACGTTCCCACCGTAGAGACGCGCGGCGAGCATGCCCACCACAAGTGCCATCAGTTCCTGATCGCGGTGAAGGGCCAGGTCAGCGTCGTCGCCGACGACGGCGAGAAGCGGGAAGAGTTCAAGCTCGACAGCCCGTCCGTGGGCATCTATCTGCCGCCAATGACCTGGGGCATCCAGTACCGCTACTCCGCGGATGCCGTGCTGCTGGTGTTCGCATCCGACTACTACGACGGCGCCGACTACATCCGCGACCACGCGGAGTTCCTTCGGCTCAAGCTCGCCCAGAAAGGCGAATCCTGAGCGCGCCCATGGCCGCCGGGCGAGTCTCTTCGCCGTTCGTCCGCTTCCTGATCTCGGGCGGGGTGAACACCCTCGGCACGTATCTGCTGTACCTGGCGCTCCTGAACTGGCTGCCGTACTGGCTCAGCTACGCGATTGCCTTCGTGTCGGGTATCGCGCTGGCCTATGCGCTCAACCGCTTCTTCGTGTTCGGCGCGCCGCGCAGCGAGAAGAAGGCGGCGATGCTGCCGGTGGTCTACCTGGCGCAGTATCTGGTGGGCGCTTCGATCGTGTACCTGTGGGTCGACTTGCTGCACCTGCATGCGGCTGTCGCGCCGGTGGCAAGCATTGCCATCACCGTTCCGCTGACCTACGCGGCGAGCCGATGGCTGTTTCGCTGAGCCGAATGAAGGGCCCCTGGCTCGGCTACGCGCTGCCGCCTGCCCTGGCGGTTCTGCTGCTGTGGCTGCCGTTCGGCTTCAGCCTTCATGCGCTGATCGAGGAGTGGGGCGTCCTCGAGATCTTCCAGACCCACGGGCCGGTGTGGTTCGTCAAACTGAACTCGGTGCTGGAGGCGCACCGGATCCGCCCTCTGACCGTGTTCCCGCACGCGCTGGGCTACGTTCTGGACCCGGACTCCTTCGACGGCTGGCATTGGGTGCTGATCGTCTCATTGATCATGAAGGGCGCCGCAGCTTCCTACCTGGGGGCCGTGGCCACGCGGTCTGTGCGCTGGGGTGTGTTCTTCGGCCTGCTCGTGCTCCTGTATCCGGCCGATACCATGCAGCTTTCATTCCGCAGCCAGCACATCAATGCGTCGATGGCCGTGCTTCTGCTCGGCAGCGCCGTCCTGGTCGCCGCGCAGAGGCTGCGGCCCGGATGGATGCGCGGCCTGCGAGTCGTGCTGGCAGGCCTGTGCATCCTCGCGGCGGCGCTGATGTACGAGGTTGCGCTGGCGATGGTGGCCATCCCGCTGTTCGTCCTTTGGTGCCGAGACGGCACCGCTCCGACCTGGCGAAGCGTGCGCGCCGATCCGGTCCCGACCCTCGGCTGGATCATCCCCGCGGCGGTATACGTCGCGTATGCGCTCTACGCAGCAAGGTCGGGGGGCGCACTCTACCAGCAGGGCATCAGCGACCAGAGTTCGCCACTCACGCTCTTCCTGCACCTGTTGCCGAAGCTGTTCAGCGTGGGCATCACGCGCGGCCTCGTGGGCGGGTGGTACGACGCTTGGCTGATCGCGCTGACGGAGTTCCGTAGTCACGCCTACCTGCTCGGCTTCGGGGCTCTCTGCTCGGCGTGCGTTGCCGTCCTTCCTGCGGGGCGCGGAGATGCTCCGGCGGAGCAGACCGTTTCCCGCGCGTTGCTTCGCCTGGCCGCCGCGGGGCTGGTCCTGCTGGTGTTCGGCTACGTCCTGTTCCTCTTCTCCAATGCACACGTGCTCATCACCCAGCGGACCTTCCTGTTCGCGGCTTTCGGCGCCGCCCTGGTGGTGCTGGCAATGGTGATGGGGCTGGCCCGACTGTGGAAGCCCCTGGCCATCGCAGCCGTGCCGGTCCTCCTGACCACGGGCGCGGCGGCTCAGCTCTACCAATTCCAGCACTACGTGCGCATCTCCGAACTCCAGCGGCAACTGCTGCGCAGCGTGGTCGAGAACTTCGACGGCACGGTGCGAGGCCGCAAGACCCTGGTGCTCCTCGACCAGTCGAACCGGTTGTCCCATACGTGGATGCTGGTCGACTACGCCGGGCTGGCACTGACCTACCTCTATGACCGGCCGGGTGCGTCGACCGAGATCTGCCTGATGCCGGTTGGCGAATGGCAGCGCCGGGATGCACTCCAGCGCTCGGGCCGATGCATCGAGGGCGCGCAGAACTGGGCCTTCAAGGCGCCCGAGTCCCTGCCGGGCATGGGCCCCGCGCCCTACGGAGACGTCGAGTATCCGAAATCGGAGGTTGTGCCGCTTGTGATTCGCCAGGATGGCGGCGTGGCCAGCGATGCCTCGCTCGATACCTATCGCCGGCAGCTTCAGACGGCTGATACGCCTGCGGCCCGCCGCTATCGCAACATCCTGATCCCGAGCCAGCCGCCGCTGGCGCTCGACCTGTTCAAGTCCGTGCAAGGCGGTACCAGCTACCGCTGGGACTTCGGGAAGTGGTGGAGTCTGGATGAGCCGATCCGCGGTGCAGGCTGGGGCGACGCCAGCTGGAGCGGTAGGTGGCTGCGTCACGACGCGTCCACATGGAAGACGCAGCCGGCATCCAGGCTTCTGTTTGAACTGGAGCCCACGGATCGTCCGTACACGCTGGTCGGCCAGTGGAAGAGCATTGAGACCGCTGCCATCCGGAACAGCATGCGCGTGAAGATCAACGGCATCGAGACGGCCCTGCAATGGGCGCCTGCTCAAAGGTTCAGTGCAGCCATCCCGCCGGGTGCGCTGCAGAAAGGGACGAACGTCGTTGAATTCGATGCAGTCGTCGATGGTATCCGTGACACCGCCGCCACTCAGTTGACCTTTGTCGAACTCCGCCCCGCGGACTAACCTTACTCCATTACGACTTTCGATGAACCGCGATCGCTATATGTGGCTTCGCTGGACCTTGCCTCCTGCAATCCTTGTCGCGCTGCTTTGGCTGCCTTTCGGCTTCACGCTTCACGGACTGATTGAAGAGTGGGGGGTTCTTGGCCTTTTCACCAACTCCGGACCATTGCTCTTCGTAACCGACGGTTCAGGATTCGGAGCGCACAAGCTGCGCCCACTCACGATCTTCCCGCACGCACTGGCCTACCTTATGCAGCCAGACTCCTTTACAGCCTGGCACTGGATAATGATTGCTGCGCTAGTCGCAAAGGGGGCAGCTTCGTCCTATATCGGGGCATACATCACTCGATCGACTCGCTGGGGGGTGTGTTTTGGACTCATGGTGTTGCTGTATCCGGCCGACACCATGCAGCTGTCATTCCGCGGGCTGCATATCAACGCGTCCTTGGCATTGATGCTGTTCGGTTCAGCCCTCTTCATTTGGGCCCAGGGAAGCCGAAGCACCGGCGCTCGGTGGTCAGCGATCGTCCTGGGTGTCGTGTGTCTGATCGCCGCGCAGATGATGTACGAGGTGGCGTTTGCGCTCGCCCCGCTGCCGTTGGTGGCAATCTGGTGCCGCGAGGGTTTCCGGTCTACCGCAAATCAAGTACGCTCCCGGCCCGCCGCCACTGGCGGCTGGATCTTGGCATCACTGCTCTATGCCGGCTATGTTCTCGTCGCTTCCTCGTCAGGTGGCGAGTCGTATCAGCAATCACTGACCAGCGGAAGATCACCGCTGGCGATCCTGTGGGACGCCCTTCCAAAGCTATTTGAAGTCGGCATGGCCAGAGCGCTGGTCGGTGGCTGGTACGACGCATGGGGAATGGCAGCATCCGAATTCAAGAGCCTTCTCTACGTAGTTGTTGTGGGCGTGCTTTGCACAGTCCTAATCGTGGCCTGCCGCCCTTTCGACGTTGGAGGTCGGGGCACGCTTGAAGCAGATGCGCTGACGAACGAAGCAACTTTGTGGCTCCGAATGGTGCTCGCCGGACTCGTGCTCTTCGTGCTCGGGTATGGTCCTTACCTGCTTTCCCCGCCGCACGTTGCAATCAGTCAACGGACCTATTTGTTTGCAACGCCGGGTGCCGCCCTGGTGATACTGGCGCTTCCGATAGCATTGGCGCGGATGTGGAAACCGATTGCCGCAGCGACTGTGCTCGGCCTGTTTACGCTGGGCGCTGCTGCACAGCTTTTCCAGTTCCATCATTACGTCACCCTGTCCGAAATGCAGCGCAAGGTTCTGCGCGCGATCGTCAGCAACTTTGATGGGAACACGGACGGGAAGAGCCTGCTGATCCTCGATCATTCGGGTCGCCTGTCTCACACTTGGTCCCTGCGCGACAATCTACAGCCCGCGCTGACCTACCTGTATGGGAGGCGAGTTCCGGTCGCAGAAATTTGCCTGATGCCCAGCGGCGAGCGCCAAGTCATAGATGCCCTAGCACGGCCGGGCCGTTGCATCGAAGAAGAGGATCGTTGGGTTTTTGCTGACTCCGAACCCCTGCCGGATGTCGATGTCGCGCGTCGGCCTGACAGGATCATTAAGAAGACAGAGCTCATGGCCCTGACAATTGAGGTCGACGGTAGCGTAAGGTCCGATGCGACTCTTGACTCCTATCGCGCTCAACTCGCGAGCGCCGACACACCGGCGGCGCGACGCTACCGCGACATCCTTAACGCGACCCCTCAAGGGTGGGACTTGGGCCTTTTCGAGCCCGCCGAGAGCAGATCAAGTTACCGCTGGGATTTCGGGCGCTGGTGGAGCCTCGAGATACCTACACATGGCAACGGCTGGCGAGAGGCCGAGTGGAATATCGGCTGGCTGGAGCACGACGCGGTGGCATGGAAGATCCGCGAGAACGCAAGCCTTGTCTTTGAACTGAAACCCGATGCCTCGCCATATGTTCTGGAGGGGCGATTCACCGTGATCGTCAATCCCGCAATCAAGGACAGCATCAAACTATTGATGAACTCCGTCGACTTGCCGATTCAATGGCAATCCGATGGATCGTTTGCGGCCAACATCCCGACCGGCGTGCTTCGGAACGGCTTGAACACTCTAGAGATCAATTCGAAAGTAGAGCGTAGCTACTACGGCCTGTCGGCTCAGCTGACGATGTTCCAGGTGCGCCCCACCACGCCACTTCGCTGACACGCCTCGACGCTCAACGCCTCTCGGAAACTGCGGATAGTTTAAGTTCCGGCTCCAGCAACTCGACTACGAACTTCGAACCCTCTGCATTGAGATGGGATTGATCCAGGTACAAGGGTTCACCGCTTTGTTCTGCGGCGCGCATCAGACACCAGCCTTGATGGCACAGTTGCCTGAAGATCGAGACGTATTCGGCCCCCGCATCGCGCGCCAGTTTCTCGAGTGCCGCGTCGACTCGCGCCGTGTGCCTCGACTCAGGCTCGCCGACCTTGGTTTCGTACAAGCCGAAACGGCTGTAGTCGAGTCGGGCAGGTGGCAACCGGTGCAAAGGATCGTCCTTCCATAGTCGCAGTGTGATTCTTCCTGGCGGCTCACTCCAGACTGCACCGGGCCCGAGGATCACAACGCGCGCAACGCCCATTTGTTTGAGTTGTGCCACGGTCTTGGTAACGAGGCTGATGTCGTACATCTGCCATACGGCGGCAAGCACGACGATTTCAGGCTTGGAAGACTGAAGCAGTGCTAGGGCCTTCCGGTTGTTGGCGGGGCACTGCGGACGTTCTGGCAGGGCGTAGTCCATGATGGGGGGACAAAGCGACGACGTGGCTTGGGCCAACCTGAAGCCATGTGTGCGCGCGGCGAGTGATTGGAACCCAGGGTACAACGCAGCCATAGACGAGTCTCCCCACAGTGCCACGAGCGGACGATCGCCTTGGCCCACACACTCGGTGGAGTAATCGTCCAGTTCCTGCCCTACCTCCAAGAAGCAACGTTTCCAGCGAATGCTCTCTCTGTACGAATCAAGGTCGTATCGCGTGGCGTTCTGAACAATCTCCGGGTAGCGCTGCGGCAATCCCTTGCCTTGATAGACCACCGCGGCGCCCACGACGATCATCAGCATGGCGCTGACGAGGCCGAAAGCCTTCGCCCGGAGGTTGCCACCAACTCGTATCGGCTTCTCGATCCATACATAGGTGGTCCATGCGAGCAACAATGCAACTAGTAGAAGGACGGCCCTTCCCACGCCGCCAACCGGCACCAAATCCCGCCCGAACGTGAGCAGCGGCCAGTGCCAAAGATAGAGCGGAAAACTAATCAACCCGACGCCAACCATGATGCGGTTGGACATAATCCGATTGACTATCGCGCCCGGTCCTGCCCAGATCAACAGCCCCGCACCAGTGACCGGGGCGAGTGCCCACCAGCCCGGGAAGCTGGACCCGGCTGTAAGCCCGAATGCACTGAAGACAATCAGCGCGACGCCAAATGCCGACGCAATATGCCGCCAACCGATTCGGTCGCCTGGGCTTTCAGTCGAAGGGAGGTACGCGAGGCCGGCTCCGGCCAGCAGTTCCCATGCCCTCGAAGCCGGCGAATAGAAGGTGGCCGTCGAATGCTGCGAAATGCCCGCCACGTTCACGATGAACGAGCCCAACCCGACAGCGCCGATCAGGAGCAGCGGAGAGATGCGCCTGCGCCAACCCCACCACATGAGCAGCGGCCAGGCGATGTAGAACTGCTCCTCGATGCCCAGCGACCACAGATGCAGGAGCGGCTTCGATTCCGACGCGGCGTCGAAGTAGCCGGCCTCCTGCCAGAGCAGCAGATTGGATGTGAACGTCGCGCCGCCGAGGACGTGCTTGGCGAGTTGCGCGAGGTCTTCCGCCAATTGCGTTCCCCAGCCGAAAGCCAGGCAGGCAAGCAGCGTGACGATCAACGCCGGAAAGATACGCCGCACTCGCCGGGCGTAGAAGTCGGCGACGCTGAAGCTCCCATCTTGGAGGGTCTTGGCGATCACCTTGGTGATTAGAAAGCCCGAAATGACGAAGAAGACATCGACGCCGACGAACCCACCCTGCAGGTGATGCGGAAAGGCGTGGAACAGGAGCACGCACAGCACCGCCACGGCACGCAGGCCGTCGACGTCGCGCCGATACTCTAGGTGGCTATGGATCTCGGCTTCGCCTGAAGCGAGACGCATCGCGGTCGAATGCAGCATGGATCAGCCCGGGACAACGCGCATCCTGTAGAAGGCGATGCCCAGCTTCCGCGCGTCGCCAGGGGGCATGGTCGGAAACGGCACATGCACCTCGATGACGTTGGACGGAGTCGAAAGGTCGAACTGCAGCGCCACTTCGCCGTTGGGCCGCGGTGCGACACGCATGCGCCGCGTCTGATCGCCGACCCTGACCTTGATAGGCCATTTCGCATTGGCACCGAGCGCGGCGGCACGCATCCGCAGCGTGAACCGTCCCTGCATGGCGTGCTTGAGCTCGATCGCCACCTTGCTTCCCTGACTCCAGCGGCCCCATTCCTCCTGCTCGCAGAGCCCCTGCACGCAGTCGACGAAGGCAGGCAGGCCCGGTGTACTGAAGTCCCAGCCGTCTTCCAGGGAACTGCCCAGCGATTGGCGCGCGTCGGCCATGCCGAGCGTGACCGGAGGAGCAGCGCTCACCGCCACCATCCCGATCCCCAGCGTGCGCGAATCCATCGGCGGTCGCACCGGATGCGGAACGGTGATCTCGATCACGTTGGCAGGACGATCCAGCTCGAAGTTCAGCGCGATCGGCTCGGACGACGCCATGTCAGCCACGAGTTGCGCCGTGCGCGTCTGGTTGCCGATGCGCACGGGCACGGGCACCCCCGCGTTCTCGCGATAGCCGACCGCATGCAGGTAAAACCGGAACTTGCCCTCGAGCTTGTGCTTGAGCACGATCACGATCTTCTCGCCGATGCTCCAGCGGCCCCAGGGCTCGCTCGCCGAAACGCCGTCGACGACGTCGACCACCCCCGGAAACTCCCGCAGGTTGAAGGAAATGCCCTCGTAGAGCGAGGAGCCATAGGTCTGCCGGGCTTCGTCGGCGCTCAAGGTCGCCACCAGCGGCGCGACGGCCTTCCTGTGCGGATCGACCACGAGCCGGCCTTGCGCAAAGGGCCGCATCAGGGTGCGCTTGACCTCGGTCCACAACGACTGCCTGGCGCCTTCCTGGCGCATGGCCTCGAAGAAACCGCGATCCTGCATCTGCTGCTTCCACGTCGGACCGCAGTACGCATCGGAGAAGTGGTAGGCGATCTCCCGCTGGTCCTGCGTGATCTCGGTGATGAGTTGCTGGTCGCCGGCAAGGATTCGCTCGAGCAGCCCGCGCGCCTGTGCCACCGTGGACACGCGGCCCTTGGTCGAGCCGCGGCTCAGGCGGTCGAGCAGCGACCCTTCGAAGAAGATGACCGGCATGCCGTTGATCGCAGCCTCGACCGGCGAGTAGTGCACATGACGAACCTCAACCGAGTGGTAATAGAGCACCGCGCACTCGAGGTACAGCCGGTTGAGTTCGTCGTTGGTCACGAAACCGGTGACATGCGGATCGTCCATCGGCACGTCCTGCGCGCCGACGATCACGTGCGGCAGGTCGCCGAAGTCTTCCTTGAACTTGCGGTAGATGCCCGAGTAGTAGGAGTCCGACACCGCGTTCGGACAGACGAACAGGATCTTCCGCTCGGTACCCCTCCATTGGCGCGCCGTGGAGAAGAAGGAATCCGGAATGCCGATGGGCAGAAACAGGGAGCGCTCGGCGAACATCGGCTCTTCGATCTCGTTGAGATGGTCATAGCCCTCGCCGAACCAGAAGCGGTGCTTGATGTTCTCGATCTTGCGCAGCACCAGGGGGCCATGGAGGCTTTCGAGGAAGTGCTTGTAAGTCTTTCCGTTTTCCAGGCCGAACGCCCGAAAAATGATCTGCCCCTCGAAGTTGTCGATGGCTTCCTGCGACAACTTGCCGTGCGGAATGATGAACACGCAGCCGAAGTATCGATTCAGCAGCGTGACAATCTTCGGTGTCCAGGCATCCTCGTAGAAATTGAACCGGTTCAGGGTGTCGAGCACGTGCGCGGGCAGCGTCAGCGACGCGTCGAACGAGGCGTCCACCGCTCCGCTTCGGAAGCCCGTCTTTGGAAAGATCTTGGGGATGTAGATCTCGAAGCCCAGCCGCCGGATCAGCGGCGCCTCGTAGGGCATCAAGGTCTTGTGGTTGAGAAGCCAAAGAATTCTCTTGTTCTTGTCAAACATGGTGTGGCGTCAAGGTCATGACGACGGTGCGTCTTGCACCGCCCGGCAGTCTGGAGAAAAGGGCGGCGTCGCTTCGTTCATTGCGGCGCCCGCCAGGTCATTGAAAGTGCTGGGCTGCGCCGAAGTCCAGGCCCGAGCGGTCCTTCGCGGACAGGATGGGCGCCACGCCGATGTCCGGCCATTCGATGGCCAGGGTTGGGTCGTCCCAGCGGATGCAGTGCTCGTCGTCGGGCATGTAGTAGTCGGTGGTCTTGTAGAGGAAATCCGCCGTTTCGCTGACCACGAGGAAGCCATGCGCGAATCCCTCGGGCACCCACAGCTGCTTGCCGTTCTCTTCGCTGAGCTCGATACCGACCCAGCGGCCGAAGGTGGATGACGACTTGCGCAGGTCGACCGCCACGTCGTAGGCGGCGCCGCGCGCCAGCCGCACGAGCTTGCCCTGCGAATGCTTGTGCTGGTAGTGCAGCCCCCGAAGGACCCCCTTCGTGGAGCGCGAATGGTTGTCCTGAACGAACTCCACGTGCCGCCCAATCGCCTGGTCGAAGGCCTTCTGGTTGAAGCTTTCCATGAAGAAGCCCCGCGCGTCGCTGAACACCCGGGGCTCAAGCACGAGCACCTCGGGAATCGCCGTCGGCGTGACCTTCATTCGCGCACCTCGTCGCTCAGCAGGCGCTGCAGGTACATCCCGTACCCGCTCTTCTCCAGCGGCTTGGCGAGCGCCGCAACCTGCTCGCGGCCGATGAACCCGTTGCGCCACGCCACCTCTTCAGGACAGGCGATCTTCAGGCCTTGCCGGCGCTCGAGCGTCGCGATGAACTGGCCGGCGTCGAGCAGGCTGTCGTGCGTGCCGGTGTCCAGCCACGCATAGCCGCGCTTCATGATCTGCACGCTCAGCTGCCGGCGGTCCAGGTAGACCTGGTTTACGGTCGTGATCTCGAGTTCGCCGCGCGCGCTGGGCCGGATGGACTTCGCGATGTCGACCACGTCGTTGTCGTAGAAGTACAGGCCCGTCACCGCGTAGTTGCTCTTGGGCTTGGCTGGCTTCTCCTCGATGCTGCTGGCCTGACCCTTGGCATCGAATGCGACCACGCCGTAGCGCTCGGGATCCTGCACGTGATAGGCGAACACCGTGGCGCCCGCAGTCTTGGCATCGGCCTGCGACAGCAGGTTGACGAGGTCGTGGCCATAGAAGATGTTGTCGCCCAGCACCAGTGCACTGGGCGCGTTGCCGATGAATGCCTCGCCAATCAGGAAGGCCTGGGCCAAGCCGTCCGGAGTGGGCTGCACCGCGTACTGGAGATTGATGCCCCACTGGCTGCCGTCGCCCAGCAGCTGCTGGAAGCGCGGCGTGTCCTGCGGCGTGCTGATGATGAGGATGTCGCGCATGCCGCCCAGCATCAGCGTGCTCAGCGGGTAGTAGATCATCGGCTTGTCGTATACCGGCAGCAGCTGCTTGCTGATGGCCAGCGTGGCCGGGTGCAGGCGGGTGCCGGAGCCGCCGGCCAGGATGATGCCCTTGCGTCGCGTCGTCATGTGGTGGTCTCGTTCGTGATCAGAGCGTCTCGCGCAGCACGCGGGCCACGCCCTCCTGCCAGGGAGGAAGCCGCAGGCCGAAGGCGAGCTGCAGCTTGCGGGTGTCGAGCCGCGAGTTGCGCGGCCGCACGGCTGGGGTCGGGAAGGCGCTGGTGGGCACGGCATCGACCGTCGCCGGCGTAGCCTTCAGCACGGCACCGGCCGCCAGCGCCTGCTCGACGACGAAGCGCGCGTATCCGTTCCATGTGGTCTCGCCGCCCGCCGCCAAGTGATACAGGCCGGCCATGCCGGAATCGCGCAGCACATCGCGAATCGCGTGGGCCGTCACGTCGGCGATCAGTTCGGCGCCGGTGGGCGCGCCGAACTGGTCCTCGACCACCGTCAATCGGTCGCGCTCCTTCGCCAGGCGCAACATGGTCTTGGCAAAGTTGCCTCCGCGCGCCGAGTAGACCCAGCTGGTGCGAAAGATCAGGTGCTTCGCGCAGTGCGCGGCAACGCGTTGCTCTCCTTCCAGCTTGGTGCGGCCGTACACGCCGAGCGGGCCGGTGGCGTCGCCTTCCTTCCAGGGCGTGCTGCCGCTGCCGTCGAAGACATAGTCGGTCGAGTAGTGCACCATCAGGGCACCAATGCGCTGCGCGGCATCGGCCAGGATGCCCGGCGCGGTCGCATTGATCTGGCGGGCGATCTCGGGCTCGCTCTCTGCTCGGTCGACCGCTGTGTGGGCTGCCGCATTCACGATCACGTCGGGCCGCAGCGCCATTACTGTCTCGGCCAGCGGGTCGGTCTGGCGGAAGTCGGCGCTCGCCGAGTCGAGCGCAACCAGCTCGCCCAGCGGCGCCAGGCTGCGCTGCAGCTCCCACCCCACCTGCCCATTCCTGCCGAGCAGCAGCAGCTTCATGCGCCTGCCTTCGCGGGCGCCGCGTCATACTGCTTCTGCACCCACTCGCGGTAAGCACCGCTCTGCACGTTACGCACCCATTCGCCATTGCCCAGATACCACTCCACCGTCTTGCGGATCCCCGTCTCGAAGGTCTCGGCCGGCTTCCACCCCAGCTCGCGCTCGAGCTTTCGCGCATCGATCGCATAGCGCCGATCGTGCCCCGGCCGATCGGTCACGTAGGCGATCTGCTCTGAATAGGGCTTGCCGTCGGCACGCGGCTTGAGCTCGTCGAGCAGCGCGCACACCGTCTTCACGATCTCGATGTTCGGCTTCTCGTTCCACCCGCCCACGTTGTAGGTTTCGCCCAGCCGCCCCGCCTCCAGCACGCGTCGGATCGCGCTGCAGTGGTCCTTCACGTAGAGCCAGTCGCGCACCTGCATGCCGTCGCCATACACCGGCAGCGGCTTGCCGGCCAGGGCGTTGACGATCATCAGCGGGATGAGCTTCTCGGGAAAATGGAAGGGCCCGTAGTTGTTGGAGCAGTTGGTCGTCAGCACCGGCAGCCCGTAGGTGTGATGCCAGGCGCGCACGAGGTGGTCGCTGGCCGCCTTGCTGGCCGAATACGGGCTGTTGGGCTCGTACTTGTTCTCTTCTGCGAAGGCCGGGGCGGAAGGCTCGAGCGACCCGTACACCTCGTCCGTCGACACATGGAGAAAGCGGAACGCGGCCTTCCTGTCGGCAGCGAGGCCGCTCCAGTAACCGCGAATGCTCTCGAGCAGTCGGAACGTCCCCACGACGTTGGTCTGAACGAAGTCCTCCGGCCCATGGATGGAGCGGTCCACATGCGACTCGGCGGCGAAGTTGATGACCGCGCGCGGCTGGTGCTCGGCCAGCAGCCTGTCGACCAGCGCGCTGTCGCCGATGTCGCCTTGCACGAAATGGTGCGACTTGCTGTCCTTCAGCGACGCGAGCGTTTCTAGGTTGCCGGCGTAGGTCAGCTTGTCGAGGTTGACCACGCCTTCCTCCTGCCCGGCCACCCAGTCCAGCACGAAATTGGCGCCGATGAAGCCTGCACCGCCAGTCACCAGAATCATGTGAGTTCTCTTGTCTTTCTAGCTTGAGCCCGCCACCGAAGGGGGGGAAGCCCGGAATTATCACATCGGCGAAAACGTACCAAGATGTAGTCAGGACTACAGTAGACGGCATCCATCTTTCACTGGAGACCCTCCATGGCCACCGACAAGGAAAAGGACAACCCCAGCGACCGCATCAAGGACTCCGCCCAGCAGATCTGGCTCGCCGGCCTGGGCGCCTTCGCCAAGATGCAGGAAGAAGGCAGCAAGGCCTTCGAGGCCCTGGTGAAGGACGGCGCCACCGTCCAGAAGAAGACGCAGCAGGCGGCCGGCGAGACGCTGGCCCAGGCCCAGGCCCGCATGTCCAGCTTCGCCACCGACTTCGGCACCAAGGCCGCGGGCGGCTGGGGCAAGCTGGAGAACATCTTCGAGGAGCGGGTAGCGCGCGCACTCGAAAAGCTGGGCGTGCCCACCGCACAGGACGTCGCCGCGCTGAAGGCACGCATCGCGCAGCTCGAGGCGCAGCTGCAGTCGTCGCCGAAGGCGGCCGAAGCACCCCGCCGCACCCCGGCGCGCAAGGCCACGGCGCACAAGACGAGCTCGGCAGCCGAGAGCACGGCAGTGGTCAAGAAGCCCTCGCGGCGCGCCGGCGCCGCTTCGTCTGCCGGCACGAAGAAGTAAGTGGGCGCCCGCCTGCGGGCAAGCCACATACCCGCTGCGACTGGGAATACTCCCTGCCTCCCCTTTGGGCGCCCTTTGCGCTAGAGTGCTTCGCAGGAGACGAAAAGGACGAGCTCCCTTACGACGACGTGCCGACCAACAATGGCCACCAAGAAAGCGCCACGCCGCACTGCGCAACGCATACTTGAAGCCTCGCTGGACCTGTTCAACCGGTTCGGGGAACCGAACGTCCCTACCACCCTCATCGCCGGCGAACTGGGCATCAGTCCCGGCAACCTCTACTACCACTACCCCGCCAAGGACGAGCTGGTCAACCGGCTCTATGCGGACTACGAGCGCGAGCTCGAGCAGCTGCTGCACGCCGCCGGCGGCGTGCAGGACGTGGAGGACGCCTGGTTCTTCATGCACAGCCTGTTCGAGCTGATCTGGCGCTACCGCTTCCTCTATCGCGACCTGACCGACCTGCTGACCAAGAACCGGCACATCGAGACCCAGTTGCAGCAAGTGCTCGTCGAGAAGACGCATGCCATCCACGCGCTGGTGGACGGCATGCGGCAGGCCGGCCACCTGGTCATCGATCCGCGCGAAATCGACGCACTGGCGCAGAGCATGGTAGTGGTGCTCACCTACTGGCTCAGCTACGAGTACGTCCGCAACCCGCGCGAGGCGCTGGAACCGGCCCAGGCCCAGGGCGCGCTCCTGCGCGGCGCCTGGCACACCCTGCGGCTGCTGGCGCCCTACCTGGCGCCGCAGCAGCGCCAGCACCTGCTGGCGCTGAGCGACGCCTATGCGGGCGACCAGGCGGCCCAGGGCGACGACCCGCCGTCGTCGCCAAGGCCGCCCTCGCCCTCCGCTTCCCCCTCCTCCACCTCCCCGGCCCTGGCGCCCACCTGATCGGAACCACCGAGCACCATGACCGAACCCAAGATCGGCCCCCTGTCGCTCCTCCACCCCACCGGCAGCCCGAGCGCCAAGGGCGACCCGTGGACGCGCATGAGCTTCACCGACCTGCCGCAGTTCGACGCCAGCACCGTGCTGGCCCGATGGCGCCGGCTTCATGCCGGCCAGGGCGACTTCGACCCGCCCCCGACCACCGGACTGGTCGACGGCTGGGCGCACTACCACCGGGGCGACTTCGAGCAGGCCGCCGCCATCGGCCTGCAGCACGGCGGCCGCGACGGCCTGGCCCTGGCCAATCGCAGCACCGCCATCTACGCCAACTACCTGGAGCCGCGCGAGGCGGTGCGGCTGACCCTGTTCCGGCTGGTGGCCGACCGCGCCGCCGAACAGGCCGAGCAGGAGCCGGACGACTGCCAGGCCCACTACTGGCATGCCTATGCCCTGGGCCGCTACAGCCAGGGGGTGAGCGTGGCCAAGTCGATGGCGCTGGGCCTG
>Ga0209130_1001249_pt1 | contig 17763 bp, 17 predicted proteins | sample AraplaMF_Cvi_mLB_FD_184264 | JGI IMG/M metagenome (GOLD analysis project Ga0209130, IMG submission 184264) | Arabidopsis root microbial communities from the University of North Carolina, USA - plate scrape MF_Cvi_mLB (SPAdes) (version 2) | ecosystem: Host-associated > Plants > Roots > Endosphere...
GGCACGTGTTGCGGTCTTGGCATCAAAAGATTTCAGCATTGTTTTTTCATGGGTTACACTCATGCCCGAAGTATAGCCGAATTAGATAAGCAAAAAACTTGCCAGACAAAACAAACAACGGATGTTCTCCCCCCTTGAACTGACCCTCCTCCTTCTCGGCAGCGCCGTTCTCGGCGTGGTTGCCTTCCGCATGATGCACTTGCCGCCGATGCTGGGCTACCTGGCTGTCGGCATCCTGCTGGGCCCCCATGCCATGGGGCTGGCCGAGCAAAGCCATGCGACCGAGCTGCTGGGTGAATTCGGGGTGGTATTCCTGATGTTCTCGATCGGGCTGGAATTCTCCCTGCCCAAGCTGATGGCCATGCGCTCGATCGTGTTCGGGCTCGGCATGGCGCAGGTGGGGCTGACCATCGCCGTCACCATGCTGTTTGGCTGGGCCATCCATTTCCTGCTGCCGCCCTCGATCCAGCTGGGCTGGCAGGCATCGTTCGCGCTGGGCGGCGCGCTGGCCATGTCCTCCACTGCGATTGTGGTCAAATTGCTCACGGAACGGCTGGAGCTGGAAAGCGAGCATGGGCGCAAGATCATCGGCATCCTGCTGTTCCAGGACTTGGCGGTGGTGCCGCTGCTGATCCTGATCCCGGCCCTGGCGCAAAACCCGGCCGACCTGCCGATGACCCTCGGCCTGGCCGGGCTGAAGGCGGCGGTGGTGCTGCTCCTGCTGCTGTTCGTCGGCCAGAAGGTGATGCGCAAGTGGTTCACCATCGTCGTGCTGCGCCGCTCGCAGGAACTGTTCATGCTCAACCTGCTGCTGGTGACGCTGGGCGCGGCCTGGATCACCGAGCAGGCCGGCCTGTCGATGGCGCTGGGCGCCTTCGTGGCCGGCATGCTGATTTCCGAAACCGAATACAAGCACCAGGTGGAAGAGGACATCAAGCCTTTCCGCGACGTGCTGCTTGGCCTGTTCTTCATCACTGTCGGCATGCTGCTCAATGCGCGCGTGGTGCTGGAAAACTGGTGGCTGGTCCTGGTGCTGCTGGCGGGACCGGTGCTGCTCAAATTTGCCCTGATCGCCGGCCTGGCGCGCCTGTTCGGCGCCTCCACCTCGACCGCCATGCGCACCGGCCTGGCGCTGGCGCAGGCGGGTGAATTCGGCTTCGTGCTGCTGAACGTGGTGGGCGGCATGAAGCTGGTCGATCCCTTCGTGGTGCAGGTGGTGCTGGCCTCGATGGTGCTGTCGATGCTGCTGGCGCCCTTCCTGATCGCACAATCGGACAAGATCGTGCTGAAGTTCTCCGCCAACGAATGGATGATGCAGTCGCTGAACCTGACCAATATCGCGGCGCGCACGATGTCGGCGCAGAAGCATGTGATCGTGGCGGGCTTCGGCCGCTCGGGCCAGTCGCTGGCCACCCTGCTGAGCGAAGAAAAGATCCCCTACCACGCGCTCGACCTAGACCCGCTGCGGGTGCAGGAGGCCCAGGCGGCCGGCGCCAACGTCTCCTACGGCGATGCAGCGCGGCGCGAATCGCTGGTGGCCGCGGGCATCAAGCGCGCTTCGGCGGTGGTGATCACTTATGCCTCCACGCCGTCGGCGCTGAGGGTGCTGCACCTGGTGCATGAGCTGGCGCCCGAGCTGCCGGTGATTGTGCGCTCGCACGACGATTCCGACCTGGACCGCCTGAAAGAAGCCGGCGCCGCCGAAGTGGTGCCCGAATTAATGGAAGGCTCGCTGATGCTGGCCTCCCACGCGCTGGTGATGCTGGGCGTGCCTTTGCGCCGCGTGGTGCACCGCGTGCAGCGCGCGCGGGAGGAGCGCTACGCTTCGCTGCGCGGCTACTTCCACGGCGCCAGCGACAGCGGCGAGGAATCGGAAATGGTGCGCCTGCACTCGGTGCCGCTGGGCGAGCAGGCTTCGTGCATCGGCAAGTGCGTGAAGGACCTGGCGCTGGAAGAAACCGGCGCCGAGATCTCCGCGATCCGCCGCGGCAAGATGCGCCTGGAGGCGGAAGCTGGCACCACGCTGGAAGCGGGCGACGTGGTGGTGTTGCGCGGCACGGCTGAGGAAGTGGCGCGCGCCGAAAACGACCTGCTGGCCTGAAGCCGGAAAGCCTGGGTGCCCCCCAGGGCCGGACCCCGACCTGCGGCCGCCGCGTAACAGGGTCTGCCCCTTGGGTCTGACCCAGGTTTACCGGTTTCAGGCAGCGTACCGAATCACCCGGTTGCGCCCGCCTTCCTTCGCCTGGTACAGCGCTTCGTCCGCCTGTTCAATCAATTGCGTCGCCTGTTCTTCGGCAGTAACGCTGTCGGGCACCTGCGCCAGGCTGGACACGCCCACCGAGGCGGTAATCGACACCTTCACGCCATGCGACAGCTCGATCATGCTGGCCGCGATGCCGGCGCGAATCCGCTCGCCGACATAAGTCGCGCTCTCCAGGTCTGCATCGATCAGCAGCACCACGAATTCCTCGCCGCCGAAGCGCGCCAGCGCATCCGACAGGCGCAGTTCGGCCTTGATCCGGTTGGCCACCTCGCGCAGCACTTCATCGCCGCCGCCATGGCCAACCGTGTCGTTGACGCGCTTGAAGTGGTCGATGTCGATGTACATGAACGAGACCGGATACGACTGACGCCGCGCCCGCGCAATTTCCTCGAGCAGGCGGCGGTCCACGTAGCGGCGATTGAAGACCCCGGTCAGCGCATCCGTCAGCCCCAGGTACTTCAGCATTTCATTGGAGATCACGTTTTCCAGGCAGATGGCGATAATGGACGCCATGTGTTCGACGAAATCGGTGCCCAGGCTGGGCGAGAAACGGGTCGGGTCGGCGCTGCCCAAGTTCAGCGAGCCAATCAGGCGCTTGTTGCGCAGCAGCGGCACCACGCCCACGCTTTGCAGGCGCATGCCCGGCTGCGGGAATTGGCGAGCGTGCTTCTGCGCGTCGAACATGCCAAGGTAGGGCTTGGGCGCCTGTCCCGGCTCGATGTCGAAAGCCAGGCCTTCCACGCCCGGCACGAACACCAGGTTGGGAAAATCGGCAAAATCGACGCCCAGCTTTTCCATCACAGTGCGGATATCGTCATCCACGTCGACCAGGGCCAGCGTCACCGCATCGAGGTCGGAAATCACCGGCAAAGTGCGGAAGATGGTGCCAATCAGTTCCGGGAAGCTGGCGGCGCCGACGATCTCCAGGTCGAACGCCTGGTGGCGCATCATGATCGAATGATTGCGCTCGGCCTGTTCGATCAGGTAGGCAAGGCGGGCGCGCAGGGACTGGTTTTCCGCTGCCAGCTCCGCCTGGGTGGGCTGCTTGCCCGTGATTTTCTGCGTGATCTCCATCGCCCTGCCGATATTCACTACTAAAACGACAGTGTAACCTCGATTGGGTCGCCAACCGATAGTTTTATGCCATCACCTGTTGCTACGATTGCATTCATGCCGAAGCAGATGCCGCCATCGACTTCCGGCTTGGCGCGGTAGCTTTGCAGGATGTCCAGCGGGTCGGGGCCGAATTCCCCGGTCGACTGGTCGACCGAGGGCATCGGGCAGCGCGCGCAAGGCTTGACCGGCTTCAGCACGGCCTCGCCGATGCGGAATTCCTCGGTGTAGTCTTCTTCAAAAGCGTCCAGGTCGCCGACCACCAGGTTGGCGCGGAAGCGGTTCATCGGCAAAGGCTGGCGGCCCTGCTGCTGCAGCTTTTCGTTGAGGTCTTGCAGCGAGCCGGTGCCGATCACCAGGATCGGGTAGCCGTCGGAGAACAGGGTTGGGTGCTGCACGCCATCGGTCCATTTGCCGCTGGTCAGGCGCTTGGCGTTGGCATGGAAGCGCGCCAGGCGGCATTCGATGCCGAGGAATTTGCTGAACCAGGTTGCCGTCACTGCATCGCAATCATAGGCCAGCACCGTGTCTTCCCAGACTTGCACCTGCAGCGTCGGCGCGCTGTCCGGGTCCGGCAGGCCAAGCGGGATTTCCAGCTGCAGCATGCCTGGGGCGCGCAGTTCCATGGTTTCCGATTTCAGGCGTGGCACGATCAGCGCCATGCGCGGATGTTCGCGCTGGGTCAGCGCCACGCCGTTCGCGTCGACCAGCATCCACTCGCGGTCGTAGATTTGCTCGGTCATCAGGCCGGCGCTGGTCAGCGTCGCCTGCTGCAGCGACAGGCCGGCGCAGGACTTGATCGGGTAAAGGGTCAGTTCGGAGATGAAGGGCATAGTGCCCGAGAGTATGGCAGAAAAAACATCGCCGCGCGGTGCGCGGCGATTCTCGTAGCTCAGGCTTCCGCTTTCGGCTTCTTCGGCAGCTTGCTGCGCGCAGACGGCTTGTGCGTGCCTGGCTTCTTGGCGCGTTTCGGCGCAGACGGCTTGGCGTCTGCCGGCGCATCCGCGGTCGGGGCCTCCACCGCAGCCGCTTCCGCAGCCACCGCCGTGTCGGCGGCCGCTGCCAGCACCGCCTCTGCCTGTTGTACGGCTTCGGCCGCGTCAGCGGCAGCCTGCGCTACCTTGCTGCCACGCGAACTGGTTTTCTTCGCCGCGGGCTTCTTGGCCGCAGCACGCGTGCGCTTGGCTGGTGCTTCGGCAGGGACTTCCGTCGGCGCTTCCACGACTGGCGCAGCCTCTTCCACCGCCGCCACGGCAGCGACTTCGGCGTCGGCCGGCACTTCGACGGCCGCGGCAGGAGCAGCCTCGCCCTCGCCACGACGACCGCGGCCACCACGGTTGCCGCGGTTGCGGCGGCCATCGCGGCCTTCACGCTCGCGCCGGCCCTCGCCCGATGCTTCGGCAGGTGCGGCAACAGCCTCCTCGGCGCCTTCCTGCGGCTCGATGGCAGCATCGGCAACGATGCCGGCATCTTGCTCGGCAGGCGCCTCAGCCACAGGCAGCACAACCGGCTGGCTGCTGCGATAGACGTACGCGCCGGACTTTTCGTCGCGGCCGAATTCCAGCAGGCCGCGCGCCTTCATTTCTTCCAGCAGATTGCCGAAGGTACGGAAACCGTAATACGACTCGCTGAAGTCCGGCTTGCGGCGCTTGATCGCTTCCTTCAGCACGGAAGCCCAGATCTTGCCTTCGCCGCGTTCGGCAGCCAGCGCATCGAAGGTGGTGTAAGCGATTTCCACGCACTGGTTGCGGCGCTTGTCCATCTCTTCGCGGCGGCGCTTCTCTTCTTCCGGCGTGCGCTTTGGCTGCTGTTCGCGGTCGGTGCGCGTTGCCTGGCGCTGGCGGCGCGATTCGCGCACCAGGTCGTCGTAGAAAATGAATTCGTCGCAGTTGGCCACCAGCAGGTCGGAAGTCGAATCCTTCACCCCCACGCCAATCACACGCTTGGCGTTCTCGCGCAGCTTGGATACCAGCGGCGAGAAATCGGAGTCGCCCGAAATGATGACGAAGGTATTGACGTGGGACTTGGTGTAGCACAGGTCCAGTGCATCGACCACCATGCGGATGTCGGCCGAGTTCTTGCCTGACAGGCGCACGTGCGGGATTTCGATCAGTTCGAAGTTCGCCTCGTGCATCGGGGCCTTGAAGGCCTTGTAGCGGTCCCAGTCGCAGTAGGCTTTCTTGACCACGATGCTGCCCTTCAGCAGCAGGCGTTCCAGCACCGGCTTGATGTCGAATTTCTCGTAGTTGGCGTCGCGGACGCCCAGTGCGACGTTTTCGAAGTCGCAAAACAGTGCCATGCTGGCGTTATCGTTGGGTGAAGCCATGTTTTTTATGGGAAGCTGTGCACAATCCGGCGATTATACTATTCCGCCAACATTGACCCTGGAGACAACCGAATGAAACGCCTGCTGATCGCCGCCGCCACCGCCCTCATGATGCACAGCGCCCTGGCGGCCGACCCGGACAACGATTTCCGCCAGCAGGTCAACGCCTTTGTCGACAGCTGGCACGACGACGCGGCCAACACCCGCCCCGGCTATTGGGACAAGTTCGCGCCCGACGCCGTGTTCATCGGCACCGACAAGAGCGAAGTGTGGAGCTACCAGGAATTCAAAGCCTGGGCCAAGCGCTTCTGGGACCGCAAGAAAGCCTGGAGCTTTACCGCGCAAAAGCGCAATGTCTACTTCTCGCCGGATAAGAAGTACGTGTGGTTTGACGAACAGCTCAACACGCAGATGGGGACTTGCCAGGCCAGCGGGGTGCTGGTCAACACCGGCAAGGGATTCAAGATCGAGCACTACCAGCTGTCGCTGGCCGTGCCCAATCCGCTGATGGATAGCTTCACCAAAGCGATCGCCGAACACGAGGCCAAGGCACAATAGCACTCAGCCTCGCCTGCTTTCGCCGACGAAGTCGGGAACGATGGTCGCCCCCCGGCCCGCGCTGTCGGGCCCATCGCCGCGTTCGCCGAATACGGCAAATGCCGCCGTAATCTGTTCCTTGAGGTGACTTAGCAATTCAGGCCGGATCTGGTCTTGCCCCAGGATGGCAACTTGCTCGGATATCGATGCGCGGCGCGCCAGCTGGTACCAGCTGCCGTCGGAGAAAAAATAGTAATACCGCTGCGAGGATCCGCACGCTGTGTAGCGGGGCGCCCTGATCAAATATGATTTGCGCCAGGGACCGATGGCCCAACTCGGCTCCGCCTCCCAGTACATTTCGCCGTACTTTGCGAATTGGGCGGCGGGCCCATGCACAGCCCCGGCACTTGCATCAGCAAGAATCCTGCGCTTGTCATCCAGTGAAATTTTCTCGAGCGTGAATTTCAATTTTTTTTTCTCCTAGTGACGGAACTAATGCTATCCCAGCCCGCCCTCTCGGCGACTGCGAGAATCCATTCGATGTCCGCGCCGCCTGTTTTCTCGACCTGGTAGCCCATTTGCGGAATTCAAAAAAAAAAGCCGCGCAATGGCGCGGCTTGGCTGGAGCAAGGGAGATCAGACGTTGAACAGGAAGTTCAGTACGTCGCCATCCTTGACCACATATTCCTTGCCTTCAGCGCGCATCTTGCCCGCTTCCTTGGCACCGGTTTCGCCCTTGTAGGCGATGTAGTCGTCGAAGGCGATGGTCTGGGCGCGGATGAAGCCGCGTTCGAAGTCGGTGTGGATCACGCCTGCAGCTTGCGGCGCGGTGTCGCCCACGTGGATGGTCCAGGCGCGCACTTCCTTCACGCCGGCGGTGAAGTAGGTTTGCAGGCCGAGCAGCTTGAAGCCGGCGCGGATCAGGCGGTCCAGGCCAGGTTCTTCCATGCCCATGTCGGCCAGGAAGGCTTCCTTGTCGGTGTCGTCCAGTTCGGCGATTTCCGCTTCGATGGCGGCGCAAATGGCCACGATCGGCGCGTTCTGCGCTTCAGCGTACTTGGTCAGCTGGTCCAGCAGCGGGTTGTTGGTGAAGCCGCTTTCGGAGACGTTGGCCACGTACATGGCGGGCTTGGCGGTGATCAGGCACAGCGGCTTGATCAGTTCCATCTTTTCAGCGTCCAGGCCCAGCGCGCGCACTGGCTTGGCTTCGTTCAGGTGCGGCACCAGGATTTCCAGCAGGGCCACCAGCTTGGCGGCATCCTTGTCGCCGGAGCGGGCTTTCTTCTGCTCGCGGTGGATGGCTTTTTCCACAGTGCCAAGGTCAGCCAGCGCCAGCTCGGTCTGGATCACTTCGATATCGTCCAGCGGCGATACGCGGCCCGATACGTGGATCACATTGTCGTCTTCGAAGCAGCGCACCACGTTGACGATGGCGTCGGTTTCGCGGATGTGCGACAGGAACTGGTTGCCCAGGCCTTCACCTTTGGAGGCGCCAGCCACCAGGCCAGCGATGTCGACGAATTCCACGATCGCAGGGAGGATGCGCTCCGGCTTGACGATTTCTGCCAGTTGCTTCAGGCGCGGATCAGGCACTTCCACCACGCCGACGTTTGGCTCGATGGTGCAGAACGGGTAGTTCTCGGCCGCGATGCCGGCCTTGGTCAGTGCATTGAAAAGAGTGGACTTGCCGACGTTAGGCAGGCCGACGATGCCGCATTTGAGACTCATGGAAAACCTTTAAATGATATTGTTCTGCTACGGAATTATCCGCAAATAGACCGAGATTGTACCCCAGAACATGTCAAGAACCGCCCATATCACCCTGCTGGCCCGCTACAACGAGTGGATGAACAACAAGCTGTACGAGGCCGCGGCGGCCTTGCCGCCAGGCGAAGTGGCAGCGGACCGCGGGGCCTTCTTTGGTTCGCTGCTGGCGACCCTCAACCATATTGCGGTGGCGGACACCATCTGGCTGCGGCGCATCGGCAGCCATGCGCGCTTTGCCGCTGCATTGGCGCCGGTGGCCGCCCTGCCGGCGCCGGCTGCGCTGGACCAGCCATTGTTCGATTCGCTTGCCGCCTTGCGCGAACACCGCGCGTGGCTTGATCGCCTGATCCTGGACTGGACCGGCGGCCTGGCCGAGACTGACCTGGATACGGTCATCTCCTACCGCCGCATGAATGGCGAAGCCAACAACCGCCAACTCGGCCTGCTGTTGCTGCATTTCTTCAATCATCAAACCCATCACCGCGGCCAGGCGACCACATTGCTGTCGCAAGCGGGCGTGGACGTGGGCGTGACAGACCTGCTGTTGCTGGTTCCGGAAGCGGAGAGTTGAGCAGGATCACATCCTGATACGGCTTTGGGCAAACGGCGATACGGGTATCGCTGGCGCTTGCAATATTGTTACCAACGGAAAATAATGCCATTAGAACAATATCGGGAGCATCCATGGATTTGCTTTGGTTTATCGTGCTGGCGCTCGTTGCGCGCTGGGCCTGGCTGGCTCGGCGCGACGCCCGCCACGCACGCGAGCACGCCGTGCAGTTGCAGCGCGACCTCGCGGCGCTGGAGATCACGCTCGACAGCCTCAAGCACAGTGCTGCCAAGGCGGCTGCTGTCGCACCGGAAGCGCCGGCAGCTGCCGCGCCTTCCGCTCCACCAGCCGCGCCACCCAAGCCTGCGGAACGCGAGCCGCTGGTAGCACGTGCCGCAGTGCCGCCGCCCCAACCGGTGCCGCCCGCACAGGTGCCGACGCCGGCACCAGCATCGGCACCAGAGCCAGTGGCAGCGCGCCAGCCTCCAGTCGCGGCAAGCACTGCACCGGCACCGGGCCCGGAAGCCCCTGCCAAGACCGGCGACGCGGCGGACCAGGCCTGGGCCGCTGCAAAAGAAGCCGCGCAAGGCACCGCACAAGACAGCGCCGCACCGAAGCGCTCCGCTGCACGGCCAAGTTTGCCGCCAAGCGAACCGCCTGCCTGGGTCACGGCCGCCCGCAACTGGCTGTTTGAAGGCAACCTGGTGGCGAAGATCGGCCTCCTCATCCTTTTCATCGGCGTCAGCTTCCTGTTGAAATACGCCGCCGCCCGTGTCACGGTGCCGATCGAACTGCGCCTCGCCGGCATCGTGCTTGCCGACCTGGCTGCGCTGGGCTGGGCCTGGCGCATCCGCCACAGCAACCAGGGCGTCAGCCTGCCGCTGCAAGGCACCTGCATGGCCGTGCTGATGCTGGTGGTGTTCGGCGCCTTCCGCATCTACCACCTGATCCCCGGCGGCATGGCCTTCGCCATGCTGTTCCTGCTGACGCTTGGCACCTGCCTGCTGGCTGTGCTGCAGAACGCCCAGTGGCTGGCCATCTTCGGCATTACCGGCGGCTTCGCGGCGCCGATCCTGGCTTCCACAGGCCAGGGCAGTCATATCGGACTGTTCAGCTATTACGCCCTGCTCAACGCCGGTGTGCTGGCCATTGCCCTCAAGCGCTCCTGGCGCGCATTGAACCTGCTCGGTTTTGTGTTCACTTTCGCCATCGGTACCGCCTGGGGCGTGCTGCGCTACGAGCCGCAGTTCTACCTGTCAGTACAAGGCTTCCTAGCGCTGTTCTTCCTGTACTACGTCGGCATCGCCATCGCTTACGCCCATCTCGAAGCGCCCAAGCTGAAAAGCTATGTCGACGGCACCCTGGTCTTCGGCACCCCGATGCTGGCCGCCAGCCTGCAATTCGGCCTGGTGAAGGGCTTTGCATTCGGCATGGCTTATTCCGCCCTTACGCTCGGCCTGTTCTATGGCGTGCTGGCGATCACCCTGGCGCGCCGCCGCGCCACCTATGGCTTGCTGGTCGATGCCTTCACCGCGCTCGCTGTGGTGTTCGGCACGCTCGCTATCCCGATGGCGCTCGACGGCCGCTGGACTTCCGCCGCCTGGGCACTGGAAGGCGCCGGCATCGTCTGGATCGGCCTGCGCCAGCGCCAGCCGCTGGCCTGGGGCTTTGGCCTGCTGGTGCAATTGGGTGCGTGGGTCAGCTTCATCGGCGCGGTATCGGGGCTGGACCAGGAAGCGGCCATGCATTCCAACCTGTGGCTTGGCTTCCTGCTGCTGGCGATCAGCGCCTGCATCATGGCGACGCGCTTCCGCAGCCATTCCGGCGACGAGGGCCTGGGCGGCCTGAAGTTGCTGGGCGCGCTGTTCCTTGCCGGTTCCGCTGTCTGGCTGGTCGGCGGCGCGTGGACCGAGGTCATACTGCGCACCAGCGGCAAGCTGCAAGCCAACCTGCTGGTGGCCAGCGCCCTCGGCGCCGCAGTCGTGATGGCCTTGATCGGGCGCCGCCTGGCGTGGCCGATGGCACGCGGACTGGCCCTTGCCGCGCAACTGCTGGCTGGCCTGGTGCTGGCCTTCCTGCTGGCCCTGAACTGGAACGTCGCGCCAGTTTCGCCGGACTTGTTCGCCACGCCTTTCCTCGGCAGCGTGATGCTGCTGGCCGGCGCCGTGTTCAGCGCCTGGACGCTGAAGCGCCATGGCCCGCAATACCCGCCGTCCTGGTCGAACGCCGTGCTGGCGTATTCCGGCATCTGGTGGCTGCTGGTGATCGTGCCAACCGTCGCCAACTGGCTGCTGGCACATTACGAGATCGCCACCATCGGCAGCTTCGAACCTCACAGCCCATTGCGCCCCAGCGCCTACAACCTGATGATCGTCGCCACCACGCCGATCTTCGTCAAGCTGGCGCAGCGCCTGTCGTGGCCAGCCCTGCGTGCTGCAGTGCTGCCGGCATGGCTGCTGTTCGGCATGACCACGTTCGGCATGCTTGGCGTACTGTATAGCAGCATCAACGTGCCCGCCGGCGAAGTATGGTTCGCCTATGCGGCACTGTGGCTGCTGTCAGAGTGGCTGATGCGCAGCATCAAGCTGGGCGAAGCACCGCTGGTGGTCCTGCACACAGTGCGCACTACCGGTCCGTGGCTGATGATCTGGCCAGTGGGCGCCTACTGGATCTCGCGTGGCCTGGAAGGCAGCGGCGCCGATCCGGCCTGGGCCAACTTCCTGCCGGCCTGGCTGATGATGGGCGGCCTGGCGTGGGTGATGCGCCGCGTGCGCGCCGATGCCTGGCCGGTCAAGCCAGTGGCAGGATGGTACCGCGACGTATTGCTGCCGCTGGGTTGCGGCTGGTCGCTGCTGCTGGTCGCGGTATGGAACCTGACGCAGAACGGCGCCATGGCGCCGCTGCCTTACATCCCGCTGGCCAACCCGCTTGACCTGACCAGCATCTTCTCGCTGCTGCTGTCGGTCGCCGCTTACCGCATGCTGCAGGACAAGCTTTCACCATACCGCCCGCAGCTGCTTGCCGGCGCGGCGCTGGTCGCCTACGCCTGGTTCAACCTGGCACTGCTGCGTACCGTCTCGCATTACGTCGGTGTGCCTTACCAGTTCGAAGACCTGTTTGCCTCGCAGTTTGTACAGGCCATGCTGTCGCTGGTGTGGAGCATTACTGCGCTGCTGCTGATGCGCTTCGCGACACGCAAACAGGAACGCAAGCAGTGGATTACCGGTGCGGCGCTACTGGGCGTTGTGGTGGCCAAGCTGTTCCTGGTCGACCTGTCCAATGTCGGCGGCGTTGAGCGCATCGTGTCCTTCCTCGGCGTTGGCGCGCTGATGGTTGGCATCGGCTACCTCGCCCCCTACCCCTCCGCTCGCGATGGCGAGAACCAGAAGGAAGCTGCATGAACGCCTTACTCCTAGCTGCCGCGGTGGCAAGCACCGCGCCAAGCGATTTGCCGCAGGATTACACCCACGTCATTCCGCTGACGGTCAGCGGCAAGCCAAGCGTGGTCCAGTTGCAGTTGCCGCGCGACGCCTACCTGAATACGCGCTCGGCATCGCTGAACGACTTGCGTGTATTCGATGCGCATGGCACGCCGCAGCCCTTCGCGCTGCGCCAGCCTGAAGCGGTACCCAGCACCACGCATCGCGAACTGCCGGTACGCATCTTCCCGCTGATGGCCGAACGCGCCGACGTGCCGCTGGCAGGGCTGGAAGTCAGCACCGCCACCGACGGCCGCGTATTATCCGTGCGCCTGCCGGCACAACAGGGAACAGCAAGCACTGGCCGCGCGCAGGAGCGCCTGGCCGGCCTGGTGCTCGACCTGCGCCAGGAAGGCATGCAAGAGCCGCCGACCATCGATGCCCTGCATTTCAAGCTGCCGCCTGGCCGCAACACTTATACCGGCCAGGTATGGCTGGAAGCCAGCGACGACCTGAAGCACTGGGATGCCATCGGTGTTGCCGAGTTGAGCTGGCTTGCCAACGCCAGCGCCGAAACGCTGGCCAACGACAAGCTGGAATTCGCGGCACGCCCGATGCGTTATGCGCGCCTGAGCTGGCGCAGCGGCGAACCGCTCCCATTCGCCAGCATCAGCGCGCAATCGCCGGTGCACGGGCTGCTGGCAGCGCCAACCGAATCGCTGCTGCTGCAAGCGCAGCCCGGCCGCGACCCGCGCGACCTTCAATACAACAAACCGGTAGGCGTGACGCCAAGGCGCGTCGGGCTGCAGATTGACAGCGGCAATATGGTGCTGCCTGTGACGCTGGGCAATTACGTCGACGTGCAGCGCACCGGCCAGTTCCGCTTCGAGCCTGCTGTGCGCACCACGTTCTATCGCCTGGAAAAGGATGGCCAAACGCGTTTGTCGGATGACATCTCGGTGCCTGCCTGGCTCGGTGAGCGCTGGGTGCTGCGCTTCGACCAGCCGCCGCAGATCAAGCCTGCACTGCGCCTTAGCTGGGTGCCGGCCACGCTGGTCTTCGTTGCCGGCGGCACGCCGCCTTATCAGCTGGCCGTTGGGCGCGACAAGGCCGCGCCGGCGGAACGCGATATCAACGAAGTGGCGCCGGGCTTTACACCGGCCGAATTGCGCACCCTGGATCGTGCCACGGCCGGTGCCGCGCAAGAGCAGCTGGAAGCGCTGGCCAACGCGGCCAAACGCGCGAGCGCAGACACCAGTGCAGCCCAGAACCGCCTCTTGATCCTGTGGGGCGTGCTGGTCCTGGGCGTGGCGCTTGTGGCGGGGATGGTGTGGCGCCTGCTGCGTCAGACAGGCACCAGCAGCACTTAGTTGGTGTGCAGTTCCATCGTCGCCTTGGTGAAGTCACCTGCAACGGCGGTAGGAATGATGCGCAGGGCTTTTTCGATCGCTTCCTCGATCAGCAACTGCTCTTCGCGGCGCGGGCGGTGCAGCACAAAGTCGGCCACCGGCTGGTTCAGGTTCAGGGTGCGCGGGTGGCCGATGCCGATGCGCAGGCGCCAGTAGTCCTGGGTGCCGAGCGCGGAGGTGATGTCCTTCAGGCCATTGTGGCCGCCCGATGAGCCGCCTTTTTTCAGCTTGGCGGCGCCGGGCGGCAAATCCAGTTCATCGTGCACCACCAGCACTTCGTCCGGCTGGATCTTGTAGAAGCGCGCAATCGCGCCGACCGACTGGCCAGAGCGGTTCATATAGGTTTGCGGCTCCAGCAACCAGAGCTGGTTGCCGCCAATGATGGTCTTGGCCACCATCGCGTTAAATCCCGCCTCGCGCTGCAAGCGCGCGTTCGGCAGCGAATTGGCGAGGTTGTCCACCAGCCAGAAGCCGGCGTTGTGGCGGGTTTGTTCGTATTCGGCGCCGGGATTGCCGAGGCCAACGATCAGGCGGATGGGCATGGGATTGCGGTTGCGAGTGCAAAACCGCAGATTATACCCGCGCCCTCCGCCGAAAAATCACAGCACCTGTTCTGACGGCGCGCGGGCGGCTGGCGCCTGCTGCACGAATTTACTTCTTGACATCGGCACGCACCTGTAAGATATTTATTACACGTGTCTTCAATTTCAAACAGAAAGGACGTGCCATGAAATACCTGACTACCCTGCTGCTTGCGGCCAGCGTCGCTGCACCAGCTTTCGCCACTGACGCGCCAATCACCGACAAGGAGCGCATCGACCAGCTGATTGAGCAAAACAAGATGCTGATCGCCCAGAACGCCCGCCTGTCCGAACAATGCGAGCGCCCCAAGACCAAAGAGGAAGCCTTCGCCCAGTGCATGCAGGCCGCGCGCGGCGAAAAAGGCGCGATGGCGACCGAGTCGGTCGGCGCAAACTGCCGCCTGCTGCTGAAGTGAGTGGAATGCAAAAGCTGTTGCCAGTGCTCGAAGCGCTCGCCAATCCGCACCGCCTGCGCATCATCGCTGCATTGAAAACGGACGGCCGCAATTACGTCAGCCAGTTGGCGCGCGATGTAGGCATCAGCCGCCCGCTGCTGCACCTGCACCTTGCCAAGCTGGAGGCCGCCGGCCTCGTGACCAGCAAGCACGAGCTGTCGAGCGACGGCAAGGCGCTGAACTACTTTGAAGTGGCGGATTTCTGCCTGACGCTCGATCCTGCAGCGATCGCGGATGCCGCCAAGCATCTCAACCTGGAAGAGGAATAACCGTATGTCCGAGCACATTTACCTGCTGACCCTGGGCCTGCCGCTGGCCACCGTCTTGGTTGTATTTGGCATGAAGTACTGGTCCGCCGCCCACAAGGCAAGTGCCGAAGCCGCCAGCGCCGAGGCTTACCGCGAACTGGCGGCCATGCAGGCCACGCTGGCCAGTATGAACGGCCGCCTGGCCGAAGTCGAAACCATGCTGAAAGAGGTGGGCTGATGCTGGCCCGCCTGTGGCAGCGCGATCCGCGGCATGAAGGCGTCATGCGCATCAACATCTACCTGCTGCGCTTGCTGTACGCGCTGATGTTCTTCATGCTGGGCCAGACCACCTGGACCGAAATCCTGACCCACCAGGGGCAGTGGGAGCCGAACAAAGCGGTGGCGTGGACCGTGTGGACAGCCTTTGCCACGCTGGCCGGACTTGGCCTGCTGCGGCCGGTGAAAATGCTGCCGATCATCCTGCTCGAGATCCTCTACAAGGTGATGTGGCTGGCGATTGTCGCCTACCCGCTCTGGTCGCGCGGCGAACTGCTTGGCTCACCAGCGGAAAGCACGACGTACGCGTTCCTCGGCGTTGTACTCGCCATCGTCGCCGTGCCTTGGGGCTATATCGCAAAGGCTTACTTCACCTGGCCCTCTAAAACCGAACCTGCCTGAACATGCCTTTCCTTGCCACTGTCATACTCGCCGCCGCGCTCACTGCGGCGCCCGATCCGAAACAGATTTACCAGATGTCTCCGCAGGAAGCGGGCGCCTTCATCGCCGAGGTGCGGCGCGCCGAGCCTGACCTGCGCAAGCGCATCGCCGCCATTGGCCGCCGCAATATCGGCCAGCCCTACAAGCTGAACCTGCTGGGCGAATTCCCCTACGAGCTGCATGACACGCTGCCGATGTACAGCCTGTCAGCCAGCGATTGCCTGGTGTTCGCCGAACATACTTATGCGATGGCGCTCAGTTCATCGTGGGAGGATTTCTTCTGGACGCTGCAGCGCATCCGCTACAAGGACGGCGTCATTGGCGTCGCCAGCCGCAACCATTACATGGAAGTGGACTGGAACATCAATAACCGCTGGCTGTTGTCCGATGCCAGCGCTGGCGCCAGCTATGCAATGCGGGTCGACCGCGCGCAGTTCCTGCTGTCCCAACACCATGTGCAGCGCGACATTCCGGTGCAGGACACGGTGGAAGCGTTCTTGCCCGTCGATCGTGCGCTGACGGAATTCGGCACGCTGGGCGAAGGCGACTTGGTGGAAGTGGTTTCGGTGCGCAAGGGCCAGCATATGGTGACCCACGTCGGCCTGGTGGTGCTGGATGCGCAAGGCACACGCCGCTTCCTGCATTCGTCGGCGCCGCAGGTGCGCGAGGAACCGTTCGAAGCATTCATCGCGCGCACGCAGGCACGCGCCAACAACGGCCTGGCGGGCTTCAAGTTCATGCGGCTGAACGAGGCGATCGTCGTGCCGCCCGCAGCACCACAACCGCGGCCCGGCGCCTAGAAAACAAAAAACCCCGCCGAGGCGGGGTTTTTCATGCGGTGCGAAAGAGGATTACTCTTTAGCAGCAGCGGCTTCAGCAGCAACTGCGCCGGCTGGCACGGATGCGGTAGCGATGGTGGCATCGGAACCGTGGGTCACGATGGTCACGCCCTTCGGCAGGGTCAGCTGGGAAGCGTGGATCGACTGGCCGACGTCCATCTTCGACAGGTCAACGGTCAGGAACTCTGGCAGGTCAGCTGGCAGGCAGGAGATTTCGATCTCGTTGGCCACGTGGCTGATGGTGGCAGCGTGCAGTTTCACAGCTGGGGACACTTCAGCGTTTTCGAAGTGCAGGGCAACTTTCACGTGCAGTGGCTTGTTGGCGTCAACGCGCTGGAAGTCAGCGTGCAGGACCAGTTGCTTGAACGCGTGCATCTGGAAATCGCGCAGCAGCACTTTTTCTACTTTGCCATCAACTTCCATGTCCAGGATGGACGAGTGGAAAGCTTCTTTTTTCAGGGCGTGGAACAGCGCGTTGTGGTCCAGGGCGATGGTCACAGGGGCTTCGGTGCCACCGTAGATGATGCCAGGGGTCTGGCCGGAATTGCGCAGGCGGCGGCTCGCACCCGTACCTTGCAGATCACGTTTGAATGCTACAACTTTCATGGAATACTCCAAAAAATAAAACAAGGCTCGCGCCTTGTTGATAAACGAAGTGCCCCGCGACCAGGGCACTTCAACAAATCGGCCGCAGCTTGCGCCACGGCCGGAAAAACTGTTAGTCGACGAACAGCGAAATCACCGAATCGCCCTTGATGATGCGCTTGAAGGTCTCAGCCAGCAGCGGTGCACAGGTCAGCTGGCGGATCTTGCCGCAGGCCTTGGCCGCTTCGGACAGCGGGATGGTGTCGGTCACCACCAGCTCGTCCAGCGAAGAGCCGGAGATGCGTTCGATTGCCGGACCGGACAGCACCGGGTGCGTGCAGTAAGCGGTCACTTTCTTGGCGCCGCGCTCTTTCAGCACTTCGGCAGCCTTGACCAGGGTACCTGCGGTGTCGACCATGTCGTCCATGATCACGCAGTTGCGGCCTTCCACGTCGCCGATGATGTTCATCACTTCGGACACGTTGGCTTTTGGACGGCGCTTGTCGATGATGGCCAGGTCGCAGCCGAGGCGCTTGGCCAGTGCACGGGCACGCACCACGCCGCCGACGTCCGGCGACACCACCAGCAGGTCTTGCTCGGCCTTCTTCTGCAGGTCGCCCAGCAGGATTGGCGAAGCGTAAATATTGTCAACCGGGATATCGAAGAAGCCTTGGATCTGGTCGGCGTGCAGGTCCATGATCAGGACGCGCTCGACGCCGGCTTCTTCCAGCATATTGGCAACAACTTTTGCCGAAATGGCCACGCGGGCGGAACGCGGGCGGCGGTCCTGGCGGGCATAGCCAAAGTAAGGAATTGCAGCGGTGATTCGGCCAGCGGACGCACGTTTCAGGGCATCGACCATCAGGATCAGTTCCATCAGGTTGTCGTTGGTCGGTGCGCAGGTCGATTGCAGCACGAACACGTCTTTACCGCGGACGTTTTCGTTGATTTCGA
>Ga0209130_1001251_pt1 | contig 17718 bp, 19 predicted proteins | sample AraplaMF_Cvi_mLB_FD_184264 | JGI IMG/M metagenome (GOLD analysis project Ga0209130, IMG submission 184264) | Arabidopsis root microbial communities from the University of North Carolina, USA - plate scrape MF_Cvi_mLB (SPAdes) (version 2) | ecosystem: Host-associated > Plants > Roots > Endosphere...
AAGCAGATGCTGGACGACGACCGCCAGATCCGCGACCTGACCATGCCCTGGATGGCCCAGCTGTCCAAACTGATCAACAACACCGGCACTGAACGGCGCCTGGCCGCCGCCTACGGCGCCGTCTGAGGGCGGCTGCCATGCTGCCCCCGCGCCTGGATGTCCGGGGCGTCAGCGCCACCACCGCGGCCTCGTCCGCGCCAGCCGTTGCCGCACCGCGCCAGGAAGCGTTCCAGCGCGCCCTGTCGCAAATGGTCGGGCAAACCCTGCCCGCCCAGGTCCTCAGCAAGTTCTCCGATGGCAGTTTCCTGGTGCGCGTGGCCGACACCAATGCCCGCATGCTGCTGCCAAACGGCATCAACACCGGCGATGAACTGCCGCTCACCGTCGTCAGCGGCCAGCCGCGCGCCACGCTGCAAGTAGGCGCCGGCAACCCGCAGGCCGGCCAGCTGGCCACCTTCGTCTCGGGCGACCAGATGCCCGACCTGCCCGAGGCCGGCCGCCTGTCCTCGCAGGAAGCCGCCATCCTCAACCTCAGCGGCAAACAGCCATCGTCGGCCGAAGCCGCTGCCGGCCAGCCCGGCCAGGCCGGCGCCGCGCAAGCCCAGGGCCGCGCGCTGAGCCCGGGCGCCGCCCTGCTCAGCAAAGCGCCGCTGGTGCCGGCCGACCAGTTGCCCTCGCTGGGCAAGGACACCCCGCAAGCGGCCCTCAGTCCCGCCGCGCGCGCCATCGCCAGCGCCCTGGCGTCGGCCTATACCACGCCCGGCGTGCCGGTCACCATCAACGGCAAGACGCCGCTGAGCGCCGGCGGCCCGCCCGACACCGGCAAGCTCAGCCAAGGCTTGCAGCGCGCCCTCGGCGACAGCGGCCTGTTCTACGAATCCCACGTCGCCGAATGGGCCGAAGGCAAGCGTCCGCTGCAGGACCTGCAGCGCGAACCCCAGATGCAGCGCCACGCCGCAGCGCAGGGTGCAGGCCAAGGCCAGGCCGACGCGATCGCGAAGGCACTGGGCGGCCCCGACCTGTCCGCCGCGCAAATGATCAACCAGCAATTGCACACCCACGAACAAGGCAAGGTCATGTGGCAAGGCGAAGCCTGGCCCGGGCAGCAGATGCAATGGCTGGTCGAGCGCGAGCAGCAAGGCGAAGCCGGCGGCAAAGGCGGCCGCGGCGAAGGCCGCGAGGGCGAAGCCGACCCGGTCTGGCGCAGCGGCGTGCGCTTCCGTTTCCCCATGCTGGGCAAGGTCGCCGCCAATGTCACCCTGGTCGGCGACCAGGTGCATATCTCGGTCCAGTCAGGTTCGGAAGACACCGCCGCCACGCTGCGCGCCTGGGCCGGCGCCCTGCAGCAAGCGATGGATGCCGCCGGTGCGCCGCTCAGCTCGCTCGCCATCAATGCGGAGGGCAATCATGGCGCAGAGTGACCATGGCGAGCAGCCGCGCAAGCCGCTGCAAAGCGCCGTCGCCCTCGCCTACAGGAGCGGCGAAGCGGCGCCCAAAGTCGTCGCCAAAGGACGCGGCCTGGTCGCCGAGCAGATCATCGCCGTCGCCGCCGAGCACGGTGTGCACATCCACGAATCGAAAGAACTGGTCTCGCTGCTGATGGAAGTGGACCTGGACCACCAGATCCCGCCGCTGCTCTACCGTGTAATTGCGGAACTGTTAGCGTGGCTTTATCATATTGAAGCAGCGCAAAAGACTGGCCAGCCCCCGCCCCCGGCGCCGGATCTCAGCGTACCGAATGACTCCCCAAAAAACGGACTTTGATGCACAGCTATATTTCGGAATCGGACATGGAAAACTGGCATGATTTCGAGGTTGCTTCACGCCGCGAGATCACTGCGCTGCTGCGCAGTATCGGCGAGAAGAACCAGTTGATCCGCATGCTCGTCAAAGGCGAGTCCGATGTGTGCGTCACGTCCATCCTGGAAGTCGATGCCGATGGCGGCAACGTCATCCTCGACTGCTCCATCAGTCCCGACCAGAACCGCCGCATCCTGGGCGCCAAGCGGCTGTCGTTCGAAACCACGCTGGACAAGATCCGCATCATGTTCAGCGGCGAGCACATCGAATCGACCACGTTTGAAGGCAGCCCGGCGTTCAAGATGCCGCTGCCGGCCAGCCTGGTGCGCCTGCAGCGCCGCGAGTTCTACCGCATCGCCACCCCGGTCACCAATCCGGTGCGGGTGCTGATCCCGCAGCCGGCCGAGCTGGGTGGCGGCAGCAAGCCCTTCCCGCTGTCCGACATCAGCTGCGGCGGCATTGCGATCCTCGACAACAGCCTGGAACTCGGTGACACGATTGGCAAGGTCTACAGCGACTGCCGCATTGAACTGCCTGAAGTGGCCACGATCACGACCGGCCTGCAGATCCGCAACTCGCTCGACCTGACGCTTTTAAACAACAAAACCAACCGCCGCCTCGGCTGCCAGTTTGTCGACATGCCGCGCTCCTCGCTGACGGCGGTACAGCGCTACATCACCAAGCTCGAGCGCGAACGCAACGCCCGCATCGCCGGCCTCGAATAAAATCAACAGCTTAAAAAATAGGGACGTACCCCATTTTTCAGAAAAATGGGGTACGTCCCTATTTTTAAGTCCTTGATTTACACCTGCATGTTCATGATGTCGTGGTAGGCCTGCACCAGCTTGTTGCGCACCTGGACGGTGGCCTGGAAGTTGATGCTGGCTTTTTGCATCGAAATCATCACGTCCGACAGGTTGACCGAGTCGTCCCCCATCTGGAAACGCTTGGTCAGGCCTTCGGCCTTGTCCTGGCTGGCCTGGACCGCGTCCAGCGCCCCTTTCAGAGCATTGGTGAAGTCCGGTTTTTCCGCCACCTTCTCGGTTTGCACCGCCGGCGGGGTCGCTGCAGGCCGGGTCGCCGCTGCGTGCAGCTGGGCGATCATGGCCTGGATCTGGCTAGAATCAATTCCGCCTGTTCTCATTAGTTGACTCCAAGATACAATATTCCTGTTTTCAGGCTTCCAGAATACCCGTGTCAAAGCAAGGGGATAGCCATGAGCAGGAAGGCAAACGGCCGCCTATTCGGGCCTTTAAAGGGCGCAACATCGCCTGATAATGTGCAACAGGCCCATTAACCCACAGTGATTACCCATGGCTGCAGCCGCCGAACAAATCGATATCGACGATCCCGAAGCCCAGCAGGCGCCCAAGGGCCGCTTCGCCTTCTTCCAGACCCCGATGGGCAAGATGGTGATCCGCGGGGCCGCCGTGGCGGGCATCCTGGCGCTCATCCTGATCCTGTGGCTGTGGAATAAGGAGGCGGACTACAAGGTCCTGTTCGCCAACTACACCGACAAGGATGGCGGCGCCATCACCGCGGCGCTGGACCAGATGCAGGTCAAGTACAAGCTGGCCGAGGGCGGCCAGGCCATCCTGGTGCCGGCCGAGCAAGTGCACAATGTGCGCCTGCGCCTGGCCCAGCAGGGCTTGCCGAAAGGCGGCAATGTCGGCTTTGAAGTCATGGAAAACCAGAAGCTGGGCGTGTCCCAGTTCCTGGAACAGGTCAATTACCAGCGCGCGCTGGAAGGCGAGCTGGCGCGTTCCATCCAGTCCATCGGCGCCGTGGAATCGGCGCGCGTGCACCTGGCCTTGCCGAAGCCTTCCGTGTTCGTGCGCGACCAGCAGAAGCCGACCGCCTCCGTCATCCTGCAGCTGCATGCCAACCGCGTCATCGATCCGGCCCAGGTCAGCGCCATCGTGCACCTGGTCGCGTCATCCGTGCCTGAGCTGTCGCCGGCCAATGTGACCGTGGTGGACCAGGCCGGCAACCTGGTTTCCGACCTGAACAAGAACGGCAACGCGGCCAATAACGCGAAGAACCTGGACGCTTCCCAGCTCAAGTACGTGCAGGAGTTGCAGAACCAGGTCATCAAGCAGGTCGAGTCGATCGTCAAGCCCATCGTGGGCGAAGGCAATGTGCGCGCCGAGGCGGTGGCCGACGTCGACTTCTCGGCCATCGAACAGGCTGCCGAGAGCTACAAGCCGAACTCGCCGCCCGCCGCGTCCGCCATCCGCAGCCAGCAGAGCAGCGAGACCAATGGCAATGCCAACGCCAATCCAGGCGGCATCCCGGGTGCGCTGTCGAACCAGCCGCCAGGCGTCGCCACTGCCCCGCTGACCACCACGCCGCCGGGCGCGGCCGGGGCACCGGGCCAGCCGGGCACCGCTGCCGCGACCACCGCGACCGGTCCATCGCATAAGGAATCGACAACCAATTACGAAGTCGACAAGACTGTGCGCTATGAACAGAAGGCAATGGCCGGACTGAAGCGCATGACCGTCGGCGTCGTAGTAAACTATCGTCGGACCATCGATAAAAACGGCAAGGTCGTCGTCAAGCCGCTGAGCGCTGACGAAATGGCCAAAATCAACAGCCTGGTCAGGGAAGCCATGGGCTACAACCAGGACCGCGGCGATTCGGTCAGCGTGGCCAACGCGCCCTTCGACGGCGTCGACAAGGAACCGGAAGCACCGCTCGAATGGTGGCGCGACCCGGCCAACCTGCCGCTCGCGAAGGAACTGGCGAAGTTCCTGATCACGGCCCTGATCCTGCTCTACATCCTGCTGCGTATCGTGCGTCCAATGATGCGTCCGGTATTCAAGAAGATCGACCAGATCAACGAACCGGAACCGGAGCCGGAACCAGAGCCGATCGTCGAGCCTCTGGGCCCGACACCGGAAGAATTGCTGGCGGAGGAAATCGCCAAGATGGAAGAAAACACTGCCCGCACCTACCGCGACAATCTGGCGCTGGCGAAAAAACTGGCCGCGGAAGATCCGCGCATCGTCGCCAACGTCATCAAGGAATGGATAGGCAACAATGACTGAGAATACCGGACTGCAAAAGGCCGCCATCCTGATGCTGGCGATGGGCGAAGGCGAAGCGGCCGAGGTGATGAAGTTCCTCGGCCCGCGCGAAGTGCTGAAGCTGGGCGCCTCGATGGCCACCATGAAGAACATCCCGCATGAAATGGTGGTCGATGTACTGGACGATTTCCGCGACCAGTACGCGGCCGCTTCCACCGTGGGCCTCGATTCCGACGAGTACATCCGCCAGGTGCTGACCAAGGCACTGGGCGACGACAAGGCGTCCGTGCTGCTGTCGCGTATTTTGGGCGGCAAGGATGCTTCCGGCATCGAATCGCTGAAGTGGATGGATTCGCAATCGGTGGCCGAGCTGATCCGCAACGAACACCCGCAGATCATCGCCACCATCCTGGTGCACCTGGAACGCGACCAGGCCTGCGAAATCCTGGGCCACTTCACCGACCGCCTGCGCAACGATGCGGTGCTGCGTATCGCCACGCTGGATGGCGTGCAGCCGGCCGCCTTGCGCGAGCTGAACGACGTGCTGACCAAGCTCTTGTCCGGCAATGAAAACATCAAGAAATCGACCCTGGGCGGCGTGCGTGCCGCGGCCGAGATCCTGAACTTCATGTCCGGCGAGCAGGAACAGAACGTGATGGACAACATCAAGAACTACGACAACGATATGGCGCAGAAGATCATGGACGAGATGTTCGTGTTCGACAACCTGATCGATGTCGACGACCGCGGCATCCAGCTGCTGCTGCGCGAAGTGCAGTCCGAAATGCTGATTATCGCGCTGAAAGGCGCGTCGCCGGACTTGCGCGACAAGATCTTCAAGAACATGTCGGCGCGTGCGTCGGAGATGATGCGCGAAGACCTGGAAAACAAAGGCCCGGTACGCCTGTCCGAAGTGGAGACGCAGCAGAAGCAGATCCTGCAGATCGTGCGTCGCCTGGCGGATGAAGGACAGATTGTGCTGGGCGGTAAGGGCGAGGACTCCTTCGTCTAAAAAGCAATGACAAGCATCCCAAAAGAAAAACAGACTGCCTACCAGCGCTGGGAATTGCAATCCTTCGGCGACACACGCCCGAGCGTCCTGGCCCAGCGCGAACGAGAAGAAGAGGAAGCACGTGCCACCGCCGCGGAAGAAGCCGCTGCCCTGGCCGAAGTCGAGCAAGCCGAATACGAAGCCGAACACGCCCCCGCCCCCGACTACCCGAGCGACGAAGAACTGGCCGCCATCCGCGAGGAAGCGCGCCAGCAAGGCTATGACGCCGGCTTCAAGGCCGGCCACGACGATGGCGTGGCGCAAGCGCTGGACGAACAGCGCGCCGCCACCGAGCAGGCACTCGCGCCAGTGCGCGACATCGCCGACAACTTCAGTACCGCGCTGCGCGAAGCCGACCAGGCCATCAGCAACGAAGTGCTGGAACTGGCGCTGCACCTGGCCAAGGGCATGATCAAGACTGCCCTGCGCGTGAAGCCGGAACTGATCCTGCCGATCGTGCGCGAAGCGATCGAATACCTGCCGATGCTGCAGCAGCCTGCCCTGCTGATCCTGAATCCGGAAGACGCCGCCGTGGTGCGCCAGGGCATCGCGGAAGAACTCGACAAAGGCGGCTGGCGCGTGATCGACGACCCCACCATCGAGCGCGGCGGCTGCAAGGTCGATACCGCCTCCAACCAGATCGATGCCACTGTCGCATCGCGCTGGCAGCGCCTGAGCCTTGCGCTGGGCAAGGATATTGACTGGATCGACTGACATGGGCGCCCCCGACCCCCAAGTGCATGCAGGCCGCTGGCGTTCTTACCTGAACGATTGCGCGACGCTGGTCGATTTCGTCGAACCGATGCAGGTGTCGGGCCGCGTCACGCGCGTGGCCGGGCTGGTGATGGAAGCGGTCGGCCTGCGCCTGGCCGTCGGCGCCGCCTGCACCGTGCCCCTGCCCTCGGGCGGCAAGGTGGAAGCGGAAGTGGTCGGCTTTGAAGGCGACAAGCTGTTCCTGATGCCGCAAAGCGATGTCGAAGGCATCATCCCCGGCACCCGCGTATTTCCCGTCGAACAGAGCGTGCCGAAGCCGGGCAGCGTCAACCATCCGCGCCGCCGCCCCAGCGACCGCGCACGCCACCTGCCGGTTGGCCCCGAGCTGCTGGGCCGCGTGGTCGATGGCGCCGGCCGTCCGCTGGATGGCCTGGGCCCGATCCAGACCAATGATTCGGCGCCCATCAATGTGCGCCCGGCCAACCCGCTGGGCCGCGCGCCGATCGTGGAAACGCTGGACGTCGGCGTGCGCTGCATCAACGCCATGCTGACCGTGGGGCGCGGCCAGCGCATGGGCCTGTTCGCCGGTTCCGGCGTCGGCAAATCCGTCCTGCTCGGCATGATGGCGCGCTATACCGAGGCCGACGTCATCGTGGTCGGCCTGATCGGCGAACGGGGCCGCGAGGTCAAGGAATTCATCGAACAGATCCTGGGCGAGGAAGGCTTGCGCCGTTCCGTCGTCGTGGCAGCGCCGGCCGACACGCCGCCGCTGATGCGCATGCAGGGCGCGGCCTATTCCACCGCGATCGCCGAGCACTTCCGCGACAAGGGCCAGAACGTGCTGCTGATCATGGATTCGCTGACCCGCTATGCGATGGCACAGCGCGAGATCGCCCTGGCCATCGGCGAGCCGCCGGCCACCAAGGGCTACCCGCCTTCGGTGTTTGCAAAATTGCCAGTGTTGGTGGAACGCGCCGGCAATGGCGAACTGGGCGGCGGCTCGATCACGGCTTTCTACACCGTACTGACGGAGGGCGACGACCAGCAGGACCCGATCGCCGACTCGGCGCGCGCGATCCTGGATGGGCACATCGTGCTGAACCGCCGCCTGGCGGAGGCGGGCCACTATCCGGCGATTGATATCGAACAGTCAATCAGCCGCGCGATGCACTCAATCACATCGCATAACCACCAGAACCAGGCTCGCAAGCTGAAACAGTTGTTTTCCCGCTACGAACGCAGCCGCGACCTGATTGCCGTCGGGGCGTACACGCCGGGCACCGATCCGGTGCTTGACCAGGCCATCAACCTGCACGATAAGATTGAGCAATTCCTGCAGCAGCAAATCACGGAGCAGGTCAACATGCCTGAGAGTTTGGGGCAGTTAACCTCTCTATTCGACTGATTGGCGCGTTTGGCCTTGCATATAATTGACCATCATGGCCTCTACCCAGCAACTTGAAACCCTGATCGACCTGGCGCAGCGGGAAACCGACGATGCCGCCAAGCGCCTTGGCGCGGCCCTGAAGGCTGTGACGGAGGCGGAAGAGAAGCTGAACATGTTGATTGGTTATCGCGACGAGTACGGCCGCCGCTTCGACGCTTCGCAACAGCAAGGCATTACACCGATGGCATACCGCAACTTCCAGGCGTTCATGGAGAAGCTGGATACGGCGATCCAGGGCCAGCAGGAAGTGGTGCGCCATAGCAAGGCACGCGGCGACAAGGAGAAGCAGCTGTGGCAGGACGCTGAACGCAAGCGCATGTCCTACTCCACCCTGCGCGACCGGGCCGAAGCCCAGGAGCTCAAGAAGGAAGCCAAGCGCGACCAGAAAGCCATGGACGAACACGCCTCCCGCCAGGCATTTTTCAAACGCTAGACTGATTCGATCATGCAAACCCAGACTGTCCAGAACTCCCCTCTTCTTTCCGGCAACACGGCTGCTGGCCGTTCGTCCAATGCCGCGCAGGAAGACGGCCAGTTCGCGCAGGCCCTGAACAACCAGATCGAACGCCAGGCCAAGGCCTTGCCGCCTTCGCTGCAGCCGCAAGCCAATACGGCAGCGCGGCGCGCGGAAGCGCCAAAGCCGGCCGCGCAGCAGCCGCAATCCCAAGCCAGCCAACAGCCGAAGCCGGCATCCAGCGCGCCAGCCCCGGCCAACAAGCCAGCCGCGCAAGCGCAGGCGCCCGCCAAGGCCCCTCAAGGCAGCCAGGCAAACAGCGAGGCGGCGCCTGCCGACGCCCAGCCGGCACCAGCCAGTGCCGCAACCGCCGGCGCAGCGACCGGCGCCAACGGCTCCGCCAGCGCGGACGCAGCCACCGACGAAAACGATAGCCAGCAGGCCGCCAGCGATGCCGTGGCCGACATGCTGGCCATGATCCAGGGCCTCGCCCAGCCAACCGCTGCCGACGCCGCCGCCGCCAGTGCGGCTGCCGCTGCCGCCGCCGGCAAAGATGGCCGCGCCAGCGATGCTGAACTGGCCGGCGACGCCGTCCTGTCCGGCAAAGGCGGCCAGACCGGCATTGCCGATCGCTTGCCAGCGGAAGGGGTGCCGGTCGACCAGGCCGCACTGCTGGCAGCGAAAGCCGCCGCTGAAGGCGCAGGCAAGGCACAGGATCCCGCCCTGGCGGACGCCTTGGCGAAGGCACGCCACGGTGCCTCAGCCGAAGCTGGCGACGCCGGCGCATCCCCTGCGGCTGGCGGCGACAAGGCCGCAGCGCAACCACGCGCCGATTTCCAGGCCGCCCTGCAGCAAGCCAGCGCCGACGCCGGCAAAGCCGCCGACGCTGCCGCGCTCGATGCCAAGCAAGCCTTCCAGCCGCAAGCAGGTGCCATCCAGGCAGCCGCCACCGCCCTCGCACCAGCCGGGGCAGCGAACGCACAAGCCGCCCAGGCCCTGGCCAGCAACCAGCTGCACGCCCGCGTCGGCAGCCAGGGCTGGGACCACCAGCTGGGCCAGAAAGTTGTCTGGATGGTCAACGGCGGCGAACAGAGCGCTACCCTGACCCTGAACCCGCCCGACCTCGGCCCGCTGCAAGTGGTGCTGAGCGTCACCAATGACCAGGCCAGCGTCGCCTTCACCACGGCCCAGCCGGAAGTGCGTGAAGCGCTCGAGCAAGCGCTGCCGAAGCTGCGCGAAACCATGGGTGACGCCGGCATCACGCTTGGCGACACCAGTGTCTCCTCCGGCAGCCAGGACCAGCAGAAAGCTTTCGCCGAAATGGAAGCCGCCGCAGCCGCCAGCCGTGGCCGCGGCGTCGCCAATGGCCAGAATGACAATGCCGAGCACGCGCCGCAAACCGCCCCTCAAGTACGCCGCAGCGTGCTCAGCGCCGTCGATACTTTCGCCTAAGGCAGAGATAGCCCTGCTTCCTGCCTCTTTTCGGCGCATCGCCCCCCGAAAGCTTTAGCGATAATGACATAATGGCGTCATGATCCAACTCTTGCATCCAAGGCAGCAGAATTGAAAGCGAATCCAAAAATGAAGGCTGATGCGAAGGCAGAAGCAGCCCCGCCGGCAGGTGGTGGAAAGAAAAAGCTGATCATCATCCTGGCCGGCGTGCTGGTGCTCGCCCTGGCCGGTGGCGGCGGCGCATGGTTCATGCTGAAGAGCGACAGCGGCGACGAGCACGCCGAAGAAGCCAAGCCGAGCAAGAAGGCCAAGAAGCCTGCCAAGAAGGCCGGCCCGCCCGTCTACATTCCAGTGGACCAGTTCACGGTCAACCTGCAGCCGGAAAACGGCGACCAGTACCTGCAACTGGCGATCACACTGCAGGCCAGCAGCCTGGAAGAATCGGAGGTCATCAAGACCAATATGCCGAAGGTGCGCAGCCGCATCCTGCTGCTGTTGTCGAGCAAGCATGCCTCCGAGATCAACACACCGGAAGGCAAGCAGCAGTTGAGCAAGGACATCATGGAAGCGGTCAACCTGCCGTTTGAAAACGGCGGCGAGCCGCAGGAAGTCTCCGAAGTATTGTTTACCGCATTCATCATCCAGTAAGGCCCGGGTGAAGCATGGCTGATAATTTTCTCTCCCAGGAAGAAGTCGATGCCCTCCTGAAAGGCGTCAACGGCGACCAGGACGACGTCGCGACACCCGAGGAGAGCACGGGTGTCCGGACCTACAACCTGGCGACGCAGGAGCGCATCGTCCGGGGCCGTATGCCGACCCTGGAAATTATCAACGAGCGTTTCGCGCGCCTGCTGCGCGTGGGCCTGTTCAACTTCCTGCGCCGCAGCGCGGAAGTGTCGGTGGGCTCGGTGCGCGTGTCCAAGTATTCCGAGTTCATCCGCAACCTGGTGGTGCCGACCAACCTCAACCTGGTGCACATGAAGCCGCTGCGCGGCACGGCCCTGATGGTGTTCGACCCGGGCCTGGTGTTCCTGCTGGTCGACAACCTGTTCGGCGGCGACGGCCGTTTCCACACCCGCGTCGAAGGCCGCGATTTTACCCAGACCGAGCAGCGCATCATCCTGCGCATCCTCGATATCGTATTCGAGGCCTATACCAAATCGTGGGAACCGGTGTACCCGGTGGAATTCGAGTACATCCGTTCCGAAATGAATACGCAGTTTGCCAACATCGCCACGCCGAACGAGGTGGTGGTGGCGTCGACCTTCACCGTCGAACTCGGTTCGGTGTCGGGCCAGATCCACTTCTGCATGCCGTACTCGATGATCGAACCGATCCGCGATGCGCTGACCTCCTCGCTGCAGGGCGAGGCACTGGAAGTGGACAAGCGCTGGATCCGCCTGATGACGCAGCAGATCCAGATCGCCGAGGTGGAACTGGTGGCCAAGCTGGGCACGGCCAAGGTCAACTTCGACGAAATCCTGAACATGAAGGTTGGCGATGTGATCCCGCTGACCATCCCGGAAACCATCGAGGCGACCGTGGATGGCGTGCCTGTGCTCGACTGCACCTACGGGGTGTTGAATGGGCAATATGCATTGAAGGTGGAGAAACTGCTGGCAAACGCGGATAATATGAAGTAAAGCTAGGAAAGCTAGGAGAGAAACATGGCGGATAATCAAGACGACGATACAAGCATGGATGACGATTGGGGCGCCGCGATTGCCGAGCAGGCCGCTGCCGAGGCTGCTGCGATGCAGAACCAGGCTGCCACTGCCGCCGTGTTCAAGGATTTTTCCAAGCAGCCGAACAAGACCGAAACCCATAATGATATCGACTTCATCCTCGATATCCCGGTCCAGCTGACCGTGGAATTGGGCCGTACCAAGATCGCCATCAAGAACCTGCTGCAACTGGCGCAGGGCTCGGTGGTGGAACTGGACGGCCTGGCCGGCGAGCCGATGGACGTGCTGGTCAACGGCTGCCTGATCGCGCAAGGCGAGGTGGTGGTGGTGAACGATAAGTTCGGTATCCGCCTGACTGATATCATCACGCCTTCCGAACGCATCCGAAAACTGAATAAATGAAGCAGAGCCTCACTGCCTTCCACTGCCTGCGGCCGCTGACCTTCGCGGCCGCCCTCTGCCTCGCCGGCGCCCCCGCGCTGGCGCAGCAAGCTTCCGCCCCCGATACGGTTTCCACCAGCGCGCAAGCGGCGCCAGCCAATGCGGCCGGCAACGCGGCGGCAGAGGAGCTCCCAGCCGCGACGCCGGAACAGCAGGCCGCGCTGGCGGGCGCCCGCGCCGCCGCCCCCGGCACCGGGCTGGCGGCCCAGGCACCGTCCGCTGCCGGCTCGCTGGTGCAGACCATCCTGTCGCTGGGCTTCGTCATCGCCCTGCTGGTCGGCCTGGCCTGGCTGCTGAAGCGCTTCGGCCCGAAACACATCACCGGCGGCACCAAGGTCAAGCTGGTCGGCGCGCTGAGCGTCGGCGCGCGCGAACGGATCCTGGTGGTGGAAGTGGGCGAACAATGGATCGTGGTCGGCGCCTCGCCCGGCCGCATGAATGCCCTGGCCACCATGCCGCGCCAGGAAACCGACGAAGCCGAGCTGGCAGGTGCCCAAGCTGTGCCGGGCGCCAATTTCGCCGAGTGGTTCAAACAGACAATCGAAAAGCGCAATGGCAAATAAACGCGCACTGTGCCTCGCTGCCGGCGCCGCGCTGATCCTGCCGCTGATCGCTGCCGCCGAACCGACCATTCCCGCCTTCACCAGCACACCTGCCGCGGGCGGCGGCACCAATTACGGCCTGACGCTGCAAACGCTGATCCTGATGACGGCGCTGACCTTCATCCCGGCTGCGCTGCTGATGATGACCGGCTTCACCCGTATCGTGATCGTGCTGTCGCTGCTGCGCCAGGCGCTGGGCACACAGTCGGCCCCGCCCAACCAGGTCATCATCGGCCTGTCACTGTTCCTGACCTTCTTCGTCATGAGCCCGGTGTTCGACAAGATTTACACTGACGCCTGGGTGCCGCTGCAGGACAACAAGATCAGCATGCAGCAAGCCATGGAGCGCTCGGCCGCGCCGCTGAAAACCTTCATGCTGAAGCAGACGCGCCAGTCCGACCTGGCCCTGTTCGTCAAGATTTCGCGCAGCCAGGAATTGCAAGGCCCGGAAGACGTGCCGCTCAAGATATTGGTGCCGGCCTTCATCACCTCCGAGCTGAAGACCGCTTTCCAGATCGGCTTTGCCATCTTCATTCCCTTCCTCATCATCGACATGGTGGTGGCGTCGGTGCTGATGTCGATGGGTATGATGATGATGTCGCCCGCCGTGATTTCGCTGCCGTTCAAGCTGATGCTGTTCGTGCTGGTCGATGGCTGGCAACTGCTGCTGGGTTCGCTGTCCCAGAGCTTCTACTAGCGAGGTGCGCGATGACGCCTGAAACAGTCATGACCATGGGCCGCCAGGCCATGGAAGTCACGCTGATGGTGGCCGCGCCGCTGCTGCTGGTGGCGCTGCTGATCGGCCTGGTGGTCTCGATCTTCCAGGCCGCGACCCAGATCAACGAAGCCACCCTGTCCTTCATCCCGAAACTGGTCGGCGTGTTCGTCACCCTGGTGGTGGCGGGGCCGTGGATGATTTCGGTGATGGTCGACTATATGCGGCAGGTACTGACCGGCATTCCATCGCTGGTCTCGTGACCGATGCTGGTCGTTACTGCCGCTGAACTGAACACCTGGATCGCCGCCCTGCTGTGGCCGGCGGCCCGCATCCTGTCGCTGATCGCAGCCTCCCCGATCTTTGGTAATGCCCGCGTCCCGCAGAACGTCAAGCTTGCGCTGGGCGTATTGATCGCCATGGTAGTCGCTCCCGCCGTGCCGGCCATGCCCGCCCTCGATCCGGCCGGCTGGGCCGGGCTGTCGGTGCTGGCGCGCGAAATCGTGATCGGCGCCGGCATGGGCTTCGCGATGCGGCTGGTGTTTGCCGCGGTGGAAATGGCGGGCGAGATTTCCAGCCTGACCATGGGCCTCGGTTTTGCCAGCTTCTTCGATCCGATGTCGCAAGGCCGCTCTTCGTCGGTGTCGCAATTCCTGGTGTGGATGATCACGCTGGCGGCGCTGGCGGTGAATGGCCACCTGGTGTTGATCGAAGCGCTGGCGGAAAGCTTTTACACACTGCCGGTGGCTGCCATCTCTTTCCATAACGATGGCTTCTGGGACCTCGCGCTGTGGGGCTCGAAGGTGTTCACGGCTGGTTTGCAGCTCTCGCTGCCAGTTGTCGCGGCGCTGCTGATCACCAACGTGGCGCTGGGCATCCTGACCCGGGCCGCGCCGCAGCTGAACCTGTTCGGCATCGGCTTCCCGATCACGCTGGGCGTGGGCTTCCTGACCATCACCATGACCCTGCCCTACATGAGCATGCCGCTCCAGGTGCTGGTCAACGATGGCATAGAAAAAGCGCGGCAATTGCCGCGCGAGTGGGACAGCAGGACAGCCCGGCCGCCGATGCCGGGCAAGCCTCAGATCAAGTTAAACAGCGACAAGCCGGCCAGCGCCTTGTAGGACTTCTGCGCGGCTTCCAGCGTGGTTTGCTGCTGCGTGAAGCGGGAAATGGCTTCCACCGGATCGAGGTCGACCAGGTCGGACAACTGGCTTGAATACTGCAGGTTCAGGTCGTCGCCGGCGCTGTCGAGGTGATCCAGTTCGCTCAGGCGGGCGCCTACCGAGGCGCGCACAGACAGCACGTTGTCCAGCGAATTGGTGATGTTCTGGTTGGCCAGGTTCAGGGCGTTGGTCAAGGCGGCACCTGCCTGCGGCGAACCGGCCGGACCGCGCAGCGCCGCGATCAGGGTGGTCATGGTTTCGAACACCGACTGGTTCTTGCTTGGATCAACGTTGAACACGTCGCCATTGGCCGGTGCGCCCGTAATGTCCATCTGGATGCCGTCGAAAGCGATCGGCTGGCCCGACACATAAGGCGCGCCGGTGACCACGGCCGTGCCGGTGGTGACGTCATTCACAGTATAGGTGGTCACCGCCGGGGTGCCGGCCACGGCGAAGTTCAGCGTGTAGTTATGGCCGGTCACAGCCGCCGAATTCTTCACCACGCCCGGCGAAATGATGCCGGTGCCGCCGCGCGTGTAGTTGGCCGGATCGACGCTGGTCTGGAAGGTGCCGTTGCCGGTGATATTGCTTTCAAAGATGGCCGAACCGGTCTCGCTGGTGGCCAGCTTGCGCGAGGAAGCGACCTGCAGTTCGCGCTGGCCCTGGTCGCCATTGTAGGTGGCGCCGGTGGCGGAGCGGGTAAATGGCTGGATGTCGCTCTTGTAGCCGGAGAACAGGTAGGCGCCGGCGCCATCGGTGGCATTGGCCTGGCCCAGCAAGTCTTCCAGGCGGCCATCCAGCTCCTTGGCCAGCGCTTCGCGGTCGGCCAGCGTGAAGCCAGGGTTGCCGGCGGCGACGATCTTGCTCTTCACTTCCTGCAGCAGGTCGTCGGTGTTGGCCAGCGTACTGTCGACCAGCGAGAGCGAGGACTTGGCGTTGCTGCGATTGGTCACGTACTGGGTGTTCATCTCTTTCGACTGCGACACTTCCAGCGCGCGCGCCGAAGCGACCGGGTCGTCCGAAGGCGTCACCACGCGGCGGCCGGTCGACAGCTGCATCTGCGTCTTCTGCAGTTGCGCCTGCAGCGTGTTCAGCTGGCTGACGCCGTTGTCGTAAATCGTCTTGGTGGCAATACGCATGACCATGATGCTATTCCTTCAAAAATCCTACCTGCCCAGCGACAGCAGGGTATCAAACAGTTCGCTCGCCACCTGGATCACCTTACCGGAGGCCTGGTAGGCTTGCTGGTAGCGCAGCAGGTTGGAGGCTTCTTCGTCCAGGTTCACGCCGGACACGGAATCGCGCGCGGCCTGGGCCTGCTGCACGGTGGTGTCGGCCGCGGCGCCGGCGATCTGTACTTCGCGCGTCTTGTTGCCGACGAAGTTGACCATCTGCGCATAGCTGGCCTGGAAGGTCGCGTGACCGCCGTCCAGGATGTTCTTCGTCTGCAGGCCGGCCAGCAGCACGCCGTTGCGCGCGTCACCGACACCGCTGCCGGGCGAGATGGTGAACTTGTCGTTGTTGGCCGGGTTGCCGGTGATATTGATTTCGATGCCCTGGAAAGTCATCGTGGCGCCGGCGGTGTACGGCACCGGCGTGCCGGCCGGGTAAGTCGTGGTAGTGCCGTTGACCGTGACGTCCACCGCCGACGGGAAGCCCGACAGCTGGTTGGTCGCGCTGTTGTAAGTCAGCGTGACCGGCGCTGCGAGCTGGTTACCAGGCAGCAGGTAGTTCGAATTGACAGAGCCGGCGCTGATCTTGCCGGTGCCGGTATTGGCGGTCGGCACCGAAGTGCTGATCGGCGCGCCCAGCGCAATCTTGTTGCGGTCTTTCAGTTCGACGCCGAAATCCTGGGCCGCGTTATAGGTCGGGCGCACCAGGAAATGGTCGGGGCCGCCGGCTGCGCCGGTGATCGAGAAGGCAACGCCATCGATCACTTGCGGCTGGGTCTGCGGATACGGCGCGATCGTCGTGGTGACGCCATCGCTGGCGCGCGTCACGATGAAGTCGGTGCCATTGTAGTTGATGTCGTAATCGGAGGTGGTCAAGCTGGCCGCATCCACCACCACCGCATCGATTTTCACCGTGCTCGATGGCGAGTTGCGGGTGTCGTAGCCGACGTAGGCGTGGATGTCCTTGAAGAAATTGCCGCCCAGGTTGCCATTCAGGTCGATGCCGAGCTTGTGCTGGTCGTTGAAGGCATCGGCCAGGCCGGCAGCGATCTTGCCGAGATTGGCGTTTGCCACATCCAGGCCGCTATTGCGGAAGTCGATCAGGCCGCCCAGCTGGCCGCCGGTCAGCACGCTGTCCGGCAGTTGCGAGAACGCCCCGCTCTGCGTCTTGTAGCCGACCACGATGCGCTCCGGGTCGGACGGCGAAGGCGCCGTCGCCAGCTCCTGGCTGCGGTTGCCGATCACCAGCGGCTGGCCGGTGCCGAACGAGACGTTCAGCATATTGTTCTCGGCTGGCTGCACGGTGACCTTGATCTGCTTGTTCATCTCGGCGATCAGGGCGTCGCGCTGGTCCATCAGGTCGCTTGGCAGGGCTGAAGGATCGACCGACAGCCCGGCAATCGTGTTGTTCATCTCGGCAATGCGGCGCGCAAAGGAATTGATCTCGTTGACGCTGGCGGTGACACCGGTGTTCACGCCTTCGTTCAATTCCTTCATGCGGCTCGACAGGCCATTGAAGCGCGAGGCCAGCGATTCGGCAGCCGACAGCATGGCCTGGCGCGAGGCGGTCGATTGCGGGTTCGAGTTGGCGTTCTGCACGCCGCTGAAGAAGCCCTGCAGTGCCGGGCCGAGGCCGACCGTGGTATCGGCCAGCAGGTTGTCGATCTGGCTGACCTGGTTGAAATAGGTGTCGAGCTGCGACTGGTTGGTCTGGGCTCCCAGCAGTTGGCGGTTCAGGAAGTCGTCATAGACGCGCTTGATCTGCGCCACCTGGGTGCCGGTGCCGACGAAACCTTCGCCGGTCTGGATCGGCTGCGTGGTGCTTTGCACCGTGACCTGGCGGTTGTAGCCGGTCACGTTGGCATTGGTAATGTTGTGCCCAGTGGTGGCCAGGCCCGTCTGGGCAGCCAACAAACCACTTTTACCGATGCTGAGTAAGGACATTTTGATAATTACCTTCGCTAGATATTCAGTTTACGGCACATCCGGA
>Ga0209130_1001256_pt1 | contig 17690 bp, 9 predicted proteins | sample AraplaMF_Cvi_mLB_FD_184264 | JGI IMG/M metagenome (GOLD analysis project Ga0209130, IMG submission 184264) | Arabidopsis root microbial communities from the University of North Carolina, USA - plate scrape MF_Cvi_mLB (SPAdes) (version 2) | ecosystem: Host-associated > Plants > Roots > Endosphere ...
TGAGCGTCCAGGCATCTAATAGTCCGTTCAAAGTTTTGTGCACATTATACCAGGGAACCCATCTTTTAGTAACGGCGTCGCCCTTCCCGTCTTCAACTTGCTTCCAGAGTTTTTTTCCGTCCGGAATTCCACCCAGGTAACCGTTACCATTCTTTAGCTGGCATTGTTCCAACCGATCCAGCATATAATGTAACCGACGGAGATAAATGTCCTTTCCGGTGGCCGTATACATCAGTGATAGCGCCGATAGGTAATGTCCACCGATATGTCCATCCAGCCCCCAGCTCTCCCAGTTACCATAACTTTCTTTCTTTATACGGATTCCTGCATCCTTCTGAAAAGGCGCCAGCAAACGGTCGGGGTCCAGGGATAAAATATATTTTTCATCAGTGCGCTGAGCATCCAGGAAAAGCCCGGGCTGCAGCCGAACATCACCCGGAGCAAATGTTTCCAATTGAATTGATTGTGCTGCTAAAGTAACCGGGATATATGCCAATAGCCAGATAAGTAGTCTTTTCATATACATGTGTGGAATAATTGTCAAATTAACAATTAAATTTCATTTATGCAAAGTTGATATTGACTAATCGTGACTAGCAACACTAAAAGGATGACCAGCCGCCGGGCTTTTCTCATGGTATATAATAAAAAACACCGTGCAGGAAATTTCCCTGCACGGTATCAACTTTTACTGCCGGACCTGTTAAAACGATAAATTTTCAGAAAAGAATTGGAGCATTTTTTCTTCTATCCGTTTTGCCACGCGGTTGATGTGGTCGCCATCATAAATTTCAAACGAATGTGCAATGCCGTATTTCCTGAGGTCGCCGTCCAGTTTTTCAATACTTTCCGCTATACCTTTATCCTTATCTCCCGCATCAAAGCCGATAGCTTTCAGCTTCCTGATGTTGAAGATATACTGATCTAAATTGTTTAATGGACGATTCGCATCCCATTTGAGCAATATTTCGGGCTGCAGGTTTCCGTTTCTTATTGGAAGATCCAGGTAGAAGGGAGGATTTTCCGGATTAGGCGACCACGCCGCAGCGGATGCAAAGAGCGCCTTGGTGAAAAAATCAGCCTGCCGTAACTCCTCAATCGTCCTGATGCTATCTGCACGAAGAAGCTGCGGTGTCAGTGCCGTTGCCGGTCCGGCGGGCGAGTTCAGGCAACATGGACTCAGCAGGTATACTGATGAAAACACATTGGGGTTCTTTTCGCCGATTCTCAATGCGCCATAGCCTCCCATGGAGTGACCACAGATCCCCCTGCTCTCTTTTTGTGAAAGCGTACGATAGTGTTGATCTATATAGGTTACCAGCTCCCTGGCAATAAAGTCTTCCCAATTTCCTGTTGTAATGGAGTTGGAATACATGCTTCCCTGAAAAAGCGTGTAAGCATCCGGGGTAACAATAATCATTTCATGAGCCGGATTTTTAGAAAATGCGGTATCCAATACAGAAGGCAAGGCCATCCAATGTTTTTGAAAGCCATATACCTTTGCATCATTATCGGTATATCCGTGCAGAAAATAAACTACGGGATAGCGTTTCTTGCCTCCGGATTGATAGCCGGCAGGCAAATAGATGGAAACGTACCGGTCGGCGCTGTCGCCACTAAGATTTCCTTCCAATAGTTTACTGTGAACTTTTATTCGTTGCACAGTACCTCTGGCAATTTCTTGCTGTTGTGCCACGCCCGTGGCGGTACGTAACGATAACAGGAAAAGAATAGCAATGGTAACAATAGTTTTTATTTTCATCATAATGATGCCATTAATGGTTCAATTAACGCAGGTAATATAAAAATATTAATGATAACAGCGGTACTACTCCATATCGGGCCAGTTATCTACTTGTAACAAAGGAAATTCCGGCAAAATCCCCATAAAAATCAACATCTGAAACATTTCCTGCCACAATCTGCAACATTAGCGTACCCTATCTCAAAAATCATATCCGTAGTTTTACAGCATTCTGTCAAGAGTAAAGATTCCTGTTATGAAAACATACCTGTTGAAGCTAACCTTTCGGGGGGCCCCCAATGTAATGTCGCGTTGCGGCACAATAGCAATATTTTAAAAAATACCCGGCCAACCGGCGATAAAGACGCGCCGGCAAAGGGCCTGACTTTCTTTTTATTTTCCACGCAGCATTTACTTAAACCATTTAATCTTCATGAAAACAAAATTACTAACACCATTTAAACAAAGCGTTCCATTACTTTTTGTTTCCGGACCTTCCAGGTCCTCCAACGTATCCTCGCAGTTCAGGCATAAGACACTTGCCTTTCTCTGTTTGCTTCTTGCAATTAACATGTTCCGGGGCTATGAAGTAAAGGCCCAAACCAACTATGTCTGGAAGAATGCACCTATTGGTGGTGGCGGATTTGTGACAGGAATTGTTACCCACAAAACATCGGGCGACCGATATTGCCGCACGGATGTAGGCGGCGCCTATCGCTGGGATGCCGCGAACAATAAATGGATTCAACTGCTCGACTGGATTAACGAGTCGGAAAATGGATTTATTGGAGTGGAGGCCTTAGCGCTGGATCCGCAAAATGCTAATAATGTTTATATGCTCTGCGGAACCTCTTATATCAACAACGGAAGAACGGCTATACTGAAATCCACAGACAAAGGAAATACTTTCACCTATACAGATGTTACGGCTAAATTTAAAGCGCATGGAAATGGGAACGGACGCGGGAACGGAGAACGCCTTGCCGTAGATCCCAAAAACAGTAACATATTATTCTGTGGAACCAGGGCTAACGGACTATGGAAGAGTACGGACGGCGGCGTTACCTGGAATCTTGCCTGGAATGGCGTAACTACCACTCCCAATGAGAACGGAATATGTTTTGTGATGTATGATCCCTCAGGCAGCGTAGTGGGCGGGGCAACTCAAACCATATACATAGGCGTTTCCCGAACCGGAAGCGCGAATATCTATAAGAGTACTGACGGGGGAGCTACCTTCACCGCTATTTCGGCAACCACCAGCTTTATGCCGCACCGGGCAGCGCTGCAGGGAACTACCATGTATGTTACTTATTCGGATGACGCAGGTCCGCAATCCAGCGGAGGAGATGGAAAGTTATATAAGCTCAACACCGCCAGCGGTGTGTGGACAAATGTTACCCCCGTTCATTCAAAAGATTATTCATACGGAGGAGTAAGTATAGACCCCACTAATGTTAACCGGGTAATCGTTTCTACCTGTGGCATGTATTGGAACAACCAGTTTGGTACCGGCTGGGGTGACTTTGTTTTCCTCTCTACCGATGGTGGATCAACCTGGACGCTTAAAAACGGTACGAACGCCACATATGACAGTAACGGCATGGGATGGACGAACGGGGGCGCTGTTAACTGGATGGACTGTATCGAGTTCGATCAATCCAATCTTTCGAAAGTGCGGGTAATCGGCGGAGGTGGAGTATATACCTGTTCCGATATTACAGCCGCTAATCCTTCCTGGAAATACGATGTGATAGGGATTGAAGAAACTGCGCTGCTCGACGGGACAAGCATTCCCGGCGGACCGTTTATTTCTTCCTTTGGAGATGTAACAGGCTTTGTACATGATCCGCTGACCTCTTATCCGTCAAAAAAACTTAGTCCCTCAGATAATAACAACCAAAGCGTTGCTAATGCTGCGGGTAACACCAACAAAGTAGTAAGGGCTTCTAACGGGGGAAATGTTGTTTACTATTCGAACGACAAAGGCGCTACCTGGACAGGAGCCTCCACTAATGCGGGTGCGGGAGGAAGGCTCGCCGTCAGCGCCGACGGAGGCACTATATTACACTGCCCCGGAGGTTCAACAACTACCTACTATACAACGAACAACGGCGCCAACTGGTCTGCCTGTTCTGGGGTATCCCTGGGAGACGCTGCTCCGGTTGCCGACCAGGTAAATTCAAACTACTTTTATATCTACAATCCAACCAACGGACAAATGCTGAGGAGCTCCAATAAAGGAGTCAGTTTTTCAGTAGCAGGTACACCGGGTGCGTCCACCGCGAATCATCCATGGGAACCAGCCCTGATCCGGACAGCCCCGGGCCTTGAAGGGCATGTGTGGGTACCTCTTGGCCGCAATGGATTAAAATATTCAACCAACGCAGGAGCGGCTTATACGACTGTTCCAAATGTAAGCTACTGTAAAACGATAGGAATAGGAAAGGCGATGCCAGGATCCGGCTATCCTACTATTTTCATCTGGGGAACCGTGTCAGGCGTGACTGGTCTTTTCAGATCAACAGATCAGGGCGCCACCTGGGCGAGGATGAACGATGACGCCAATGAATTCGGAGGCGCGCCATTGCTGATCGGGGACATGAACGTTGCCGGAAGGGTATATATGAGTGCCGGCGGTGGAAGAGGTTTAATTTATTGGGATCCCGCCGGCTGTACATCTACTGCCATTACCCCGTATGTACAACTTAACGGCGGGACCTGGCAGCAAACAGCCAATGCTTCTTTAACTGCTGGCGGCAGCGTACAGTTTGGTCCTCAGCCTACGCAGGGAGGATCTTGGAGCTGGAGCGGGCCGAATAATTTTAGTGCTGCTACGCGGGAAGTATTCATTTCAAATATCCAGACCAACCAGGCCGGGAACTATGTGGCTACCTACACCAATAGCGGAGGATGCCAAAGCACACAAACCTTTAACGTTGCTGTGACTGGCTCCATACTGAGAGAATCCTGGACAGGAATTAGCGGAACTACTGTCAGCAGCCTCACCTCCAATACCAATTATCCAAACAACCCTACTGCCAGAGATCAGATCACCAGCCTGGAAGGCCCTACAAACGAGGCAGATAACTATGGATCCAGGATTCGTGGATATATCTATCCTCCCGCAAGTGGAAGCTACACTTTCTGGGTTGCAGGGGATGATAATACAGATTTATACCTGAGCACCAGCGACAACCCCGCCAGTGCCTCAAGGATAGCTTATGTAAATGATTGGACCAATTCGAGACAATGGAATAAGTTCAGCTCTCAGCAGTCCGCTGCCATTAACCTGGTTGCGGGACAGAAGTACTACATTGAAGTTCTTCACAAGGAAGCTAGTGGTGGAGATAATGTAGCTGTAGCCTGGCAGGGCCCTGGCATTTCACAACAGGTAATTGCCGGAAACTATCTCTCTCCGTTCGCTCCGGGAACAGGTGGTACTTTGGCTGCCAAAATAGCATCAGAAGTCAACGTTAACGAAGATGCTGTTAGTCTGTATCCGAATCCTGCCAGTGAAGGAAGATTTACCATTCTTCTTCCGGAAATTTCCAAAAATACTGTCGTAAGAATTTATGATAACCAGGGTAGAATGCGTTACCAAAAGACAGCTCAAGGCAGTAATAAAATAGAAATAGAGTCGCGGCTGGAGACAGGGTTCTACATTGTTACAATAGATCTGAAAGGATTTAGTTACACAAAGAAGCTCATTGTTCCCTGATAAATATATCACCAGTTGCTGGAATGCTTCCTTAGACGTATTCGTAAAGCGTAAAAATAGGGCCCGCTGTGGCGGGCTCTATTTTTTATCTTGTAAGAACTAAGCCTGTTTTGTGTCAGCACGCCAATTCACACACATACGCTGCTTATCAGCACGCCAAAGAAATTTCCGTCACCTTCCGCGAAGCCAACATAGGAATAACAGCTTATTGTAAATTAATTATTATGTTGTGTTATGATGAAAACACTACTGAACTGCCTTTTATGCGTTATTGTTCTTCCGGTGGAAGCTCAAGTTAAAAATCCTTTCGGGAACGCATTGATTCCTGATATGATCGCTGATGCCAGCATCCAGGAGATCAACGGAGTGTTCTACTGCTATGCTACAACAGATGGTTATGATCAGGGTTTAAAAACGTCTGGTCCCCCGGTAGTATGGAAGTCGAAAGATTTTATTCACTGGAGTTTCTCCGGTTTTTATTTCCCATCTGCAGTAGGGCAAAAATACTGGGCGCCGAGCAAAGCTATTGCCGGAAATGGCGTATACTATATCTATCCAACGGTAAATGGCTTTATGTATCCGGCCGTTGCAGATTCACCTGATGGTCCATTTAAACTGGCAAAAGGCGTTGACAGCTTTTCTAACACTTTTACGCCGGCTACCTTATTGCAATCAGGAGATCCCAAAGGCCCTGCAGGCATCGATGCAGAAATTTTTATTGACGATAACGGACAGGCATACGTTTTCTGGCAGCGCCGGTTCGCAGCTAAACTCAACCGGGATATGGTTTCCGTCGATACTACATCTGTCATTCAAATTTCTACAAAGCGACAAGGCTATTCTGAGGGCCCAATCTTCTTTAAACGAAAAGGAATCTACTACTACCTGTACACCCTCGGTGGTGATGAAAAATACCAATATGCCTATGGAATGAGCAAAACATCACCGCTGGGTCCATTCGTATTTCCTGAGAATGATATTATAGCCACTACGAATCATGAACGACAGATCTTTGGTCCCGGTCATGGCAGCGTGTTTAATGTACCGGCCACTGACGACTACTATTTTGCTTACCTGGAATTTGGCCGTGGAAGCACAAACCGGCAAACCTATGTAAACAAACTGGAATTTAATGAAGATGGAACTATTCGTCCCGTTGATCTTACGCTCAACGGCACAGGCCCTCTCCATCCCGCGCCAGCTGAAAACAGCATCAAGGTTGTTAACTCAAAAGCATCAAGTACGCGCCCCGGTTTGAACATTAAACCTCAAAAGGATTCTTTGCTTAAAAGAACAGAGTCTTTTTCTCCGCAGTTTGCTTTCGACAATGCGAACGGATCAAGATGGATGGCTGCTGCTGAAGATTCAACCTCCTGGCTTATTGCCGATCTGGGAAAACCGCAACATATCAAACGCAGCGAAGTGTGTTTTGTACGTCCTACTGCCGGACATGCTTATGTGCTGGAATATTCTACCGATAGTAAAGCATGGAAAAATTGCGGGGACCATCAGCAGGTTTCTATAGCGTCGCCACATACCGACAATTTAAATATTAAAGCACGCTACCTGCGGGTGAAGATTTTAAGTGGTGTTAATGGTATATGGGAGTGGCATATATATTAAAACCAAATGATACTATTTTCAGATGAATTATCTCAGGCTTTTATTACTCTTTTGCTGTTGGCAACTAGCAGGTTTATGTTCAAAGGCTCAAATGAATGGAAACTGGGGAGACCAGGGAAATGGAACCTATGTCAATCCTGTTCTTCCGGCAGATTACAGTGATCTTGATGCCATACGTGTAGGTGACGATTATTACGCCATATCTTCTACGATGCAATTTTCACCGGGTATGGTAGTTATTCATTCCAGGGATCTTGTAAACTGGGAAATTATAGGTCATGTGGTTGATGACCTCACACGAATTAGCCCGCAATTGAACTGGGACCGGATGAACTGTTATGGCAAAGGCATCTGGGCAGGTTCCATCAGGTATTACAAGCACAAATTTTGGGTGTATTTCGGCACACCTGATGATGGTTTTTTTATGAGTTCTGCCACCAACCCTGCCGGCCCGTGGGAACCCGTGCATCAATTATGGAAAGTAAATGGCTGGGACGATTGCTGCTCGTTTTACGATGACGATGAACAGCTCTATTTTATTGCCACCAATTTTGCAGTTGATCCTAAAAACAAAAAAAAATACAACATCCATTTATTTAAAATGACGCCGGATGGGAGAAGTCTCATCATAGCATCTGATTCCATCATACATCAGTCCCATGGAAGTGAAGCAAATAAGCTTTATAAAATCAACGGACTTTATTACCACTATTTCAGCGAAGTAAAAGCGGAAGGCCGCGTGATCATGATGGAACGTTCGAAAAACATGTACGGTCCGTGGGAAATAAAGCAGCTGAATCATGTCGATCAAAAACTTGACAAAGAACCCAACCAGGGTGGACTACTGCAAACGCCAACAGGCAAATGGTATTTTTTCACCCACCATGGTACGGGGGATTGGGAAGGGCGTGCTGCCAGTCTTTTACCTGTTCACTGGATCGATGGATGGCCGATCATTGGCAAGCCAGGCGCCGACACCATAGGACATATGGTTTGGACCGGTGCAAAACCCGTATCCTATGAAAGAAAAGTTTCCATACATTCCAGTGATGAGTTCAGTGCCGGAAAACTAAATGTTCAATGGGAATGGAACTATCAACCACGAGGCGACAAATGGTCTTTAACCGCACGCAAGGGTTTTCTCCGGTTACATGCTTTTATGCCCATTCATTCAAACAAACAGGAAAACATTATACTCCGGGCGGGAAACACACTCACACAACGCAGCATGCGTACGCCTGCCAATACAGCGATCGTAAAAATCGATATTAGCCATATGGCGGATGGCCAATTTGGCGGATTAACCCATTTTTCAACTACCAGCAATAGCTTATTTGGGATCAAACAGGAAAATGGAATACGGACTTTGGTGTATAACAACAATGGAAAGGATACCACCGGTATCAGGATAAATGGAAAATACATATGGCTCCGGTCAACATGGGATGCTAACGGAATTAGCCGGTATGCTTTTAGTACCAACGGAAAATCTTATAAAACATTTGGGAACACGTATCAACTTACCTGGGGAAACTACCGGGGAGATCGCATAGGCATTTTTAATTTAAATACAAAAGAAGATAAGGGATATATGGATGTTGCCTGGTTTCATTATGATTATACAAAAGGGTACGAAAAAAAATAACTCAGGCACAAATAAAAAATAGCAGGGAATGTATGTTTCCTGCTATTTCATTTTTCGTAAATGACACCATCCGCACTTTCATTTATCGGGTATGGATATTATATTTAACCTCCAAAATTATTCAACGCGATTATGAAAAAACTTCTCCTTTACGGCACTATGCTGCTACTACCTACAGTACTTAGTGCCGCCATCAGGTTACCGGCCCTCGTTGGCAACAACATGGTGCTTCAGCAAAACGACAGTGTAACTATATGGGGATGGGCAAGTCCTTCAGAAAAAGTTACGGTATATACCGGCTGGGACAATAAAACAGCGACCGTCCTCACGAGCGGAGATGCGAAATGGGCTTTTAAAGTACATACGCCAACCGCAGGCGGACCTTATGAAATAAGACTGAAAGGCTCCAATGAGATTATACTTAAAAACATCCTGATTGGAGAAGTATGGCTATGCTCAGGGCAATCTAACATGGAATTCAGCTACTATAACGGCATCCGGCAAATAGCAGAGGAGCTGCCTGTTTGTAATAACAGTAATATCCGGTTCTTTAACATACCAAAAACTACCGCTGATTCCCCCCAGGACAACTGTCCCGGAGGCTGGGAAGTATGCGACAGCAATAGTCTGAAGCCTTTCAGTGCAGTGGGATACTTTTTCGGAGCGAAACTACAGAAATCTTTGGGAGTACCGGTTGGACTGATCAATGCCAGCTGGGGAGGAACACCAGCAGAAGTGTGGGCGCCGGAGCATCTTGTAACTGATCAACCACCACTTGCTGCAGCTGCCGCCAGGTTGGTGCCGGCTGCCTGGTGGCCCCATAAACCAGGCCTTGCTTATAATGCGATGATTGCACCTCTTCTTAATTTCAATATAAAGGGAGTTATCTGGTACCAGGGAGAAGCAAATGTGAAAACTGCGGCTACCTATACCCCACTGTTCACCGGCATGATACAGGCATGGCGCAATGCATGGCATAAACAGCTGCCTTTTTATTATGTTCAGATAGCACCGTTTTCCTACGAAAAGGAAAACGAGAGCGCATTGCTCCGTGAGGCGCAGGCAAACAGCAGCGCCCTTGCCGGAACAGGAATGGTCGTAGTATCCGACGTAACAGATAACGTGAAAGATATTCATCCGCAGGATAAGAAAACAGTCGGCAACAGGCTGGCCGATTGGGCACTTGGGGAGAATTATGGCAAAACAGGGTTTACCTGGAAAAGTCCGGCATTCAAAGAAATAAGCATCCGTAAAAACAAAGCAGTGATCCATTTCAACAATGTTCCCACGTCTCTGAAGATCAATGGCAAAGCGCCGGTTGCTTTATATATAGCCGGAGTAGACGGTATTTTCTATGAAGCATCCGCGAAGGTGGAAAAAGATGCACTGATTGTGTGGAGTAAAAAAGTGGAGAAGCCTGAATCGGTGAGATACAGTTTCTCCAATACCGCTATCGGTAATATTTTTTCTTCGGAAGGTCTGCCTGTTGGCCCTTTCCGTACTGATAACCGGCCTTAACCCACTCACGATGTAAAAATTAAAAGCCCGGGCATTACAAAATGCACCGGGCTTTTTTATTTTTAACCTTATAAATTTTACTTCAATGTACAAGTTAATGTTCCGTAACCCAGTTGATCATAACCGCCGCTGTTAGGCCCGTAGTTTCCGCCACCACCCTCCGGCCGGGATTTCTGGGCAAACCGCGCACAATTCGGAGCAGCAAGTCCTTTGCGGTTTACGTAGTGATTATACACCAGTTCCCAAATGGGGCGGGTATTTCCCCGGCTGCCACTACTGATGATAGTCTGTATTACACCAACACAATTGGTATATGTTTTAAAAGAAACGGAATCGCCCAGGTTATATGCCGCTACATATTCCGCCCCCTTTAAGAAACGGTTGTTGTCATAACCGTACATATCGTCACCCTGGTTCCAGGCCATTTCGCAAAATGCGCCCATTAATCCTATACCGAGAGTGGCATGTCCCTGATCGCGGCCGCTTTCCTGCCATTGTCCCAGGCCATCCGGATGAACAAAATAAACGGCATTGGCAATAGCCCCGTTGCCGGCGCCATGTTTAAAATAACTGATCGCCTCGTTGTAAATATCCCGGTCGTCGCACAATACGCCTGTAGCCAGGATGGAGTTCATCACACACAGATCCCAGTTTGCATAAAAATGGCTCATACACCGTTCCCGTCTTGTCAGGAATGCATGATTCATAGGATAAAAAATGTTCCGCATCATCTGCTGAAACCGGCGGAAGTCTGCCGGCGCCCAGCCCTGATAAGTCCTCATGATCTCTGCGGCATTGGCAAACTCATAGCCATACAGCCCCGCTGCCAGGTTGGCATCGTTGTTACCGGCAATTCTCTTTAACCGGGCGGACCAGGCGTTCATGATCTGTATCGACTTATCTGCATATGCTTTGTCGCCGGAGACCTTCCATCTTAATGCCGTAGCATAGGCAGCGGCAATATCATTATACAGCTGACCATAGTTTTCGCGATGGATTCCGTCACTGCCCCTGTAAACAGTATCCGCCGGGTTAGGCTGCCAGCTGAGCCCACTGTGTGAATTGGTGGTCAGCTTGTTCCAGCCGCTCAGCCAAGGCTCAGCTCCTGCCTCCACTTTACTTTTCATCCGATCAAAGTCCGACTGTTTATGTAATAACCCCGGATGTACAAAAACAGTGTCGTGATCGTTCAACGCCAGCTTTTCCGCTGCATTGGCCATTTCTTTTCTGCATGCCATTAATAGAGAAAATAAAAAAGTTCCCCCAAGGGCACATAGCCTCATAGCTTTCATAGGTTTTTAAATTTATAATTGTTAATAAGACAATAAATAATAGATACGGTAAATCAGTAACGTAAGTTGCCTGTTTATATTTTCCCTGGATGAATATATTTTTCATCCGGTCTGGCCTTCACACCCGCACCAAAGTGGATTATTAAATTACAGTTAACAAAACGGGTTATAAGCAATATTTGCTTACAACCCGTTTTATCTAGTTTCGTACTGCTTTGAAGAATATTATTATACTTCCATTTTATTTGGGGTAATACCCTTCCATTCATCGGTTCTGAAAGGGATAGCAAGCAATCCCGCTGTTCCTCCGATTACGTATCTTAATTATTTAGTGATCACGTCTACCTCTGCATATCCCGCATCATTGTTACCATTTACTTCACGCACCGCGCGAAGCCTTATATAACGGGCATTCACGGGTGCAAAGGGCCTGGTTTGCCGTAATGGATTATTTTTTATATTTGGAAATTCTCCTTCATCGGCCAGTTTCCAGTCTATATTGTCCTGAGAAACAAAAAATTGATACCTGGCGATTGTACCAGTGGTAGTGCCCTGGTCCGGCATATAGCTGAAACCGCAAAGTTTTTGTTCACTACCCAAATCGAGCAGCAGATCAACAGGCATTTTGTTGCTATTGCTTTGATGCCACGCAGTAGATGTATTTCCATCCAGTACCATGTTTGCCTTTTCGTGGTCTGATCCGATAACTTTCCAGTTCTTCCGTGAAATATCAAATTTCTCCCTGGACACGGGACTGTTTTTACCCGTAGTGGTTTCGTAAGAAATGGCATTGATTTCCAGTTTCCCGTCTGAGAGAAAAGGACCGGTATATTTTTTTGATTTAGAGGTGGGTCGCCCCTTACCTACCTTGTAGTAAATAACCGATTCCAAATCTGCGGGAGTGATCGTTATCATGCCGGACTGACTCCTGGTAATGACAGGAGCAGCAAGGATCTGCGGCGCATTATAAATGCCGATATTGGAAACTAACGGGCAGCTTTTTGCACCGGTAATATTAAAACGAACCTGCGTTGCCGTTACAACCGGGAAACGGAGGATTCGCTTATATCCGATGGTTGTTCCCCTGGCCAGCTGCTTCCAATTTCCATCCACCAATCCTTCTACAGTAAAGGTTTTCACACGCTGCCCCAATCGGATATATTCCTGCGCCAGGAAACGGTTAAATGTGGTTGGCTTACCAAAATCAATCGTTAGCGAGGCGTTAGTCACATCATCATCAGTGGACCAATAACTATCATTATTATTATCAACAGTCATATCAGGGCCAAACTCATTGGCATTTCCGCGAACATTGGTGGCATTCACCTTCTTATTTACAGCCAGATTCACAGCAAATGCTTCCTTTACAGCCCTGGCCAATCCCAGTGCTGCTTTTTCATCGTTTGGATGAATCAGTCCATTGGGCATGATCGGGAAATTAAGTAGTAATGCTCCGTTGCGTCCTTCGGAATTATAATAGGTATCCATTAATTGCGGTATTGTTTTTACCTCGCCATCTTCATGCGGATGGTAGAACCATTCTGGCCTGATGGAAGTATTTACTTCCGCAGGCACCCAGGAATCGCCACTTTCCAGGCCATAGTGTAACATATTCCATTCCACCTCGCCTTTGGCATTTAGTAAACTCCAGTTCGTTTCTCCTACTACACCGCCTTCCGTACCCACCCAGCGCAGGTCCCCCCTATCGCCACCATCATTCCATATTACGCAGTCAGGCTGGAGCCGGCGGATCAGCTTATAGGTATTTTGCCAGTCATAATAGGTAGTGCGATCAATAGTACGGGTTTCATTAGCACCGCCATAATATCCGGAACCACCATTGGCCCCATCGAACCATACTTCGAAAATAGGTCCGTAGTTGGTAAGGAGTTCCGTAAGCTGATTTCTGAAATAAGTGATATACGCAGGTTTTCCATAATCCGGGTGATTCCTGTCCCAGGGTGACAAATATATACCCAGTTTCAAGCCATATTCTTTACAGGCTTCGGACAATTCGCGCACCACATCTCCATGCCCATTTTTCCATGGCGCATTTTTCACGGAATATGCCGTGTATTTAGAAGGCCAGAGACAAAAACCGCAGTGATGCTTTACGGTAAGTATTATACCTTTCATACCTGCTTCTTTGCATATACGGGCCCACTGACGACAATCAAGTTTCGATGGGTTAAATAAGCTGATATCTTCATTGCCAAATCCCCACGACTGATCTGTATAGGTATTCAGAGAGAAATGGACAAAAGCATAGTATCTCATCTCCTGCCACCTCAGTTGGTTTTCCGTTGGTACCGGACCGAAAGGCGCCGGCGCCTTTACCTGCGCAGAGCTAACACCAATCGAATACAACATAAAAGCGATTCCACACAGTAAATATTTCATCAGCAAATAGCTTTATAATTTGACAATATTCAGAAAGAAAACATCGTTCTCACGCATCTCCAGCTCTCTTGCAAAAAGACCATCAGTCTTTACAGTAACAATTTCCCTGGCAACAGGCGAGCCGTCGTTTTGTTTCTTTATTTGTTCCACCTGCTGCCTGTTAAGTGAAGATGGTTTTCCTATAGAGAGATAAGTGGAATAAGCATCGTTATTATGATATCCCACTTTATAGATTTCAAGTGCATAGGTACCCGCAGTAACATTGGCTATATTGACATTCAATTTCCCTTTCGCTTTTGAAGGAAGGTCGCGAATATAGTACTGCTGATTGTGTACAGAGTCTCCGGGGTGAGTATTGGTAAAATCCCAGACCAGCGCCTGAATATTTCCTACGGAATCCCTGCACACCCATGAAGAAGAATCGGTATTGAGCAATTCACTATTCCCCAGCCTGTTTAAAAACTGATAAGCGTAGAATACCGGTTTGTTAATACCTTGTGTATTCAGCATACCAAAGCCTCCATGAAAAGGCGTGAAACGGGGTCCGGGTTCTTCAAAAATATCAGTAAAAACCCAATATGACATTGAGTTGGCAGCCTTACCTACCTGTTTCAGTTTCTGCAGTACATAGGCTGCTTCGTGGTAGCTGTCGTGGATAGGATCGGCCGGGGTATAGGAGGCGCTCCATTCGGTATAATGCAGCTCCAGCTGAGGCATAGCAGAACCGGCAATCTCTTTCCGCGATTGAAGCACGTCCCCGCTGATACTCATAGGATTTTTATCCAGTACCGTGCCTGAGTGTCCAAATTCGTCGAGATATCCTTGTTTTACACCATAGGCATGGGTACTTATAAAATCTATCGGCACGCTATGTTTATCACAATATGCAATCATTTCAGGCTCCCACGCAGCTCCCGCAGTTCCCGGCCCGCCTACGCGGTAAGATGGATTAACACTTTTAATTGCTTTGGCGCTATAAGTATATAATTTGAAATAATCTTCCTGGGTCCCTGCCCAAAAACCGTCCAGGTTAGGCTCATTCCACACTTCAAAATACCAGGTTTTTATTTCTTCAGCGCCATAACGTTCCGTAAAATGCCGCGTAAGATCTTTCACCAATGCTGCCCATTTTTCGTAATCTTTTGGTGGCGTTACATTGCCCCGCCACCAGAAAATAGTTTTAGATCCGCTGGCCATCGCAGAAGGCATAAATCCAAGTTCCACGAAGGGCTTCATTCCAATACTTTGTAAAAAGTCGAATAAAACATCTATATACATATAGTTATAAACCGGATTCCCTTTACTATCCTCTGTATATACCGCCATATCATCTGTTAAAAGACCATGCATACGGATATACCTGAAACCACATTCCTTTTTTACATACGCCAGCTGCTGCTGCCAATCAGCCCGAAGCCCCTCATTAGCACGGCCTGCCCCTACACATTCATTAAACATGGTATTGAGTTTCCCGGCTGTTTTATTAAAGTCAATGTTGATGACCCGTTCAGGAATGGCCGGTTTTTTCTCTTTTATCCTTTGTGCAACCAATGTCTCTGCAACGGCAGAAACCAGGAGCAGCAAAAGAATGACAACTTTTTTCATCTATTGATATATTTACCTTTCTTACAATCGTTTAAAAATATACTGAGAAAACATATACAGGTTATTATCCCACTCCGTATTGTCATGCCCGTTAGTATCTACATTCCAGATGTGCGGAACACCTATTTCCTTAAGGTATTGATGGGCCTTTTCGCTGATCTTAAAAAGGCCGTCTTTATTACCGCATCCCACCCATAAAAGTTTCATTTTCTCCCGGGCGGCGTTAATATCCGGAACAAACTGAACATCGGTATACATACCGCCAAACTTATTTGTATTAGGCGCTGAAGAAAATCCACCGATATAAGAGAACGTTTCCAGGTGATGCAAACCAATATTTAACGACTGTCCGCCGCCCATTGACAACCCTGCTAATGCACGATGTTCACCATCACTGATAGTGGAATAATGTGAATCGATGTAGGGAATTATTTCTTTCAATAACTCCTCTTCAAATGGTTTCCTGTAACCTTCAAAACCGTCCGCTCTCCCGGAACGACTGGCTGCTGCCGTGTCTGTTACTGTCAGCTTAGTATCGCAGTTGGGAAAGACCATTATTGCAGGTTGTATTTTACCATCTGCAATCAGGTTATCTGCAATGTTATCTGCCTGGCACCATTCCGTCCATTGGCGATAGTCTGCCCCCAAACCATGCAACAGGTACAGCACCGGATATTTCCTGTCAGCCGAATATCCGGGAGGCGTATATACACTCATTTCCCGGAGTTTCCCAAGCGTTTTTGAGTTATACTGAACAACTGTTAATTTTCCGTGAGGTATATTATTACGCTGCACATTGAATCCGGCAGGCGGAGCAGGGAAAGTAGGTACAGTGTCTGCCTGAAAGGGCAACTTCCAAACCAATACTCCTCCTGGTGCCAGTGTTTTGTTTCCAATCAATATTTTGGCCGCGGCGGGTATTTTCATTTCATAATTATCAGAGGAATAATTCACCGCCACATAAAAACCATCCCGCCAATAAACATATACTCCCGGCGGATAATGCTCAATGGTTACACCTGCGCTGGTATAGATCTCCTGCAGAATATCTGATTCCAATTTTGAATCATCGGTATCCACGCCGATGTACGTAACACTACCTTTACCTACCCTGTGTTTTACTGCGGCTGCTTTTCCTTTATAAAACTGGTTGTCATACACCGCAAGAGGCTCCGTGTTTTTATCTGGCGCCAGTAAGTCGCCCCAGTTATTCCAGGTGTAGTGTGTTGATTTCATCAGGATATCCCCTTTGGCGCTATTAGAAAGCATATCAGTGGCCTTCACCTGGGCGCCTATCAGTCCGGATATGGGAGCAGCCCATTCACCTTCCCAGAAGTGTCCGCTGCGATCCTTAGTGGCCGTACGGCAGGTGATGATCAAATGTCCGCCGTTAGCGGCATATTCCTGCCATTTCTTTATCAAAGCGCTATCCGCCATTTCATATGCAGGAACGATCACAAATTTGTATTTCGACAAATCAGCGCTCTCCGGAATTATATCTACCGGTGCACCGAAGGATTTGGCGATTTCCAGGAATTTAACCGGGTAACCCCAGGTATCCCATTGCCCGGTTTGTTTTTGCCTGTCAATCGTCCAGTAATTCTCCAGGTTCCAAAGAATAGCTATTGAACGGGCTTCCAGTTCTTCAGGTAGCGTTGCACCAGGTTGGTATCGTTTTCTCAGTTCTTTTATTTCGTTCATGAATTGCATATACTCCCCGCCACCCGCTGAAGGGGTTACGCCATCTGTTTGCATAATACCGGCATGGTATTGTTCTGCACTATAATTGATCTGGCGAAACCGGTAAGAGCTGGCAAGCTTTCCGCCTGCGGCAAAAGTGTGATAGAGCCACATACGCACGGTACCAGGCAATAACAGTGGGTTGTAACTGCCCCAGTTTACCGGGCCAGGTTGAATTTCCATCACACCGGATATACCTCCGACTGATTTATAATATTCGGCAGCAAAAAGAATCACTTTACTATTTCCCAAACGAAAGCCCTGATCCCCGATATTATTAGTACCACCATTTGGATAGGCGGTATAGGTAGCAAAATCAAGTTTAGTTGTCCGGCGGGGATCAGCTCCTGTAGAAACCGCCGTATAATTGGTGGTAATATAATGATCCTTTGAGATGTAATT
>Ga0209130_1001263_pt1 | contig 17596 bp, 20 predicted proteins | sample AraplaMF_Cvi_mLB_FD_184264 | JGI IMG/M metagenome (GOLD analysis project Ga0209130, IMG submission 184264) | Arabidopsis root microbial communities from the University of North Carolina, USA - plate scrape MF_Cvi_mLB (SPAdes) (version 2) | ecosystem: Host-associated > Plants > Roots > Endosphere...
GATGCTAAACATAACGAATACAACGAAAAGGATTATAATTAACTGGATGCCATCAGACATTTTGCACCTCCTATATACCTTATTTATATATTATATTCGAAAGCAAAATGGGGTACACCTTTAAATCATTTCAGTAAACGTAATAAATAAGATTTTATATAACAAAGAAGCATGGATTCATAATCCATGCTTCTTTGTTATGTTATAAATTCGCAGATTGCGAAGGTTGTTTTTCATACTGTTTCTGTTTTGATAGTGATATGAAAATAATTAGTAATGAAATAACTCCGAAGATTAGAACCATGTACTGTAAACCAATTGTATCTAAGAAGAAACCAGTACCGAGTAATACGATTTGGAACATAACTCTCTCAAACATATTACGGAAAGAGAAGAGACGGCCGTTATAGCTTTTTTCCACTTTCGTTTGGAAAATTGTTGACATAATAGGGAAGAAGCATCCGACACTAAAACCAAACAAACCAAATGATGTAAGGGACATCCATTTTATATCGCTAAAGAACAATGATAGGTGTGCAAAAGCGGTACAAACTGCGAAGAAATATAATAATTTTTCAGGTTTGAAATGGTCAGATAAATGTTTAATAACGAAGGCCCCTAACATAAATGCGACACCTTCAATGGTATATATAAATCCTTTAATCGTTGGATCATGTTGCATTTCACTTATGTTAATTACCATTAAATTAAATCCAGCTATAAATAATAGAGGGATAATACTTAATATAAGTGCTGTAAAAGCAATAGGAATTCCTTTTAATATACGAAAGACTTCCATAAAGCTATTATCTTTTGCAGCTTGTTTACTTGGTGTTGTTGATTTCTTATCTTCGAATTGTAGGAAGAAAGTTGAGAGGAATAATAAAGCGTACGCTACCATTGAGAAGGCATACATATACTGTAAACTCATTACAACTAAAAGAATTCCACCTAGTGAAGTACCTGCAATACGAGCGATTGTACCTACATTCATATGTACACCGTTCATCTGTAATAACTCATGCTCACGTACGATAAGTGGAATTACAGATTGTAATGCAGGGAAGTAAAATGCAGCTGAAATTTGAAGAGCAACCATAAATGCAATCATAAAGGCGATGCTTTCAAATTGGATAGCGAAAAACATAAAAATAACACTAATAACGCGACCGAATCCAGCGTAAAGAAGAACTTTTTTCTTTTCATACTGATCAATGACGCGTCCAGCCATGGGACCGACTAGAACACCTGCTAATAATCCGATAAATAATATTACAGATTTCATGAAATCAGAAGGGACATATTTTTGCATAAATTCAAGGTTACCAAGAATACCAAGCCATAACCCGAGACCAGCAATAAACTCCCCAATTAAAACAATCCAAACATTTTTATTGCGCCACATAATATAAAACCTCTCCGTCTTTTAAAATGAAAAACTCGTATATAAAACCTCCTTATTTTATGTATTATTAGTAACGAACTTTTTTAGAGTCAGAGTCTATATTACGTGTTTCATGAGTGGATTTCAATCTTTTTGATTTGTAAAAAATTTGATGTGTTAATTGATAAAACAAGTAAGTCAAAATGTAAAAAACTTAAGATTAAATGTTCATTGAATGTAAGGGTAAATAAAATAAAAACATCAAGAAATTATCACAAGTAGATAATTTTTTGATGTTTTTTATGTTTTAAGCAGAATATTCTTCTTTACGTACTTCAAAAAATTCATTACGACTTAAGTAGTTATAGACTTTCTCGGAAACTTCTTCTTCTTCAGACATAAAGAAACGATGATCAAAAGCATAAAAAGATTGACCTTTAATTAATTTTACGTAGTATATTTTACACGCCCCCTTTAGCATAATTGAATTTACATACTATTATGATGACCTATATGCTTGTTACTCATACTTCGAGTTTCAAAGGATAGAAGCTAAACAAATTGAAAAAACTTACAAAACTGTAATGTTGTTGTCACGTTTTCCGATAGTTCGAAATAAGTAAATCCTTCTATAATACAAATAAGTTACATAAAATAAGGGGGTAAAAAGATGGATGAAGTAATTGGAGAAGTTGTAGCGGGTATTTGTGAGTTTGTGGTGGAAGTAACGGCAGATGCTATTGGTAGCCTATCTTCAGGAAATGAAGAAAAGGAAAAAGAAACTATATAGAAAGCTAAAAAACTGTAAGACATATTCTTACAGTTTTTTTGTTTTTTCAAAGCAACATATAATCTGTCGAAAAGAGGAATTGAAAATATGAAATAGAATGTATTAGTTATCAGAATCGTGTAAATAACAATAGAAAGAAGATGATAATGTGAGTAAAGAAGAGCTTGTGAAACAGCGGTTTGGTAATAATGCGGAAAAGTATGTGAAAAGTAAAATTCATGCTAAAGGACCGGATTTACAATATGTAGTTCAACAAGTTGAGTCTCGTCATAATAATCGTCTTCTAGATATTGCTACAGGCGGTGGGCATGTTGCAAATGTATTAGCGCCATTGTTTCAAGAAGTAGTTGCTTTAGACTTAACAGAAAAAATGTTAGAGAATGCGAAAAATTTCATTATAAGCAATGGACATGAAAATGTATCTTTTGTTGCTGGAAACGCTGAAAGTTTACCGTTTGCTGATCGTTCATTTGACACGATAACATGCCGAATTGCAGCACATCATTTTACGAATCCAGCTCAGTTTATTTATGAAGTAAATCGTACGTTAGAAGATAATGGATTGTTTATTTTAATAGATAATGTTTCACCGGAAAATAATGAATACGATACATTTTATAATTTTATAGAAAAAAAGCGGGACCCGAGTCATGAACGTGCGTTAAAAAAAACAGAATGGATTGCCTTGTTAGAAAAGAATGGTTTGCAAATGCAGTCGTGTCTTACTTTTGACAAAAAATTTGAATTTGACTGGTGGTGCGATATGATGAATGTACCGTTGCAGAAACGTATGAAGTTAACAGAATGTATGATGAAAACACCAGTTGAAATGCAAGAATTCTTTCATATTCAAATTGAAAATAATAAAATAAATTCGTTTTATATTGAAATGGCACTGTTTGTCTGTAAAAAAAGCGCGACATTAAAAAGATAAATTTCTTGCAGTCTTTTCAAAGTACGTTATACTTAGTACAGAGAAAATGAGAATTGAGGAAAAGTAATAATGATTCGCGTACGTATTGAAGGAACTGAAGAAGAAATGCTTGAATTTATGGAGAAAATGCCGGACATTCCTGGATTTGAAAAAACTCATATGAGAGAACCGAGAAAAGGAAATAATCCGAAATACGATTCAAGTAAAAATGTATTAGCATATTTATCTTATAAAAAGATTGAAGTCGCCAATAAATAGGCGGCTTTTTTAGTTTGCACTGTTTCACAGCCTTGTCTTTTTTACATAATATTAATAGTAGATCATGCTGAAGAGGGGTGAGGATAGTTAATAAGAAAATCATCTTTTTTGGAGATTTTGGTATTGACGATGCGGTAGCTTTAATTTATGCAAATAAAACATGTAAATTAGATATTATAGGTATTGTTGCTGAGTATGGAAATGTATCGCGAGAAATCGTAACGGAAAATGTGTATTTTTTAGAAAGATATTATGCTACAGAAGTAAAAATCATTGAGGGTGCAGCAAGGCCGATGACTGCTGAAGAACCTTTGTTTTTCCCTGAAATTCATGGGGAACATGGCCTAGGTCCAATTATTCCACCTGATATGAGGATTTGTAAACGGGAAAATTTTTGTGAATTAATTAAATTAATTGAACCTTGTCCAGAAGATATTATTATTGTAGCGACAGGCCGATTAACAACATTGGCGACGTTATTTTTATTATATCCAAATGTAATGGATAAGGTATGTTCGTATTATATTATGGGCGGTGCTTTTTTATTTCCTGGTAACGTTACTCCTGTATCAGAAGCAAATTTTTATGGAGATCCAATTGCCGCAAATATTGTAATGAAGTATGCAAAGAATGCGACTATTTATCCGCTAAATGTAACGCAAGAAGCACTAATTACTCCTGAAATGGTGGATATTATTAATAAAGAAGGAACAGGCCAGGCGAAACTTATTAAACCGATAATCGATTTTTATTTTGAGAATTTTTATAAAAAAGAATACCCGGGTATTGCTGGAAGTCCGATTCATGATTTACTTCCGTTCATTTCTTTTATTAATGATAATATTTTTGAATATAAAAAGTCAGCAGTTTGGATTAGTACGACAAATGACGTAACTAGAGGACAAAGTGTGGCAGACTTTAGAAAAATAGCCGAGCCAACAACATTTGATAATAGACCAATTCAAAAAATTGCAATGGGTTTTAACTATCCTGCATTTAAAGAAGAGTTTATGCGGACAATATTAAAGCCTGACTGTCCTTAATATGTGTATTACGAATAACATCAACCTCGAGTAGAAAAACTGGCTGTTCATTATTTTGAAATAATCTAATAGTTGATTTGTATGAATAACTACTGAAAAATGTAACATAACTAAGGATAAGCAATTGTTTCTTATTATATTTTGATTGGTGAAATATAAAGGAGGTTATCATATGATTTGGTCTTTAATTGTCGGTGGTATATTAGGATGGCTTGCGAGCTTAATTACTGGAAAGGACGTACCTGGTGGTGTAATTGGTAATATTATTGCTGGTATTATCGGTTCTTGGGTTGGTTCAAAATTACTTGGTAGTTTTGGTCCAGTCATTGGCGGATATGCAATTATTCCAGCTTTAATCGGTGCGATCATTTTAATTTTCATCGTAAGCTTCTTATTACGAGCAATGAGAAAATGAATGTAAGGACTGTTTACATTTGTAAGCAGTCCTTTTTATATGTTATGCTAGTATTATACAAACAGGAGGTGTCAGCATTGAAAACATTTACAGTAAATTTCCATCAAGAAGATAATGCTAAAGCGACAACAGTACATAAATTAAGTGAAGAGGACTTCAACAAAGCAACAGAAAAAGGCACTCGTCATCTATTTGATTTAGATACAAACGTTGGCTTCTTCGTATTCTTTGATGCAGAAGATGCAGAAGGAAACGATCAATACTTAATGTTACAATATGAAGGTGATCATGAAGAGCCAACTGCGTGCTACGGATTTGATTTAAAACTTTACTATCAATTTTTAGCACTATACTTGAATGATCTTGAGTTCCAAGGTGAAACAGACGAAGAAGAGGAAGAGTATGGTCCAATTCATCATTTAGCTCATTTACTTTATCATATTGTTGAAGATGGTAAGTCAATCGAAGTATAAAAATACATATATAAAGCTGTCCTTTTTGGACAGCTTTTTTATTTTCTAAAGCCGAATATATAAAACTTTTGCTATAATCTTATATATATATAAATAAATATATAAGATGAATAGGAAGTGAAGTATTTGTTTACGATTGAGAACTATAAAAATTCTTTAATAAAAGAATTAGATGCAAAATCCTCTGATTTGATTGAAAGGTTAAAAGCAACGACAGAGCTGAATTATTATAAAGAAATAGATTTGTTAGATTTTATTGCTTTTGTTCAGTCATTTGAACTGTCTATCGTTATGTTTTCAATGGATGGAGATGCGAATGAAGTCTTTTATGAAGGAACTGAAGAAGGAATTTTTTCTGGTAGCTATAATGTAATGGATGATAGTACATATTTTACGTTTAGTAGTGAAGAATCTGATGAATTTTGGGATTTTTACGAAAAAAATGATGAGAAGTTATCTGAAATTGAAACGAAAGTTATAGTAGAATGGTTTGCGACTTGCTGGAATAAAGCTGGTGGTAAGAATGTTAAATTACCATCTTACTTTGGTTTTCATGATTATGATGAATGTTACGATTTACATAGTGGTAAATGGATTTCTGATGGTGATAAATGGTTTGAGTGAACAAAAAAAGCAACAAGGAAGGCTCATCCTCCTTTGTTGCTTTTTCTACGTTTTAGGAAGGATTGCGGTATATATGACGAGAAGGGACATATAAGGAGATGGGGAAAAATGATAAATAATACAATTCCAAGTTTTTTAAAATTATGGGGAAGTGACGATGTAGAATTAGAAGTTCTTAATCAATATTTCATTTCGCATCCTGAGGTATTTGAAGAATACTTTAAGTATCATTGTCCTAAAACGAAAGAACGTCTTTCAAGTGCCATTAAACAATATTCCGCGAAACTAGAAGATATTCATATCATTGCAGAAACATTACCGAGTATTATTCAAGAGATAACGAATGAATATCATAATAAATATAACTTTGATGTAAATATGAAGTTTCATTTATTTGTTGGAGGATTTGGCTCTAATGCATTTGTAGAAAGGGAAATCATTGGAGACATATTTTTTGCAGCAGAAAAATTATCTCCAGATGTAAATCATCTTCGTGTTATTGTCGCTCACGAAATAGGCCATATCTATCATAATGTTAAGTTACAAAATGATGGGATGGATTGGAGTAAAGCCGAGTGGGCCGACGCAACAGTTAGTTTGTATCGCGAGGGTGTTGCAACCTATTTATCAAAACAAATTATGAAAGGTTTAAATGAATCAGTGTATTACTCATATAACGATGATGGTGAACATTGGTTACAATGCTATATAGAAAATGAAGAACATATAAAGAAACGTTTTTTGGAAGATTATATAGAAGGATGGACGTTAGAAAAAGAGAAAGAGTGGTTCCGGTTATCTGGCGGACAATATTTTGGATACAACCGACTTGGTTATTTTTTAGGAACAGCTTATGTAGAATATGTTGTGCAAGCATTAGGAGAGAGTGAAGCATTTACTTTTTGGAACAAACACGATTTGAAAAGTAGTGTAATGGATTGGTTATCAAGAGGAATAAGATTATGATAGGGGGCTGAAATGTATGAAAGTGTATGTAAAGGTAGTTATGCTATTACTCTCTTTTACATGCCTATTTTCATTAGCAGCATGTAAAGGGACAGATGAAAAGAAGGAAACAAACCAAACATCAGAAAATAGTAAAAACGAACAGAATAATTCTTCTGAAGACAAGAAGAAGCTTGAAGCAGAATCAAATAATGAAGGATCAATAAAACCAAAGACAGATTCAAGCACGAAAGATACAGTAATAAATCAAAAATCAATTAACCATGTTAATGATTTGTTCGAACTAGCGAAAGAAGGAAAAGTACCTAACGTTCCGTTCGCAGCACATACAGGAGATATTGAAGACATAGAGAAAGCTTGGGGGAAAGCAGATAAAACGGAGCAAGCAGGTAATGGAATGTACGCTACCTTTACAAATAAAAATGTTAGCTTCGGTTTTAATAAAGGCTCACAAGTTTTTGATGTACGCTCCTATCATGCAGAGCTAAAATCAATTACATTACAAGAAATAGAGAAAGCATTAGGAAAAGCAGCTTTAGTTAGAGTAAATGGGGAGGACAAAATATATGTATATAAAGTAAACAATCAGTTTGAGTTAAAATTCATTATTCCAAAATCGACTGGTAAGGTAAATCATATTTCGGTATTTTCGCCAGAAGATAGTATTAATAAAATGGCAGGGTAAAAAAGGATGTCACAATAGTCTTGAGACTTTTGTGACATCCTTCTTTTTTACTGTTTAAAGGATTAAGAAAACAGCTTATAAAATATGAGGAGTATGCTCCGAAATGTCTTTTTTTAGTTTATTATGCTCAAGATTTTGAACAAATAGAGCTTGCATAATGCCTCCGGCTATTAAGAAACAAGCACAAATATAAAATAGCATGCTACCATTTAGTTGACTTAATAATACCGCACCAAGTACAGGACCACACGTTCGAGATATATCCCAATGTAACCCGTAAATTGAAAAATACAATCCACGCTTATCTGTAGGAGCGATTTCTGAAACGAATCGAAGTAAGTGGTTTAAAGCGATACTTTCACCAATGACTAAAAAGAGTAATGTGAAAAATAGTGACAAGATTGATACTGAAAATCCATAGCCAATTGCAGCTATCGTAAAGCAGATGTAAGAAATAAGTATTATTTTCGTCATGGAAAATCGTTCAGACCATTTCACGAGGAAAATTTGCAGAATGATTTCCATAATAGCTTTGCATGTTGAAATAAAAGCGAGTATGAATACGAAATCTGGAAACATATCTTTAGCGAAAATGCGATAATTTGTCTCAGTTTGTGCATAAAAAAAGCTAATAGGAAGTGTAGTAATCATAAGTCCCAAAACAGCGTAATGTTTGTGTACAAATTGTTTTGGAGATGATACTTCAAATTTTGGCTTAGGTTTTGTAAGTACTGGAGCGGTTTCTGGGAGCTGGGTCCATACAACTACTGCATATACCATAAGTGTAATGCTTTGCATTATAAATAAATATTCAGGATGAGTACGATAAAAGATAGCACCTATTATTGGACCAATTACGGAACCAATTGCAGCCATGGTGTGCAAAAGAGCAAAAATCTCTGCTTGTTGTTTTTGTTTTGTTAAATCAGCAATTTGTGCACGTTGAGCGGGAATATATAAGGAACGGCCCACCCCATTTATGACGTATAACAATGCAAATATAAAAACAGATTGAGCAAATACGAAGCTGCCAATTGCAACGCCTTGCAGCAATAAGCCGAGTAACATAATTTTCTTTCGCCCATATTTATCAGTAACTCCCCCAGCAATAAGTGTAAATACGATGTCTGAAAGAGGTTGTAGACCGAAAATGAGCATGGTTATTATTATATTACCGTTTAACATTGTATTAACGTAAATAATCATTATGAGAGCTAACATGGACTCAGTTGTTCGGGTTAATAATTCGCCGCACAGTCTAATAATAATGGGTTTGTTATAACGTAGTAAGAGATTGTTCAATATAAATTCCTCCTTTCTATATTGAAATGATAAGATGAAAGGAGAAATGGAAAAAGGGTAGAAACAAAAGGGGGTATTTTTCACCTTTTAGGGGGATTATGATGTTTATTTTAGATCAATATATTGAACTATGGTATGCCTATGGTAAAGGGAGACGAGAAGGAGAGCAATTAGAAGTAACAGTACAGATGATAGCAGAAGCATTATTTTGTACGGAGCGTAATAGTAAATTAATTATAAAAAAATTAGAAGAGTTACATTGGATTACTTGGTTTCCAGGGCGCGGGAGAGGGAATCGTTCTAAATTAATATTTCAAAAGCATCCGATGACATTAATTTTAGAGAGAGGAAAAGAACTAACGAAAAAAGGTGATGTGAAAAGTGGAATCTCATTTGTGGAACGCTACAGCTCACAATTTCCTGTAGTAAAGAAAGAGTATGAAGTTTGGGTAGATTCCATATTTGGTCATCAAATAGAAAGGACACCTGAAGGAAGAAAAGATGTTCTTCGTTTACAAGTACAAATGAAACTGGACATCTCTTTAGATCCGGTTTACGCTACAATGAGATCGGAATGTCATATGGTTAAACATATTTTTGATACACTCGTATATGTAAATGAGGAAACAAACTCTATTGAACCAAGGCTTGCTTTTCACTGGGAATATAATGATGCTGACAAAGTTTGGACATTTTATTTAAGAAAAGGTGTTTATCTTCATAATGGAAAACGACTTACTGCACATGATGTTATATATTCATTGAATCGATTTATGAAAGCCGAAAACAACCCACACGCATGGATGTTGCAACATGTTGAAAATGTCCGAGCAGTTGATGAATATGTTGTTGAAATTGGATTACATACAGAAAATAGGATATTTTTACATATGCTTAGCGCGGAACAATGTTCTATCGTACATGATGATGCGGGAAACTTCATTGGTACAGGGCCTTTCCTATTACGAGAGAAGAATGCAAATTTATTTGTACTAGAAGCACATAATTTATATTATCGTGAAAGACCTTTTCTTGACCGAATTGAACTAATGAATGTAGAGCAAAGTGTAAATACGTATGACGTGTTAGTAAAGGCGCAATATAAAGATAAAGAAAAACATAATAAAGAAATTTCTCGACTTGAATCGAACGTAACATATGTAACGTGTAATCTTGTAAAAGAAGGGCCAATGCAAGATGAGCTATTTCGAAAGGCGCTATATCAAATTATTCATGGCGATAAAATTGTTCAAGAACTCGGCGGAGAACGTGGAGAAGTGGCAAAGAAACTAATATTAGCAAATGAAAGCATAGTAGAAACTGAGGAAGATATAGCTTGTTTAATGAAAAGGAGTACGTATCATAATGAAGTGTTACAACTTTATACATTTACAGGAAAAGATCACATAGAAGATGCACAATGGATACAGAAAGAGTGTGCGAAGTACGGGATCCGTGTAGAAGCTAATTTTCTTGAAATAGAAGAGTTATTGGAAATGAGTACGATACAAAAGGCTGATATGATGCATGATAGTGCAACTATTAGCGAACGAATTGAAGATAGTCTTCTATATATGTTTCTTACAAAAAATAGCTTTATTCATGGGCAAAGCAGCATGGACTTTCATAAGACATTGTCCTTTTATTTTAAACAAGAACAATTAGAGAAAAGAGTTACATTGTTACGCGGTATTGAAGACACTTTGTTACGTCACATTCATATAATTCCTTTATACCGTAACAAACAACAAGTAACTTCTCATGAAAAAGTACAAAATATAATGATTAATTCACAAGGGTGGATTGATTTTTATGAAATATGGTTTACATGTTGATATATAAGGGTTTTTACGCATTTTATTAGATGCGTGAGAACCCTGTTTTTGTGTATGAAACAGGGTTGTTTTACACATTGTTACGCTACTTATGATAAAAGTCTATTTACAGCGTAACAGTGTTATGTTACATTGTTATCAGGAAGGAGTGTTATACAGTTGAGTACAGATTTAATTTCAAAAAAAGATTTATTAGAGCTAACTGGTATTTCATACGGACAGTTATATAGATGGAAAAGAAAAAATTTAATACCGGAAGATTGGTTTGTACGAAAGTCAACATTCACGGGTCAAGAGACATTTTTTCCGAAAGAAAAGATTTTAGAGCGTATTGATAAAATCCAAACGATGAAAGAGGATTTATCACTTGATGAACTAGCAAATATGTTTTCACCAAGTGTAAGAGAAATCCTTTTAACAAAGGAAGACATATTACGTAAAGGGATTGCATCAGAGCCAGTTTTACAATTCTTTATAGAACAAACGAATAAAACAACAGAGTTTCAGTTTGCAGATATTCTGTATGTGTATATGTTAGAAGAATTATTACAATCGGGAGAGATTAGTTTAGAAGAAGGAAAAATGGTCTTGCAAGTATTATGTGAAAATTATGAAGCGATTAAGTATAAAACTTGTGATTTAATTATCGTCCGAAAGTTAGGGATTTCTACTTGTTTCTTAGTTTCAAACGTAGACGATTTAATTTTTGAAAAAGGCACCAAAATTGTTTTACGCGAAGCGATTATGAAATATACCGAAGCATTAAAAACGAAACTATTGTAGTGGGGGAGAAATTATGCGTACAGAAAATTTAATTATAAATGGTTACGGTTCATCGAATGGCGGCGAGTTTCATAAAGTGCAATTAAATGGAAAAGGGACTGTGAATGGAAATGTTGAATGTGAAAAATTTGAATGTAACGGTTACGGTGCAGTTACTGGTGATTTGAAAAGTAGCAGTGCACGAATTAGCGGATCTGGTAAAGTCGATGGCACAGTTCATGCTGAAACGATGCGAATTGATGGAAAAGCAACTATTACGAAAGATGTGAAGGCAAGCAGTTTGAAAATTGCAGGAAAAGGTACGATAGGTGGGAATGTCACTGGTGAAGAATTTAAAATCAATGGTCAAGCGACGATTGATGGCAACTGTGAAGTGGATACTTTTTCTTCTGATGGACAGTTTACAATTGGTGGATTATTAAGCGCGGATGAAATAAATATAAATATTCACGGTACATGTCGAGCGAAAGAAATTGGTGGTCAAACGATTAAAGTAAAACATAGGATGGGTACTTTTAGTAGACTGTTTAAATCAGTATTTGGTTTACAATTAGAAGCTGAACTGTTAGAAGGTGATAATATCGATATTGATTATGCTCACATAAGAACGGTAAGAGGAAATAATGTTACAGTAGGACCGAACTGTGAGATTGAACTGGTTGAATATACGGGTGTTCTAACTGTTGATAAAAGTGCAAATGTAAAAGAAATAAAGCAGGTTTAATAGGAGGGAGAAAGTAATATGGAACATTCACATAGTCTTACTGTCAATGGTTCTGGTAGTTCAGCAGGCGGGGATTATAACAAAGTGAAGATACGCGGTGAAGGAACAATTTCTAATGATATGAGCTGTAATGAATTTAAAACGTACGGCACGAGTGAAGTACGCGGTAATATGAAAGTGAAAAACTATGTCGTGTATGGTGATAGTGAAGTACAAGGAAATGTAACTGCGGAATATGTAAAAGTATATGGAAACACACAAATGCATAGTGATGCACATATTGAAAAAACAAAAGTAAGAGGTATGATAGAAGTTAAGGGAAAGTTTACTGGTGATTTCGTAGATGTGAAAGGCGCTTTAAATGTGAAAGGAGATATTGAAGTAGAGGAATTATCACTAACGGGTGGTCTTGAAAGTGATGGATTACTTAATGCTGAAAATATTGAAATTTCACTTCGTTATGAAGGGAGCAAAGTGAGAGGAATCGGTGGTAAAAAGATTTCTGTTCGTAAAAAAGCGAGATTTATTCCATTTACAAGTCATGCTGGAAGCCTCCAAACGTCTATCATTGAAGGAGATGAAATTTATTTAGAGCATACTATCGCTGAAGTAGTAAGAGGAAACAACGTTACTATTGGTCCAGGGTGTGAAATTAGTGTTGTAGAATATCATACTATCTTTAACCAAAAAGGTAATGCAGTTGTAAAAGAACATAAACAAATATAAGTAGTACGAGGGAGAGCAAGATTATGGTTGAGAAGAATAATAAGCTCGGCTTTGTTGTGGCGGGCTTATTGCTAGGCATTTTAATGGCATCAATGGATAATACCATCGTCGTAACAGCGATGGGAACGATCGTTGGTGACTTAGGAGGCCTTGAAAACTTTGTATGGGTCGTTTCTGCCTATATGGTCGCAGAAATGGCAGGTATGCCGATATTCGGTAAACTATCAGATATGTATGGCAGAAAGAGATTCTTTATTTTCGGTTTAATTGTCTTTATGATTGGTTCGGCACTTTGTGGTACTGCTGAAAATATTACACAGTTAGGTATTTATCGTGCCATTCAAGGTATTGGCGGCGGGGCATTAGTGCCGATCGCGTTTACTATCGTTTTTGATATTTTCCCTCCAGAAAAGCGCGGGAAAATGGGTGGATTATTCGGAGCGGTATTTGGTTTATCCAGTATTTTTGGTCCATTACTTGGTGCGTATATTACAGATTATATTAGCTGGCACTGGGTATTTTATATTAACTTGCCACTTGGCGTTTTAGCACTTATTTTTATTACATTCTTTTATAAAGAGTCACGAGTTCATAGAAAGCAAAAAATTGACTGGTTTGGTGCAATTACTTTAGTTGGTGCAGTAGTTTGTTTAATGTTTGCTTTAGAGCTTGGTGGACAAAAGTATGATTGGGATTCTAGTTTTATTTTAAGTTTATTTGGTGGATTCGCTATTTTAATTATTGCATTTATTTTTATTGAACGAAAAGTAGAAGAGCCAATCATATCATTTGAAATGTTTAAACAGCGATTATTCGGTATGAGCACTATTATTGCATTATGTTACGGTGCTGCGTTTATGTCAGCAACTGTTTACATACCGTTATTCATTCAAGGGGTATACGGCGGGAGTGCAACAAACTCAGGACTATTACTTTTACCGATGATGTTAGGGTCAGTCGTAACTGCGCAATTAGGCGGATTTTTAACGACGAAGCTTAGCTACCGAAACATTATGATTATTTCTGCTGTTATTATGCTAATTGGACTATTCTTATTAAGCACATTAACGCCAGAAACAAGTCGTGCATTATTAACAGTGTATATGATTATTATCGGATTTGGAGTTGGATTCTCATTCTCTGTACTAAGTATGGCAGCTATTCACAACTTTGGTATGGAACAGCGAGGATCTGCGACTTCAACGAGTAACTTCATTCGTTCGTTAGGAATGACACTAGGTATTACAATCTTCGGAATGATCCAAAGAACAGGTTTCCAAGATCAATTAGAAGAGGCGTTTAAAGGTATGAGCGGGGGAATGAATACAAACGCTTTAGGAGATTCAAGAGCTATTCTATCAGAATCGGCAAGATCTCAAATTCCGCCACAAATATTAGATAAAATTATTGACGCTCTTTCTAGCTCTATTGTCCAAACATTTATGTGGGCATTGGTACCAGCTGGTTTAGCATTCATATTTATTTTCTTTATGGGAAATGAGCGCATGGTTATTAAGAAACAACAAACGAATAAAAAGAGTGAAACATCAAAAGCATAATGAAAAAGCTCCTTTCCAATTGGAAGGGAGCTTTTTCGTATGTACGGATTTAGATTAGCCTTCGATGATTTCGTATTCTTCGTCTGCTAATAATAAAATTTGTGTTTTCTTACCTTTGTTTTGTACTTCGATTACATCGTAAGCACCTAAGTCTCTTACTTTGCTTTGAGAAGCGTTAACCATAACTTCAATAGAATCAATTAAGATATCTTCTTCAATGTATGATTCAGGCAATGCCATATCTTCAGTATCTAATACACATGCGTATAGATTTTGTAAGTTTTCAGCAGTCGGGTTTTGTTCCTCAACATCAATAATGTTTTTTACTGCTTCCATATTTTCTTCTTTTGCTTGGTATACTTTAATTTTAGCCATTATTTTAATCTCCTTTATAACGTAATCGTAGAGGCTACACTTCATTATAACGTTTTTTTCATGAAAGATGAAATTGTTATATGTATTTATAGCGAAAAATATGTATGATTCCTTGGTGTTAGTGTAAATTCCTTCCGTTAAAGTTATATTGTCCAAGCTTTTCTCATACTCCGCTCATATTATATGTATTAGATAAAACATATAGGGAAGGGATGGGGTGTAAGTGGGTTGTGAGCCGAAACGAAATTATCGATGTTGCCAAAATAGCATTTGTGAATTTTTACGAAGTCTAGAGCCTTTTACAAAAGTTCAGAGTATTGTAATTGCCGGAAAAGGAATTGGTGTATCTTATTTTCTTTCATTTAATAAGAGGAATGGTATCGTATCCTTCGTACAAGAGGACAATGAGGTTATCTTTGTAGATTGCTCTAGGATTGATGCAATTCGAATAGGAAAGGTTTGTAGTTGTAAAACGAAAGTTAAATTTATTGAAGAGGATTTTTGTCTTCTTGGAAATGTGTGTCCGCAATGTTTAACGGAGGGAAGTACGCTCTTTTTCGACTTTCACAATCCAGAATTGAATGTATCACTACAAGCAAAAACGATTGATGCACCTAGTTGTACTGAATTTATAGATGAGATGGGGAATGTCGTAAAACAAATTACTATAATGGGGGAAGCGATTGTTTCTAAAGATTTTGTTCAAGTGCCTGAACTATTAAACTTTCGGTTAGTTTTATCTGATACGGCTGCGAATCCTTTAAAGTTTGGAATACTGTTCATTAATTTCCCTGATGTTACGATTATTATTCTTTTCGCATCGAGTGGATACCTCAACATTTCGAGATGTTTGAAAATCGAGAGTGGAACTGGTAATGCGGAGATAGAAGATATGAAAAAGATGATATCGAATGACGATAATACGTACACATCAGTTGTTAAAGTGACTAAAATATATAAAAACGGAGGAACAGAATCATTTGTTAATAAGAATGAGTCATAACATATATATTTAAAAGAACCCTTAAACTAATGTTGAGGGTTTTTACATAATAAAAGATTTTAGATTGCGAATTATTATGAAGTATATTATCTGTAAACCTTTTTACTGGACAGTCTTTTACCTATTATTAGATGTTATAATAATTTTATATTTATGAATAATTTATAAATATATGGAGTGTAGTAGACTTTTGCTTATATGTAGAATAAAAGGACTTATAAAAAAGTAGAAGTGCATTGATTCTAAAGAAAGCAGGAATGTAAATGATATATGAAGCGAATATACATACGAGAGAAAAATTAGTTACTATATTCGAGGATTTCAATAACGTTGTTTTACTTTCTTATTTACAAGGACATATGGGTACCGCCTGGGTAAATGATCTTGAAAATCCAACAGTAGCGCAAGTTACGGTAGGGATTTTCACATTTTACGCTGGGGATTCGAATGCAAAAGAAACAGAAGAATTAGTACGTAACATTCCTGAGAGAATGTTAGTAATCGTAAATAGTGAAGAGTGGAAAAAGCGTTTAGAAACAAGTTACGAAAGAAAAATAGATAAGTTTTTACGGTATAAATTCAAACGTAATGCGGAAGGTTTTGATCGTTCAAAATTACAATCTTTTATATCAGCGCTTCCAAAAGGATACGAGTTACGAAGAATAGATGAACATATCATAAATAACCCTACATTACATAAAGTCTCTGAAGATTTTACAAGTCAATTTCAATCAGTGGAAGATTATATAAACCGAGGTATAGGATATAGTATTTTGTATAAAGGAGAAGTTGTATGCGGTGCATCATCATATAGCATTTATGATAATGGGATTGAAATTGAAGTGGCGACTGATCACAATCATAGAAGAAGAGGATTGGCAACTATAGTTAGTGCGGCGTTAATCTTGGACTGTCTAGAAAAAGGAATATATCCAAACTGGGATGCTGCGAATACTACATCTGCTAAACTAGCTGAAAAATTAGGATATGTTTTTGATAAGGCGTATGATACTTATTTTGTGGATAATAGATGAATGGGCAGAGAGTGTAAGATGTTTACAAAGTAAAGAGTTTAAAGGGAAAGACAGATAACTAGAATGTTTTGATAGAGTTTTTAAAAACTCTATCAAAACATTAGAAAATAAAATAATTAGTTCAATAATAAGAATATTTTATAATATATTGAGTGTAAAAACTGGCTTTTTTAGTCCGTTTTTATTTTTTATAAAAAGATAAATTAGTCGTGACCTTCTATTTTGTGGATATTAAAAAGTCGGTAAATGGTTCTTATTAAATATTATCCTTTGTTAGATGGAATAAAAGACTCTTGAAAAATTAATTTTGGAACACCTATTAGCTCTAACAGAAAAAAGTCGAGACCTTCTATTTTATATAGATAGATATCAGTATAGGCTCCTTTTATTAATTTATATGTTTTTAACTATAAAGGGGAAATGAATCTCTTATTTTGCAAATGATAAAAGTGACTATGATACAAACCCACGCATTAATAGAAAAAGTACATATACAGTATAGAGAGTTGAAAAACTCTAATTTTTTTTATAAAGGAGATTATATATTATGAGTGAACAATGTCCAATTAATGTACCATGTCAGGTGGTAGGACAAACCCAAACACCATTAAGTGATGAGGCAGCAGCACCAATTCTTACACCAGGAGCACCGATTGTAAAAATTCCAGTGGTATTAGCCGAAA
>Ga0209130_1001266_pt1 | contig 17563 bp, 15 predicted proteins | sample AraplaMF_Cvi_mLB_FD_184264 | JGI IMG/M metagenome (GOLD analysis project Ga0209130, IMG submission 184264) | Arabidopsis root microbial communities from the University of North Carolina, USA - plate scrape MF_Cvi_mLB (SPAdes) (version 2) | ecosystem: Host-associated > Plants > Roots > Endosphere...
TTGGTAAACAGGCTCAAAAGTAGTATATGCAAAATGAAAAATTCCATACAAAAAGCAGACAACAATTTTGGTTGTCTGCCAGTGAGTCGAATGAGTTAGCTAATTGTGATAAATTGCTTTCCCATTACAAAAAGAGTGAAGCTGCTAGTTCAAACAGCTTGTAGGTAGTCTTTTCGATATTTTAAAAAATATACAGAGAAAGCAGATAAGTGACGTATCTACCTGCTTCTGCTGTAAAAAAAGAAAGAAGTATTAGCCGAGGGTACGGCGGCTTGAGAATAGTATGTATTGGTTTTGAAAAAATATTCAAGGAGTGAAGGGAAATGGGATGGGTACGAAGCTATTCACTCGAACAGCTTCGTACCCGTCACAGTCGTTATCCTATTGTGACGGGTATCTGACTTATATTATTGAGGGAACGGGACGGAAGGATGCCACGGTATTGTTGCAGGAATCCAGACGGACCTGCGCGCTTACCCCAGCATTCGTGAGTTGCGTCACGGCATTCAAGATAGCAGATCTTCTGCCAGACTCGACGGCTACGTTATAGTTCACGACTAGGGAGCGAACTGGGTCCTGATGGGGAAAGCGATTGAGAATTGCTTGATGATAGGTTGTTCTTAACGTGACGTTCGCTGTCAACGTGAATCCTTCTATAGTAATGCCAGTCAGCGTTGTCCCGTTAAATGAGGTGAGTTTGACTGTAAGCATGTAACGGTTTTGCATATTTATTTTTCCTTTATTATTAGACTCAATTTATTTTATGCTTGTCTAACAATTTAGTGTAGACACTTGCATCATAATAAGTTGAAAGATATATAAGATTATATTTTGATAAGGCGTGGGGATTAAAAGAAGGCAGTTGAACAAAAACGCTATTTGAATAAAAGCTAGTGGACTAGTTTTTAACACTCACTGAAATTAATACTCATAATATACTTTGTAATAACTTATATGGAAGTGAGTTGAATACTAATGTTTTATTCATATTTTGATACTCGAGATAGAATGCGTCCGTATGGTACGGCGGGTATTACGTATAGCGGAGCACAAAGTACAATTCAAGCTGTTCAACAAGCGTTACAAGCACAGCAGCAAATGCAACAAATACAGCAAGGCATACAACCGTACTATTCATCTATGGAGTATTATTATCCAATGCATCATATTACACCATACGGAATTTCTGTTTCAACAATTCCATATGGAACTGTATACAATTTATAAAAATATGCGGGGGAATAAATTTGAGTATTTATATAAGGGCGCAAGTACAGAGCGCCCTTATAGGAAATGATTCGTATCTGATGAATTAATATTCAATTAAATGTGTAATTAAGATTAATATAAAAATTTTATTTTTTATGTATTTGAAACACGAAAAGAGCACTTAATAAAGTGCTCTCATGACGAGATCATTCACTCAAAAGAAAGGAATACACCATATCATACGAAAATATTTTGAAATGCTCTTGGATAAATTAATTATTATTTGTAAAAAAAGCAGCTAGCAAAAGCTAACTGCTCGGATATGATTGGAATTAATGGAAGAACAGAGAAATATGATTAGTGTCTCTCTGTTCTTTATATTATTCGCAAATAAATCCAGTTGCTATACCAGTTGGAGCAACACCTACTGGGACCGTATCAATAACCGTATTTGTAGCAGTATTGATGACAGAAACAGTATTACTAGCTTGGTTTGTAACATAGGCGCGAGTGCCATCTGGTATGATAGTCACTTGGTCTGGTGATAGTGCAACCGGAATGGTATCGATGACGGTGTTTGTCAACGTACTTATTACAGATACATTATTACTTACTTTATTTACAACGTAAATACGAGCTCCGTCCGGTGTAATAGCTATACCAACAGGTTCGGTACCTACGCTAATGGTATCAATAACGGAATTGGTAGCGGTGTTAATAACAGAAACAGTATTGCTGTTTTGATTTGTGACATAAGCACGAGTCCCGTCTAGTGTGAAGACGATTATCCTTGGACGAATGCCGACAGGAATGGTAGCACTAACTGTATTGAGAGCAGTATTAATAACAGAAATTGTGTTACTTAATTCATTTGCAACATATGCAAAGGCCCCATTCGGAGAAACAGTGATCCCTTGTGGAGCGTTACCGACAGAAATAGTATCAACAACTGTATTTGTAGCAGCATTAATAACAGAAACAGTATTATTACCATGATTTCCAACATAAACAGTTGTGTTATTTGGAGAAACAGCTACACCGATTGGATTACTTCCAACAGGAATGGTAGCGATGACTGTATTGGTAGCAGTATCAATAACGGAAACGGTATTAGAGAAAATATTAGTAACATAAGCACGAGTCCCATTTGGCGAAACTGTTACTTCAAGAGGTGCATTATCTACAGTAATTGTAGCGACAACTGTATTTGTTCCGGTGTTAATTACAGATACTGTATCATCTGAAGGGTCATCAATGGCTCCTGCGTTGGTAGCATAAACAAGGAAATTACATCCAGGTCCTGTCGGCCCCGTCGGCCCAGTAGGTCCCGTCGGTCCAGTTGGCCCCGGTGGGCAATCACAATCTCCCGATGGCCCAGTAGGTCCCGGTGGTCCTTCAGGCCCTTGAATACCTTGCGTCCCGGTGGTCCTTCAGGCCCTTGAATACCTTGCGTCCAGTAGGTCCTGCAGGCCCTTCAGTGCCTTGAATGCCCTGCACGCCTTGAGGTCCAGTAGGTCCTTCAGGCCCTTCAGGCCCTTCAGGCCCTTGAATGCCTTGCACGCCTTGAGGTCCAGTAGGTCCTGGTGGCCCGGGAACTCCTGTTCCTGTCCCTGAACCAGTAGGTCCTGGTGGTCCTTGAATGCCTTGAATACCTTGCACACCTTGAGGTCCAGTAGGTCCTGCAGGCCCTTCAGTGCCTTGAATGCCTTGCATGCCTTGAGGTCCAGTAGGTCCTGCAGGCCCTTCAGTGCCTTGAATGCCTTGCACGCCTTGAGGTCCAGTAGGCCCTTCAGGCCCCGTAGGCCCCGTCGTTCCAGTAATGTTTAATAGTGAACTATTCAAGACTCCTTGTAAAATTAAGCTAAATGTCTGCTGTAACAAGGGGTCCGATATATTTGAACAACTAATAAGCGAAGACAAGTTTTGGAATAGAAATTGGAATAATGCTGAGATTTGAGTGAGAGTTGCAGTAGGTAAGGAATTGATTAATTGGTTTATAGTTCGTAAAACTAAATTTCTATTTGGTGTATTTGGTTGTACTGCTATTAATAAATCATTTAATGCCTGTAATGCTGTTTGGAGTATTTGTCTAGTTGTAGGATTTGGTGTTGTGAAGAAAGGATAGCTTGGTTTAATTGGTTTATTATTTGCAATAATTTTTGTTGTTGAGAATTTGAGAAAAAAACAGGTGTACAACAATTACTTTGATTACAAGGGGATACAGAAATAAAGCAGGGGAGCTGAAACTTATCACACGAATTTGGTGAATTTGACTTATTATTATGTCTCATAAATAACTCCTCTAAAAAATTTTAAATGTTAGATATGTCTTGATAATTTATATTAGCAACTGAGTTTAAAGTATTTATGGGTATATGTTTAATATGAAATGTTCAGAAATGTTTCTTCCTTCAAAGTATATGTCAATAAAGTAAAGATGATCTTATTTTACATGTAATCATATATATAAATAAAATGAAGATATTTTTATAGTACATATAATCAATACTTAGTTACTAATAGGATGTTGTAATCATAGGAATAGAAGATATTATGACATATGATTTTATTAATATGACTCGCATTCCATATAACGGGCATCTGATTTGAATTTTTTCCAGTATCTTAATACATTTAAGATACTGGATTGTTTAGTGGAAATAAAACTTAATAAAATAATCCTTTTATAAGTAAGTAGATCGAACGGAGGGGAACCGTATCGTATGAATCGATTGTCATTTTCTGAAGACATCGATGGAAAAGAGATGCGAAGACTTGTGGTGAAGGAGCTGAAAAACTACAAAGCATTGTGCGTTCGGATGAAAAATCAAGAAAAACAGGCTCAAGCGGGAGCATCGTTCTTTTTCCTAAAATGAAAGGTGACGATAAGAATCATGAGATACGTTTTAAACAAATTGAACGGACATTGAAATATGCTCTTGATAATGATCAACGTCAGATAATTGAGTTGAAGTATTTTGGGAGTGAGAAAGTCAAAGATTCCTATGTTTATAATGAATTGATGATGAGGCGTGATAGTTTTTATGAGAATAAAAAAATAGCTATCCGTTTGATAGCTACTGCTTTAGGGATTATATGAACGTGGTTTTATTTTAGTGAAGATGAAATTATGATCTTTTGTGTTACTGATATAAATTGTTATATGATACGTGTAATCCATCTTACTCGCTCTGCCTTGTGGCAGGGCTTTTTTATATAATAATATAAATTAAGTAGTTAAAGAGGTGTGTTTAAATGAGCTGGGAAGAATCATATAGAAGAGAGCAACCATGTCCATGTGGTAAGGGAAAATATATTGAAATTATGAAGGTGTATACAATAGAAGAAATATAAAAAAGTGCTAACACGTATGCGGAATAGACATAAAACATCACTGATTTGCCATTCATAAAAATAGACTTTTCTTAGCAGAAATCACTAATTATAAATACTTATAAAATTAGCTCTGATACAGCAGATATTGAAGCGAAGAAAAATAAAGATGGGAGTGCATATTGGAAATACGAAGATGATCAAACAAAATTATGGAATATACGACTATAGAACTAGAAAATGATGACATAAATCTAAATGTTATTGTTTAAATTCACATTTTATAATTTCCATTTATCCGGCTATTTGTGGGCAGTAAAATTCCCACCTCAAAATTCGACTGGAGCAAAGAAGTTAGGTGGAAGCCCTGCTGCCCGTAAACGCCCGATTGGTGAAGGCTAATAATCCGGGGGAGATGAACAAAATCCCCACTGATTAAAGTTTCACTTTATAAAAATGAGCCCATAGTAAAAATAACCTAAAAATAGGCATATGAATAAGGTACATCATCTAGTGATAGGTCATATTTTGTTGGTGTACGTATTGAACTTAGTTTATCCCGCTATTTCTACTTAGATTTAACGAACAGAAATATAGGTAAGCATCGATGGGGTTGTAGTTTATAAACGGAGGTCATGAAAATGAATAAGTTTCAACAAGAACTACAAGCGTTAAGCCTTAATGATTATCAGTCTGGAAATATTGTGTATTGGGACCAGCAAAACCAATATCCATATTACTATATTACAGATGATGCTCGTCGCTGTGGCGGTTGTGGTCGCTGTGGTGGTTGTGGTCGTTGTGGCGGTGGTCGTTGTGGTGGATTCCGTTGTTTTGGTTGCTTCGGCTGCTTTAGTTGTTTTGGTTGTGGTGGTTGCTCTAATTGTTTTGATGGTTTTAATGGTACTACCGTAACATTTGAATATTGATAAGAGACAAAAAGGAATCCATTTTGAAAAAAGATTGATAGAAACGGATTCCTACTTTGTGAAGCATTATATAATTTTTAAAAAATGTGCTAACACCTATACGAAATAGACATAAAATATCGCTGATGTGCAGCTTAATAAAACGATAATAATTAAGCACTTATAATGAATAATAGGTTATTAGAAAAGAAACCACAAAATGTAATGTTTTATATCATTATAAAAAGAGATTATTCTAATAGGTCGTTGTGTAACGGCTGCATAGGATAATCTCTTTTTATGTTTTGTAGAGAATGTACTGTTAACTTTAGTTGTTCAATAAATTCTCGGGTAGCAGCACACATGTATTTATCTTTTCTATAAATAAGTCCTATATCTATTGTTGGAGTGGGGTTTTCAATTTTAATAGATTGAATGTGATCGCTTTGCAAAAAATCTATATAAGGTTTTGGTAATACTGTAATTCCCATATCTTTTGAGACCATTTGAATTAAAGATTCCATCGTACTAATTTCTAAAATTGGTTTTGGTGTAAAGTTGAATTTTTGACAATGAGATGTAATTAGTTCGGTTAAAAAGAAATTTTTAGGTAAAAGAATTAAAGGGTAGTTCTGTAATTCAGCAATAGATACATGATCACGTTCAGTTAATCGATGGCCGGTTGGCACGACTAATGTAAGTTCACTTTTATATAGAGGGATAGAAATAATCTCTTTATCTTGCGCCGGGAGAAAAGTAATGCCAATATCTAGTTCGTTTTGTAATAATTTTTCACGAATCTCTCCTGTACGAAGTCCCAACACAGAAAGTTCGATATTTGGATATTGCTTATTGAAACCTAATATAGTTGGTGGTAGTAAATAATTTACTACGGTTAACAAAGATCCTATCGTTAAGGAGCCGTGCTGTAATCCATTTAAATCTTGAATGGCAGAACGAGCTTGTTCGACTTCATGAAAAATTGTTTTACCGTGTGATAATAAAATTCTTCCTGCCGTAGTTAAAGATATTTTTTTACCAATTCGATCAAAAAGCGGCATTCCCACTTCATGTTCTAATGCACGTATTTGTTGACTTAGTGAAGGTTGTGAAATGTTTAATTTCGCAGCCGCTTTTGTAAAATGTAACTCTTTCGAAACAGCTAAAAAATATTCTAGTTGTCGTAATTCGATTGGAATCACCTCAAATTTAATCATAGGATATACCTATCATTATTATATAAATAATTGAATTGAACAATAGTTTTATGAGATTTATAATCACTTTATCAGAAATGGATTGATTATAAAAATTAGATGAGGTGAAGCAGAATTGTTGAAATCGAACGTATTAACAGGGAATTATTCACAAGTACTTCAAAAAAAGGTATGAGGCGGTTTACCGACAGGAATATAGCATTTAACGTCTTTATATGTAAAATAAGCAAGAGGAGCGATAAGGATGAATAAAGAATATGAAATACTATCTCTAAACATAGGATTGCCAAAAGAGGTTATATATGGAGGGAAGCTAATTCAAACAGGCATAAATAAAGTTGAAACAAAGGAGCCTATATATTTATCGTTTGTAAAATTTAAAGGTGATGGCCAAGCGGATTTACTTCATCATGGTGGAGTGGATAAAGCAGTTTGTGTGTATTCGGGAAAACATTATGGATATTGGGAGAAAGAATTGAGTCAAGACCTTGTATATGGAGCCTTCGGAGAAAATATAACAGTTAGCGGTATGCGCGAAGAGGATGTTTGTATTGGTGATACGTTTCAACTTGGAGAAGCGATAGTACAAGTGACGCAGCCAAGACAGCCTTGTTTTAAACTAGCTAAGAAATACAATGTTCCAAAGTTACCATTGTATTTTCAAGAAACAGGATATACAGGGTTTTATTTTCGCGTATTAAAAGAAGGATGGGTATCACCAGTCGATACGTTAAAATTGCTGAAGTCTGATTCGAAAGGTATTACAGTAGCGTTTGCTAATTGTATCATGCATAAAGAAAAACAAAATATGGAAGGACTAAAAAGAATTTTAGAAGTACATGCGCTTTCTACTAGTTGGAGAAAGACATTTGAAAAACGAATAAGGGGAGAAGAAATTAATACGAAGGAGAGGATTGAAGGAACTAAAGATTAAATAAATATTTTTTATAAATGGTGCATTTCTATTAGTAAAAACTCATTAGAAAGCGCTATTTTTATATAATAAACTTATTAATATTCAAAAAAACTTAATATTGGTTTATTCGACTTATTTTTAAAGAGTCAAAACATAAAATTAATTAGATTCTTTTTTTATGTTTTATGATACTATATTGATTTGTAAGGCCTATTATTTTATGGGTAGGTCTTATAAGTTTATCTAATTTAATGGAATCGACATATGGAGGTACAACATGGGGAGTATTGGAAAAATTGCAAATCTTCTATTAGAAGAACCGAAAAGAGAGCAGTTATTTCCTTTATTTGAAGAAGTGTTTGGGATTACAAGTCAAACATTACATGATTTTTCAGAGAAAGGATATTGGGATTATACATATAAAGCTTTATCATTTATACAAGATGATAAAGTGATTGCAAATGTTGCGGCGTTTTCACTTCCGTTACTAATTAATGGTGAAAAAATAAATGCAGCGGGTATTCAATCAGTAATGACACATCCGGATTTTCGTAGACAAGGACTAATGACACAATTGCTTAATAAGATGATAGAAGAAATTGATAAGCAATGTGAATGTGCTTTCTTGTTTACAGAAACCCCTGAACTATATAAACCATTTGGATTTCAAATTGTGCAGGAATATCTGATGACTATACCACATGATAAAAAGAATAATAAAGATTCTATACTTAGAAAGTTAGATTTTTATAATGAAGAGGATAGAAATTTAATAAATGAAATAATTGAAAATGGTCAAAGGCTTTCTAATATGTTTTCGACAATAAATTATCGATCTTCGTTTTATTTGAAAATGTATGACTTAAAGTGGAATGAGAAATTGTATTATTCTAAGAAACTAGATGCGATGATCGTTTATGAAGTAGAAAATGAAAAGCTAAAGTTATATGGAGTATTTGCTCCAGTACTTCCGATTTTAGATGAATTATGTGAGGAAATCTCTGAATCATTTACAGAGGTTGAATTTTACTTTTGCCCAGATCAATTAGGGATTGATGAGGTACAATATACAGAATTACAGTCTAGTAAGTATTTAATGGTTCGGAGTAATAAAGAATTAGATTTAAAAGGGTATAGATTCCCAGTTTTAACGGATTTTTAAATGTTCATTTAGATGATTTTGATGAAGGATAAAGGTAATAATCGTATTAAAATAAGATTTTACATGTGGAATCCATCTGAAAATAATAGGTTTAAGATTGAGTTTTACAATTAAACAAATATAAATAAAGAACCGCATTCTTTTTCTTTAGAATGCGGTTTTTGTATTTACGTAAGATAAAGCACATTTATTGACCGGAAAGTCTTTAGTGCTTATCATTTAATAATGTTAAATATTAATTTGCATAATATAATAGAAGTAATGAAGAAATTCTAGACTATATCGTTTAGATAAGGAGGAATATGAATTATTCAATGGTAATTTCATAAAAAAGGAGATTATGTATGAAATCATTTCGCAAGTTGTTACAGTATTTAAAACCATACATGTTCTTCGCTATTATTGGACCGCTATTTATGGTACTTGAGGTTGCGATGGACTTAATTCAACCGACAATTATGCAACATATTATTGATGTTGGAATTGCAAATCGGGATTTGAATTATGTAATAAAAATGGGGCTTCTTATGATAGGAGCAGCAGCGATCGGTTTAGTTGGAGGACTTGGTTGTATGATGTATTCTACAAAAGCTGCTGTTAATTTCGCTACAGACATACGAAAAGATGTGTTTGCGAAAATAGAAACATTTTCTAGCAAAAATCGTGATTCATTTGGAACAGGAAAATTATTAACGATTGTTACAAATGATATTACATCCATTCAATCGGCGATGACGATGACGTTACGTGTGCTTGTCCGTGGACCGTTATTATTTATTGGAAGTATCATTATAGTCTTCTTAACAGCGAGAGACCTATTTCCTATTTTACTTGTTGTCGTACCCGTTTTATTAGTTGCAATTGTATTGATTGCAAGTCAAGCGAGCGGTTCATTTAGACGAGTACAAGAAGCATTAGATAAAGTAAACACAAAGCTACAAGAAAATTTATCCGGTGTACGTGTTATAAAAGCATATGTAAGACAAAAATATGAAATCTCACAGTTTGAGAAAGTAAATAAAAATTTAACTGGAATAAATATTCGTGCTATACAAATTATTTCATTGATGATGCCAATTATTATGCTAGTTGTAAATGGCGGGATTGTAGCAACTTTATGGATTGGTGGCGAGAAAGTTTTTAATGGTACACTCCAAGTAGGGGCCATTTTAGCTTTCATTAATTATTTAAATATCATTTTAATGTCACTTATGTCTATTAGTATGGTATTTATTCAAATTGCCCGTGCTTTTCCATCAGCTGATCGTGTACAACAAGTTTTACATACTGAAGTTGACATTACAACTGAAGGCGACGTATATGAACCAAAGCAAGTGGATGGTAATGTAGAGTTTAAAAATGTTAGTTATAGTTATACGAAAAATAATGAATATGTTTTAAAAGATATTTCATTTACTGTACGTAAAGGTGAAAAAATAGGGATTATTGGATCTACTGGAAGTGGTAAATCTACATTGGCGAAACTATTGCCGCGACTTTACGATGTTGATCAAGGTGAAATATGTATAGATGATGTCAATGTGAAAGCGTACGATTTGCAAAAACTTCGTGCTTCAATTGGCTTCGTTCCACAAAAGGCACTTCTCTTTTCAGGCAGTATAGAAGAGAATTTACGTTATGGAAAAGAAGATGCCACTGATGATGAATTGGAATTAGCGTCTTCATCTGCTTGTGCGACTGAGTTTATCAATAAGCTGGAAGACTCTTATCAATATAACTTAACACAAGGTGCAACCAATCTATCTGGCGGTCAAAAACAACGTATATCTATTGCAAGAGCCTTAGTGAGAAAACCATCTATTCTTGTATTAGACGATTCTACATCAGCAGTTGATGCGAAGTCAGAATCTGTAATACAAGAAGCATTAAGGTCGAGATTTAGTGGCACAACGACATTTTTAATTGCATCAAAAATATCCTCTATTATAGATGCTGATAAAATTCTCGTTCTGGATAACGGTGAATTAGTTGGAAGTGGTACGCATGAGGCTTTATTGGCAACTTGTGAAGTGTATCAGGAAATTTATCTTTCCCAAGGTGGTAACCTGCAGCAAGAAGGAGGGGGAGAGCGTGCGTAATTTTCAAGGACAATTTAGAAATAAAGGTGGACGTAATAATCCGAAAAAGGGAAAAGCAAAGAATACTAAAGGAACTATAATGCGAGTATGGAACTACATGGGGTATCAAAAAGCATCACTTATGTTCGTTATTATTCTTGTATTCATCACGACATTACTCGGTTTACTTGGGCCATATTATATGGGGATCATCATTGATGAATATATTGTACCGAAGGATTTGAGCGGGACGGCGAGAATGTGCATGCTGCTCATTGCAATATATGGGATAACCGTATTGTTAACATGGTTACAAACATTTGTCATGATTAATGTTGCATTAAAAACAATACAAAAAATACGACAAGATATTTTTGAGAAAATCCAAACACTTTCTCTACGATTCTTTGATGTACGTTCTCAAGGTGATTTAATGAGCCGTGTGACAAATGATATTGATAACTTAAATCAAGCTTTGACACAAAGTGTTGTGCAAATCATTTCATCAGCGTTAACGTTTATAGGTGTAACAATTGCGATGTTTTCATTAGATTGGATTTTAGCAATTGTCACTTTAATTACGGTACCTATTATGTTTTTTGTTACAAAAAAACTAGTTGCTTATAGTGGGAAAAACTTTGCGAAGCGTCAAAAGGATTTAGGAGAATTAAATGGATTTATTGAGGAAGCTATTAAAGGTGCAGACGTAACTACGTTATATGGAAAAGAAAAAGAAACCGTACATAACTTCAATGAAATTAACGAACAGCTAAGAATTTCAGCAACGAATGCTGAAACCTTTTCAGCATTTATTTTTCCGAGTATGAACTTTATTAATAACTTAGGAATGGGGCTTGTAATTGGAGCTGGATCAGTTATGGTATTAAACGGAATGACAACAGTAGGTGTCATTGCTGCTTTTATTAACTATTCTCGTCAGTTCGCAAGACCACTTAGTCAATTTGCAACGTTAATGAATACGATTCAAGCGGCAGTTGCTGGCGGAGAACGTGTCTTCGAAATTATGGATGAAGTACCAGAGATTCAAAATAAAAAAGATGCAGTACTTGTACAAAATTTACAAGGGCGCGTTACGCTTGAGAACGTTTCATTTGGATACGAACAGGACAACATGATTTTAAAAGATGTGAGTCTTGATGCGAATCCGGGGGAAACAATCGCTTTAGTCGGTCCAACTGGATCAGGAAAAACAACAATTATAAATTTGCTAACTCGCTTTTATGATATTTCAAAAGGACAAATTAGTATTGATGAAAAAGAAATAAAGGATTATGATATTAATTCTTTACGGAGTAAAATAGGGGTTGTTTTACAGGATACGTATTTATTTGCTGGGACGATTATGGATAATATCCGTTATGGACGATTAGATGCAAGTGATGAAGAAGTAATTAATGCAGCTAAGGCAGCATCGGCGCATTCTTTTATTAAACATTTACCGGATCAATATGAAACAGAAATTGCTTCAGAAGGTTCAAATTTAAGTCAAGGGCAAAAACAACTTCTTGCGATTGCACGAGCAATTTTAGCAGATGCAGATATATTAATTCTCGATGAAGCGACATCTAATATTGATACGAGAACAGAATTACAAATTCAAGCAGGATTAAATAATTTAATGAGAGGGCGAACGAGCTTTGTAATCGCTCATCGACTGAAAACGATTGAAAAAGCAGATCAAATACTTGTAGTAAAAGATGGAAGTATTTTAGAGAGTGGAAATCATGAAACTCTCATGGAAGATAAAGGATTTTACTTTGAGCTGTATACGAGTCAGTTTAAAATTTAACAAAAATATTGATAAAATGCGGTTTCTCGTGATAAGAGAAACCGCATTTTTAATATTTGTAAACATTGATATCCGAATAGTCTCTCACTAAATGTTTTAACAGCATCCTCTTGTATTAATGTGAAAATGTAAAAGGAGAGATTTCTTTTTCGGTTATTCTAGCAATCATAATCATTGTCGTATTCATTGCAACATTCATCGCAAGGGTTGTTCTGATCATTGCAGCAAATACAAAACGTTTTATTGATAAATATATCAATAAAATCAAAGGAATCGGAATTATTTGTGAGGGTAAGTTCTTGGAAATCTTCTACTTGAAAAATCCTTGTTTCATTAGGAACTATCGTAGCGATAATTGGTGTGTTAGAAATCCTTGTACGAATAGTTACTTCAATGGGACCGGAATCGTTAGGAACAGATATTTGAAGTAATGTTTTGTTGTGATTAATAGTAAGATCTTCAAATACTGTTCTTGAGGTATTAGGGGGTACGATAATATCGAGAGGTACATTTCCAGCTAAGGTAGTTCCCGAACCAGCAATTGTATGAGTTTCGACAAAACAGTTACTATCTTCGTTAATAGAATATGAATGCTCTTTATAATAATCATTTTGTTCATTGCAGCAGATGCAAAACGTTTTTTGGATATAAACACCAATGTTGCTACTTGTATTATTATTATTTGTGAGAGTGAGGCTTTCAAAATTTTCTACTTGAAGAATTCTTGTTTCACCTGAAGCTATTGTAGCGGTAATCGGTCTACGAGAATTTCTTGTACGAATAGTTATAACAATTGGTGCAGAAGTACCAGGAACATGAAACTGTAGTAATGTTTTATTGTGATTATTAGTAGCATCTTCAAAAACTATTCTTGAAGTGTTAGCTGGTACAATAATATCTAACGGTATATTTGAGCCAGCAATCGTATGCGTTTTAGTGAAACAGTTCTCTTTTTTATTGTGAGAATATGAATAGTTTTTATAGTACTTTTTACCATGTTTATAAAAATAATCAGCCATTCTTTAATCTCCTATCTTTTATTTGTCTATATATTGTATTTAATGAGGATAAGAACTGTTTGTACAAGGTAGAAAAAAATATTATTTAGGAGAATAAGAGAAAAAGCTTAAGATATACGTATTGTAGTGTTTGGTTCAGTTAAACAAAATATAAGAATTAGAAGGAGTATATAACTAGTTTATAACGATTGATATAGCACTGAAAACCAATAAAACAGCCATAATGATGTTAAATAATTGAGTATGTTTTAATAATAGTTTTTGGAACATTGAACCAAACAGGCTCCAACTACATGTACTCATTAAACCGACTACACCTAGAAATAATGAAAAAAGTAGAAAACTGGAATATGAATTGTAGTAAGGGAGAATAAAAGTAGAAACTACAGTCAGTCCGAATAATATCCCTTTCGGGTTAACAAACTGAAGAAAAATCCCCACTGTAAATAAGTTTTTATTATCTTTTTCATCGGGATCTGTACTACCTTTACTAGTGAGTATTTTAAAAGCTAAATATAGCATGTATGCTACTCCTAAAATTTTTAAAGGTAATTCGATTTTGGGCAAAATATTTATTAGTACGATATTAAAGAAACTACATAAAGAAGTGAGGAGGAAAAAACCGAAAGCTACTCCAAAGCAAAATTGCATGCTCCTTTTCAAACCAAGTTGATTTGCGTATGTCATAGCTAAAAAATTGTTAGGCCCGGGTGTGAAGCTACTTATAAAAACAAATATTAAAAAAGAAAATATAGGCATTTCAAAACCCCCTAAGTATTTTTCGTGTGTTATAATGACCAAAAAGAACAATATAACGTGTGCTTTTTATTATACATAACGGTCGTTATATTGTATATAGTGTAGGAGTGTTTTTTTATGGAAGAAATTCAACTTATTTTGGCGAAAAATATAAAAGCAATACGTGAGAAAGAAAAATTAAGTCTAGAAAAGGTTTCCCAATTAACAGGTGTGAGTAAAACCATGATTGGACAAATTGAAAGAGGAGATTCAAGCCCGACATTAACAACAATATGGAAGATTGCGAATGGTTTAAAAGTGTCTTTTACCTCTTTAATCAATAATCCACAGGCTGATACGAAAGTAGTTTTACGAAATGATGTGCAAGTATTGTCTGAAGACAATGGGAGATATAAAGTGTATCCTTCTTTTCCTTTTCAAGATGAAAGAAACTTTGAAATCTATACGGTTGAAATTGAAACAGAAGGGAAATTAAGTTCGGAAGCGCATAAAGAAGGAGCGGAAGAATTTATAACGGTGTTTGAAGGAGAATTGACAATTGAAATAAATGATTGTCAATACAGATTAAATAGCGGAGATTCAATTCGCTTTAAGGCGGATAGACCTCACACTTATAAAAATTCAGGAAGAATAGTAACTCGGTTAAGTATGACCATTTATTATCCAGCTTCATAAACTTGCTATTTTATTTAGAATATAAAGAGATATGTTTTGATAAAACCATCTAAAAGAGATGGTTTTACTTTTTACAATTTACAAAAAAAGACACTCATTTGAGTGTCAACACAGTATTGCCCTCGCGTATAGGATTGGAGAATATTTCTCAAATACGTATTGAGATGGTTCGTAAAGGAGAAATTGTCTTCTTATTTAATGTAACATCAGCATGGGTGCAGTGTAAATTGATAATATATATACGGAAAATTTAGTAAAGATAGTTACTACTATGAATATAGTGCGATGTGATTTTGTTTCTTAATCACTGTCGTGAAAGTTACTAGTTTAGTATCTAAAAATGTTTATTAAAAAAGAATGAATCATTTTTTAATCGATTCGTATACTTGTTAGAGAGGTACCTGTTGAACCACCTTCAACTAAATTAACGATGGATAATATGCCGAATAATTGAAGCGTGATGATAAATTATCAATAAATGAAGCTATGATAGAACCTGGAAATATTGGACCTACATTTCTATTTCTTCCCCCAATTTATATTCCAACGGGACCAACAGGTCTAACAGGATCGACCGGAGAATTTGAGGTTATTGGCCCATAACAACAACCAATTAATCCCGCATTAACGGGCAGTAAGACCCCACTGATTAAAGTTTCACTTTATTATATTATACTTTTGCAGATGGAGAGAAACTTATATTTACAGATACAGATGGGATAGCTCAATATGGTACAACTAACATATTATCTCCTAGTGAGGTTTCATATATTAATTTGTTTATTAATGGAATACTTCAACCGCAACCATTATATCAAGTTAGTACTGGTCAACTTACTATATTGGATAATCAACCACCATCGCAAGGTCATCAATAATATTACAATTTATTATTATTAATTAAAAAGACAGATTCTTAATGGAAAAAGGAATCTGTCTTTTTTTGTTCTAAATTACATTAGTTAAAATTAAGTGACGATAAATTCAATTGTTATTGGGATTCCATCGTCTAATGCATCTCCGCCAGGAATTGTAATAGCACCAGTAGGACCTGTGGTGATACTGGAGTTCACGCTAGGTTGAATTATGCCGTTTATATAGAGAGTGTAATACGTAAAAATCTGAAAGGCAGTTGCAGTAGTGCCGGCATCACTTAAGCAAGCTGTTGCAGCAATCGCAAAAGCTACACCTGTTCCAGCTCCTAGTGTAGATGTAAATCTCCTAGAAGCCATGAATGGTTGAATGATTGGCGATTAATTTTCACTACTTTAATTATTTTTTTAAACGAAGTATAGAATAACTTGTCCACTATATTGTATGAAAGTTTTTTATAATAGAAACGGCTTCATGATTATAGAGGGAACACAAGATTAGTAAAGATATCATTGTTAATTATCTGAAAAAAAGATGTTGTTACTTGCGGAATATATGCTAATGATTTATTTGTGTTTTAATTTTTAAATGAAAATGTTCTTTTGGACCTAATAGATAAACGTGGAAAAATAAAATAAACTCTTAAGTTTAGGTGTTTAATCTAAGCAGTTAATTATTAAAAACATATAATTAATATGTGAGTCATGAACATAATTAAATAACATTTTAAAGTTTAATTATAATTCATGTTTCCTATATTAAGTGAATATATAACACAACTCTTTTTACAATTTTATGTTTCTTATAATAGGAAAACACTCAAATATAAGAAAAGTAAGGAGGAAATAAATGACACATAATAATTGTTTTGGTCATAATAACTGCAATCCGATAGTTTTTACACCAGATTGTTGTAATAATCCACAAACAGTCCCAATTAATAGCGAGCAATTAGGACGATTAATCACTTTACTAAATTCTTTAATTTCGGCTATTGCAGCGTTTTTTGCAAATCCAAGTGATGCAAACAGATTGGCTTTACTCAATTTGTTTACTCAACTATTGAATTTGCTAAATGAATTACCACCTTCTCCAGAAGGTAATTATTTAAAACAATTAATTCAAAGTATTATCAATGTACTACAATCACCTAATCCAGACTTAAGTAAATTACTTTCCCTATTACAACAATTCTACAGTGCTCTTGCACCATTCTTCTTCTCTTTAATTATTGATCCTGCGAGTTTACAACTTCTATTAAACTTATTAACACAACTAATTGGTGCTACTCCAGGAGGCGGAGCAACAGGTCCAACAGGTCCAACGGGTCCAACAGGAGCAACAGGAGCAACAGGAGCAACAGGTGGCGGAGCTATTATTCCATATGCTTCAGGTACAACACCAGCTGTGTTAGTTAACGTGTTAGCAGGAACTATTGGTACAGGAACTCTCCTTGGATTTGGTTTTAGTCAGCCTGGCGTATCTTTATTGGGTGGAGGCGATATCACATTAGCACTAGGTATAGGTGATTATGCATTTGTAGCACCACGCGCAGGGACTATTACGTCATTAGCAGGTTTCTTTAGTGTAACAGCGGGAGTTTC
>Ga0209130_1001269_pt1 | contig 17534 bp, 14 predicted proteins | sample AraplaMF_Cvi_mLB_FD_184264 | JGI IMG/M metagenome (GOLD analysis project Ga0209130, IMG submission 184264) | Arabidopsis root microbial communities from the University of North Carolina, USA - plate scrape MF_Cvi_mLB (SPAdes) (version 2) | ecosystem: Host-associated > Plants > Roots > Endosphere...
TGGCCATGTCCGACCGCATCGCGGTGATGTCGGCGGGCGTGATCCGCCAGATCGCGCCGCCGGCCGAGCTCTACCAGAGCCCGCAGGACCCTTTCGTCGCGTCCTTCCTGGGCGACGTGAACATCCTGCCGGCCCACTACCACGGCAAGGGCGCGGGCGACGTGCAGTTGCGCCTGGGCTCGGGGCTCATCAGCCTGTCCCAGGACCGGCTGGTGCACGCCTCGCATGAAGGCGAGCGGCTCGACGTCTACGTGCGGCCCGAGCACCTGCGGCTGGAGAACCTGCACCCGGCCTCGGTGCTCAGCGGCACCGTGGTCAACCATGTGTTCCAGGGCGACCACATCAACACCTTCGTCGACGTCGATCTGCCGATGACGGCACGCCAGATCGTCACCGTGCGCAGCCCGGGCCTCACGGCCATGCGGCAGTGGCCGGTCGGCTCGGTCGCAGGACTGGCGCTGGCCCCTGAAGGCGTGAGCGTCTTCAGCCCGCAGCCATGAGCGCCGTGAGCCCCATGACCGAAGCGGTGACCGAAGCTCTGCCCTCCACCATGCAGGCCATCGTGGCCCGCGAACCGGGCGATGCCAGCGTGCTGGTGCTGGCCGAGCGGCCCGTGCCGCAACCCCGCCCCGGCGAGATGCTGCTGCGCGTGCTGGCCGCCGGCATCAACCGGCCCGACATCATGCAGCGCCAGGGCATCGCCAAGCCTGCGCCCGGCGTCACCGACGTGCTGGGACTCGAAGTCTGCGGCGAGGTCGTCGCCTGCGGACCGGGCGTCGACCCTGCGCTGCGCGGCACGCGGCGCATGGCGCTCGTGCCCGGCGGCGGCTATGCGCCCTGGTGCGTGGCCGCGGTGGACCATTCGTTCGCAGTGCCGGCTCGCCTGTCCGACGCAGAGGCCGCGGCCCTGCCTGAAGGACTGTTCACCGTCTGGCACAACCTCTTCGAACTGGGCCGGCTGGCCATGGGCGAGACCGTGCTGATCCACGGCGCCACGGGCGGCATCGGCTCGCTCGCGGTGCAGATGGCGCATGCGGCCGGCTGCACCGTCATCGCGACCGCCAGCGACGAGGCCCGCTTCGCCGATCTGAAAACCATGGGCGCGGACCTCGCAATCTGCTGGCCCACCACCGACTTCGTGCAGGCCTGCCTCGACTTCACCGGCGGGCGCGGCGTGGACGTGGTGCTGGACATCGTCGGCGGCGACTACGTGCGCCGCAACCTGCAGGCCATGGCCTTCGGCGGCCGGCACGTGAGCCTATCGTTCATGCAAGGGTCTGCCGTCACGGTGGAACTGCTCACGCTGATGCAACGACAGCTGAGCCTGCATTCCTCCACCATGCGCCCGCAGACCCATGCCGAGAAAACGCGCATGGCCCAGGCCATCGCACGCCACGTGCTGCCGCTGCTCGCCAGCGGACGCATCGCGCCGCGCCTGCATGCGCGGCTGCCGCTGGCCCAAGCCGCACAGGCTCATGCACTGCTGGAAAGCGGCCAGGTGTTCGGCAAACTCGTCCTGGAGCCTTGAGCATCATGCGACTGCTGTATGCCCCCACCTCGCCATTCGTGCGCAAGGTCATGGTCTGCGCCCACCTGGGCGGCCAGGCCGAACGCATCGAGTGGCTCGACAGCGCCGCCCACCCGGTGCGCCGCGACAACCGCATCGCGGCGCACAACCCGCTGGCCAAGGTGCCGACGCTGATCCTGGACGACGGCGAGTCGCTCTACGACAGCCGCGTGATCTGCGAATACATCGACAGCCTGGGCAGCGCCGGCATCTTTCCTCCGGCCGGCCCCGCGCGCTGGAAGGCGCTCACCCGACAGTCGATGGGCGACGGCCTGCTCGACGCCGCGCTGCTCGCGCGCTACGAACTCACGGCACGGCCCACCGAAATGCAGTGGCCCGTCTGGCGCCAGGCCCTGCTGACCAAGGTCACGGCCTGCCTGGGCACCATCGAGGCCATCGCGCCGGAGCTGGCGGTGGACCGCCCCACCATCGGTGAAGTCGCCATCGGCTGCGGCCTCGGCTATCTCGACTTCCGTTTTCCCGAACTGGACTGGCGCGCCAGCCACCCTGCCGCAACGCGCTGGTATGCCGAGTTCTCGCAACTGCCCGCCATGCAGGCCACCATTCCCCACGAAGCCTGAGAGCACCCATGATGAGCAACACCACCACGCTCCCTCCTACCCTCACGGTCTGGTTCCTCAACGGGCCCAACGCCAACCTCTACGGCCTGGATGCCAACAAGACCTACGGCAGCGACAGCTTTCCGGTGCTGCAGTCGCGCTGCGAGCAGAAAGCCGCGTCGCTGGGCGTGAGCTTGCGCTTTCTGCAGAGCAACCACGAAGGCCAGCTGATCGACTGGATCCAGGAGGCGCGCGGCGTGGCCGACGGCATCGTCATCAACGCAGCCGGCCTCACCTACACCTCCATCGCCATCCTCGACGCACTGCTGGCCTTCCCCGGCAAGATCATCGAGGCCCACATGAGCAACATCTGGAAGCGCGAGCCCTTCCGCCACCACTCCTTCATCTCCAAGGCGGCCCATGGCGTGATCGCGGGCCTGGGCGGCGACGGCTACGAGTTCGCGATCGAGGCCGTGGCACGACTGGTTCGCAGTGCCAGCGAACAGCAGCAGAAGAGCGCCTGAAGATGGCACAGCAGCATCAGCGCCTCGGCACTCTGGTCTTCTACAGCGACTTCGACGATTTCGGCGCCTGGCAGAAGGCACTGCAGGCGCAGCTGCCCGATCTGCAGGTGGCCCACTCCAGCGCCCTCGAGCGGCCCGAGGACGTGCACTACGCGATGGTGTGGAAGCCGCCAGAGGGTTTCTTCCAGCAGATGCCGAACTTGCGGCTCATCGTCAACCTGGGCGCCGGCGTCGACGCGCTGGTCTCGCGCAGCGACCTGCCGGCCGGCATCCCTATCACGCGCATCACCGATCCAAACATGTCTCGCATGATGGCCGGCTACGTGCTGTTCGCCGTGCTGCGCCACGCGCGCGACATTCCCCACTTCGAGCAGGCCCAACGGCGCGGCGAATGGGCCTACCGCCACCCGCGCTCGCCCGAAGAGACCACGGTGGCCGTGCTCGGCCTGGGCCATCTCGGCGCCATGGCCGCGACCGAAGTGCAGCGCCAGGGCTTCAGAACGCTGGGCTGGTCGCGCAGCCAGCGGCTGATCGAAGGCGTGGAATGTTTTTCGGGCATGGAGACGCTGGACACCGTGCTCGGCCAGGCCGACATCGTCGTGCTGATGCTGCCGCTCACGCCGCAGACCAAAGGCCTTTTCGACCGCGCACGGCTGGAGCGCCTGCGGCTCGGCGCCGCATTCGTGAACGTGGCCCGCGGGGCGCTGGTCGATCAGGCTGCGCTGACTGCCCTGCTGCAGAGCGGGCACATCGGCAGTGCGACGCTCGATGTGTTCGAGCGCGAGCCGCTGCCGGCCGATGATCCGCTGTGGGGTATGCCGCGGGTGCTGATCACGCCGCATCTGGCTTCGGTTGCGATTCCCTCCTCTTCTGCGCGACAGATCGCGGCGAATATCCTGCGTGTGGCGGAGGGGGAAGAGCCGATGGATCTGGTTGATCCGGGGCGAGGGTATTGAGGGTTTGCGTTGTGTGGGCCGGCAGAGTTGGCGTGCCCTGTTCAGCGTCGTGATGCGGAAGGGCCTGGCGCGAAGGCCCGTCGAAGAAGAAGCTCGTCGTGGACCGAATAGCTGCTTCAGACTGAAAGCGGCAGTTCGCCAACGACTGCTTCTCGGAAGACCAGTGCCGCACAGCGATTCCAGCCAACATCTTTGGGGTGTCCAGGACGCGAACACCCGGCCGTTGGTGAGCATTCATGTTCGCCGTCAAGCGAGGGCGTGGGCGAAGGCCGCCGGGATTTCTCGACGGCCTCACGTTGTGCAATCGACGCAGCGCGGGCTCTCAAACGCCTGGCTGATCAGCCCATCTTGGGAATGCGATTTTGAGTCGCTCGACCGTGTGACGCCACTTTGGCGTCGTTGGCTGGCAAACTGTGTTCTGATTGCCGAAGAGGCCAACTTCGTTCACCGCTTTGCTCTCGGGGACTGTATCCAGCCACCGAACCCGAACGAAGTACTCGGCACGCTCTGGATCATCGGCGGTGAGGCGATATCTGTCGGAATGCTTGAGCGCAAGCAAAGCAGGCTGCTCACCGCTTTCCGTCTGCACTATGAAATCCTTAACTGGCTGTACTGACTCCAGCACGACTCCAACCCCAACATAGCCCTTTTTGGGGATCTTCACCCAGACCCGATCCCCTGGCGACAGGAGCTTCAATGTCTGGCTGTACCAACTGCCACCGCCACCGCTGACGTAACCGAAGCGTCGGGCATCCTCCCAGCTGCGAGAGGTGACGTCGCCGAAGGACACATAGAACTCACCGTTCCACGGTTCCTTGTCGCCCTTGGCCGTGGTTGTGGACGCCACGTTGGCCTGGGTCTCGCCGGGATCGATGAGCCAGGCTCGGCTCAACAGCTTGTCTGCGCCATGCTCGAAGACCTGGAAGAACACGGCGTTAATCGCGATGTCCCGAGCGTTGAGGTAGCCGATGATGCGCTCGGTGGACGGGTCCAGCTCCGCCGCCACGATGATGATCTGGTGCGACTGATTGAGGGTCTCCTCGTCCAGTTCGACACCAAAGCGCTCCTGGAACGCGACGTCGAGGCTCTTGCCACCGGAAAACCGCTGAAAGATCTGCGCCACGCGATCCGGCGTCAACTGCTCCACCCACGAGGCATAGTCCAGCGCCTGGGCGATGATCTCTCGCGGTGTGCGGTCGCGCTTCAGCTCGATTAACACCAGCGACGCATCAGGCGTAATCGCCAGCAGGTCGACGCGCCCGCCGTGCGACGTCACTTCCTGGCGACCGATGAGCATCCACTCGCTAGACAAGATGCGAGGATCCCGAACGATCATGTCTTCGAGCTGCTGCTCGCTGGCCAGTCGACTGGAGACGAGTGGCGACGGCTGTACGCCGACGCGCCAGATGGCGTGATGAATGGGCATTCCGCGCTCCTCGCTCAGGTCACCAGCTTCAACAGCTGCGGCTCGTTTCGCACCTGAAGGCACCAACGAGCCACCGACGACAGCTCAGCCGACCGCGTCGTCAATTCTCGAGCCTTCGCCCGCACCTCCAAGAGCTTGGCCTTCGCCGCCGGGTTCTTGCCGCCTGCGCATTTGGCTTTGGCAACCTTGAAGTCTTCGATCAGGGCATCGACCTTCTGCCAAACGCTGCGACGCGCCTCTGCCAGCGGCACGTGCTCGTTAAGCTTCAGGCGCTTCACGGTCTCGCTCACACGCTCCTGCTCCCACGGGGAGCTACCCGGCATTGGAATAAGCTTGCCTTCTTCATCGAACGCGATGAGCGAGACATCGTCGTCGTCGATCGGGTCCAACAGGTAGGGCGCCTCGGACTCCTCGCAACGAGCGTCGAACGTTGAGCACAGCGATCCCTGCTGTAAGGGGAACCAACCGCCCTTCTTGCGATTACCGACGTTTCCACAGACGCGGAAGTTCATGTAGTCGAACGCTAGCCACCAGTAGCCGTCACGTTCGGAGCCTTCCAGGGTCTTGGCTTCCTTCTTCGGGCGGAAGTGCTCTACGTCGTAGTGCGAATAGAGATCGCGGACCTCGGAGAACCAACACTTGCCGCCCGAAAGCGCCAGCATCCACTGCTTCAGCGCCCCCCAATGCGCGCTGTTGGCATCGATCAGGGCATTGCGCTCGTCACGTTTGCCAGCAGCCTGCAGTGCCGCCATATCGATCACCAGCTGCTCCGATTTCGCCAGCCAGGCGTCCCACTGCGCCTGCGTCCATGGGGCCCAGCCGGGAATGTCATGGTCCGTCGGCCGCTTGTGTTCCAAGTCAATGAAGATCACTTGCCGGCCTCCTCGCGAAGAATCTCGTCAATGATTTCATCCGCTACCCTGTTCTGCTCGGCCTGCTCCTCCAGGCTGAGCGTGGGCTTGCGAAACTTCCGGTGTTCCGACATCTTGCGCACGAACAGCGCGTAGTCCGGATCTCGGAAGTCCGCCGTTGAGAAACCCAGGTCCGACAGCTCGGCCGACAAGCGGGTCAGCTCAGCGTCTTCGTCGGCCGTACGAGGCTGCTTGACGAACAGTTCGTTGCGTCGGAACAAGCGCCGCTCGGTCTCGACGTCAAGCGTGGAGGTCAGTCCAAACAGTTCGCTCTTCAGCAAACCCGTGACGCCCATGCCTTGGGGGTGCTCGTCGGGCGTGTCCACCACTGTCTTCTGGCCCTGCCGGCGCAGGATGTGCACCTGTTCGCGCTTCAAGCTGCCCACCATCATCGGGTCGTGGGTGGTAATTAGGATCTGAGATTGGCCTTGTGGCACCTGGCCAGCATCGGCGCTCAAAACCCCCTCGATGTCGTCGAAGTAGCGCAACTTCCAGATCGGGTTCAGATGCGTGTCCGGCTCATCGAGCAGGAACAGACAGTGGTCCTCGCGGGTAATGCGCATGAGGCCCAGCACGGTCAGCATCTGCAGCTCGCCCTCGGACAACTGCGTGAAGCTCACCGCGCCGCCGTGCTCGTCGCGCTTCTTCACCGTGATGCGCACCTCCTCGATCAAGTCGCCAATGTAAGCGCCCTCGGCATAGCGGAAGAAGCTGTCGGTGCCGCCCACCAGCTCGCCCAGCTGCTTGAGCTTGGCATGGCTGGGCACATACAGGTAAAGCTGCTTCTGCTTCTCCGTCCGGCCCCGGAAATCGATCTGCTGCGTGGCCTCCTGTTCGATGGGGGCCCAGGCCACTTGCCATAGCTTGTCAAGGAACTCGCTCACCACATTGCCTCGCGCGTACCAGAAGCGCAGATCGCCCTCGTTCAACTCGTTCTCGTCAAAGCGACCACTCCGGCGCTTCTCGCGTAGCCGATGCGGTTCCTTCAGCACGAACAGGGCCGACTCCAGCGCCTCAATGTGCAGGTTCTTCAGCACCTTCTGGAAGACCGGGTCATCAGACAGCAGGCATGCCAGGAGTACCAGTTGGCTGTGACCACCACGGCAATAGAACAGTCGACGCAGACGGTCGTCGCCCGCCTGTTTCAGACGGGCCTCGCGGCGCCGCCGCACTTCTTCCAACGCGCGTATGTCGGCATCGCTGGCCGAGAACTGGTTCAGCAACTGCTCGGGCAGCACTTCATCGGCAGTGATCTCCTGCCGCTGGTTGAAGCGGCGCTGGTGCTCCTGGAACAGCGCCTCAATGCGCTCATTGCGCCCCGAGTAGTACGCGAAGATGTGCGACGGCAGCAGTTCCCGGTTCTTCAGCAGATGGCCTTGTGACTCGGCCTTGCCGTCCACCCATACGAAGGGCCGTTTCTGCCTGGCGGTATCGGCCTGCATCTTGACGGTGTGGCCACGGATCTCGTATTCGAGCGTGTAGCTCAGCGCTGCATCACGATCCAAGTCCACATCGCGAAAGATGGTGATCAGCGCCTCGATGAGGTTGGACTTTCCCATGCCGTTCTGACCAATCAGCGCATGGCTGCGAATGGCCTTGGGCTCCATGGCCGGGTCCGAGCCTGGCATCGGTTCAAGCTGGGTCGCGAAGTCAATCGCCACACCGCGCAGGTTGCGAAACTGTGGGATGGCCAGATGCCGCAACTGCATGGTCAGGCCTTTGCCACTTCGGTGGCCACTTTCTCGCGCATCTGCGCCACATCCGGCTCGGCGATCCAGCCGTGAGCCACCTCGGTCTTGAGCTGTGCGTAGAAGGCGTCAATCTCGCCGCCGAAGCGTTGCCAAAGGTCGCGCGCAGCCATCTCGCCTTGGTGGCGGGCTAATAGCGTGGCGAGCGGCGCCTGGGCCCTGACGTCAGGCGATGTGGCCAGGCGCAGCGGAGCTATGAGTTCGGTTTGCGGGGCTTTCACGACAGTGTCCTCGTCTTGTTCGATGTTGATGCCTGTCAGCGCGGCAATCGCAGCTTCGGACAGACGCGCCGAGTACAAGGCCTTGTCTGTCAGTTCGCTCTCTAGGCTGTCACACAGCTGATTTAACTCGGCCAACCGCTGCATCACTGCGGTTTGGACATGCTTCGGGGGCAAAGGAATCGGTAGCTCGTGAATCACTTGGCGGGACACGTTGCGCATGGAATCGCTGGTACCGGTTGCATTCGAGCGGTAATGCTCCCGTGCAAATTGCGAGTTGTTGACTAGATTAGCCCAGAGCTTGAGCTCAGAGTCGACGAAGCGGAGTCGAACAATCTTGTCACTCATCAGGAGACGATCTGGGACATCTACCGGTGCTATCACGCTGCGAGCGACAAGGTCGGCAGTGTTCGCTCTCGATAGAAGGAAATCCCCCGCCTTCACTTCACACTCTGGCCGTGAATCCAAGGAGGATGGCAGTCGCTTGTTCTCCCCGGCGCGAAACTCGCCCCAAGTAACGGCGCTGACCTTCAACACGCCCCACTCGCCCGGACGACGGGGCTCGGCATCGCACTTTGGGCTCCACCCCGAATCTGATCCGTCCAGCAGCTCGTCAAACAATGCCCAAGTCCACGTTGCGGGCAGATCAAACGGTGGGTCGACATGTGTGACCTTCGCGAAGCGTCCGCCCGCTTTTTGGACCGCCTGAGGAGCAACTTGCCTTGCCGGGTCGTTACCGACTTCTTGTGTGCCTTTGGGAGTCAGGACACCACGAATTGCAAGCTCAACCAATAAGGAGCGCAACTCCGTCACATCCCTCGGATCGCTGAACAACCGCCCGAAGTTGGCTTGCAGTCGCTGCCAGCTCGTTTGCAGTTCGTTCGGGGTTTGGGCGCTGGAGAGGGCTTGCAGGGTGGACTGCCGTAGGGCGTTCTGCAGCTTGCGGCGGTCTTGCTGCTGCTGCTCCAGCTGATCGCACAAGGCCATCAGCTCGTCGACTTTGGCGACAATGCGCAATTGCTCTTCGGATGGTGGCAGTGGGAAGGCCCGTGTAGCGAAATAGTCTGTCGGCACGCGCTTTTGACCAGCCGTGCCAGTCATGTTCTGCTTGCCTTCGACCGTGAACATCGGCGAACGGAGAAACAAATAGACGTAGGCAGGCAAGACACCAACGTGAATGGGCCGAAACACCTGGAGCTCGGTGGTGCCGGCGCCGATGCCCGAACCTCCGGGTAGGTCTCCCACCACAGCGGCTTTGCCGTTCTCAAAGCAAGGCGTTATCTTGGCCAGCACCACGTCGCCGTTGGCGAAGTGGGTGTAACCCTTCTTGATGTCACCCCAGCGCTTGGTCTCCGCGACAATAGAAGCACGGTGAAACTGAGGCACACCGCTCATGGGAACGAAGGCCGCCAGTTGTTCGTCCGGCGTGTCGTTGCGTGGGTTGATCTCGCCGATGTCGAGCAGGCGCGTCCATCGCCAAGTCGAAGGCAATGCAATGCCCTGGGGCAGTCGGACCGGCTCGCTTTCAAGCTCAAGCATCCGCTTGTACTGCTTGGCACGGATCAATTGCTGCCGATGTTCACCAATGTCTGCCAACAAAAGGCCAGCGTCTTCGTTCGAGTCACCGCGTGGGGTAAGCGAGCCCGTAACCGCCAATTGGTAGATCATCTGTCGCAAGTGGGTGATGCCCCCTGGCGCTTGGGCAATGTACCCAAATTCAGCCAGAAACTGCTGCACATCCATCAGACATCCTCGCCCACAAAGTGGTGCGCCAACGCCGCAGCCAGCTCGCTCTTCAGGCGATTCTCGGTCTCGTCGATCTGGCCCAGCAGCGCCTTGTACTTGTCCAGCAGCACATCGGGGTCATGGCTCTCTTCATCGGGAGCGTTGGGGTTCTTGAGGTCCAAGTTGTAGATCGGCCAGTACAGCCGGTCCCCGGCCGCTTGGGCATCGCGAGCCTGCAGGCGCAGTGTGTCGGCCTGGGCGCGCAACGTGTCGATCTCTGCTTCCACTGGCTGGCGTAGCTTGGCGTCGCTCACGCCCTTGATGGATTCGCGCAGGTCGCGGATGCGATTCTCCAGCGCACTGGCCTCGCTGCCCATCTGTTCGGCACGGCCCCAATGCGGCTTGGCGGCGGCTTCCGCGGATGAACGAGCCTTGCCGAACTCGTACCTCCAGGCTCTTTTGTCTGTGATGTTTTCGTCAGAGTCGTACTTCTCCCGCGCGGAAAAACCATCATCCTCGCTGCCCCACCACTCTTGCTCCAGCTTGAATTCCTCAAACCGAATGGGCTTGGTCTTGCTGTAGCTCTTGTAGCCCGGCGGATACGGATGCTCGTAATACCAGATGGTGTCGGTATGGAAGTGCTCGGTTCCGTCGTCCACCGCGGCGCCCTTGGTGAAGAACAGCAGGTTGGTCTTGATGGTGGTGTACGGGGCGAACACGCCCTTGGGCAGGCGCACGATGGTGTGCAGCTTGCAGTCGCGCAGCAACAGCTTCTTGAGGGTGGCCTTGATGCCGTCGCCGAACAGGAAGCCGTCCGGCAGCACCACGGCGGCTCGGCCGTTCTCCTTCAACAGCTTCTTGATGATCAGCGCCATGAACATGTCGGCGGTTTCGCGCGTGCGCAGGTCGGCCGGGTAATCGCCGCCCACGCCGTCGTCCTCGTAGCCTCCGAAAGGCGGGTTGGTGATGATGCAGTCCACCTTGTCGTTGGCGGTCCACTCGTTCCAGCCGACACCCAAGGTGTTGCGGTGCTCGATCTGGCTGGGCACGTCGATGCCGTGCAACAACATGTTGGTGGTGCACAGCAGGTGCGGCAGCTGCTTCTTCTCGATGCCGCGGATCAGGCCTTCGATGGCGGCCTTGTCGGCCGGGCTGGACTTGGCCGTCAGCTGGTTGCGCAGGTGGTCAATGGCGGCCGTCAGGAAGCCGCCGGTGCCGCAGGCCGGGTCCATCACCGTCTCGCGCTTGGCCAAGCTAGGATTCAGCCGGTCGGCCATAAACTGGGTGATGGCGCGCGGGGTGTAGAACTCACCCGCATTGCCGGCGCCGCGTAGGTCGTTCAGCAGCTGCTCGTACACGTCCCCCAGGCTGGCGCGGGTCTTGAAGTCGTGGAAGTTGATGGCCTCTTCCAGCTTCTCGACCACGGCGAGCAACTGGGTACCAGACTTCATGTAGTTGTTGGCGTCCTCGAAGACGCTGCGGATCACCTTGTGCTGCGGACTGGCGTTGGCATCCAACTCCTTCAGCGTGGGGAATAGCTCGTTGTTGACGAAGCTGATGATCGCGCTGCCGGCGATCTGCGGCTTCTTCTTTCCGTCTGGCCCAGCCACGTAGGCCGCCCAGTTACGCCAGCGCATGCCCTTCGGCAATGGGGATTTGTACTTCGCGTTGTCGTCTTCCCATTCTTCCTCGCGCTGGTCAAAGACCTTGAGGAAGAGCATCCATGTGAGCTGGCCCAGGCGCTGGGCGTCGCCGTCGACGCCGTCGTCCTTGCGCATGATGTCCTGAATGGACTTGATAGTGCTGCTGAGGTTCATCTCGTTGTTCTCAGATCAAGCTGCCCACCAGCGGGTCATGCTTGCTTCTTGTCGTTCTCTTCGTAGAGGGCTTGTTCCAAGGCCTGAACGGCCTGGGTGAATTGTTCGACGCCGCCAAAGATTCCGCGCCGGATCTGCGTCTTGCTGCCGAACTGGTCGAACGGCGGCAGCTCTAACACCTTGGCGTCTTCAATGTTCTGCACGCCGTGGTCGGCGAATTTGTCGAGCAAGGCTTCCAGCACCGCACGGGCTTGGTCGCCGTACTTCCCGAAGACGTCGCGCTTCTTGACATTGTTGGCACGCTCGCGTCGGGTCAGCGGCTTCTGGTCGAAGGCGACGTGGGCCACCAGGTCAAAAACGTCCAGTTCGGCGCCGTTCGGTACGGCCTGCTGTAAGACCTCCAGCAGGACGCCGTGGTCCGCCAGCTCTTCCAGCACGGCCTGCTTGCGCTCGGCGCTGTTCCAACGGCGGAGGAAGGCGGTCAAGCTGCCGAACTCGGCCTGCAGCGCCTTCTTGATGTCGTCCTTGAGCAGAACACGGTAGTCCTCGGTGATGAGCTTGCCGTCAGCATCGAGGTACTGCGAGCGCTCGACTGCGACGCGTACATTCACGTCGGCGATGACGTACTTGGTACGGCCTTCGCCCCCGCTACCGGTGGTGAGGCCGGGAGGCCCGACCTCCTCGCCGGCTTCGCCGAGGCCGGGGGATGGAATCTCTGGCTCATCAGTTCCTGGTGGGACATCGGGCGGGACCACGGGCTGGTCGTCCTTGGGCTCGTAAATCACCACAGGTTCGCCGTCGAAGTCCGGATCGGCGAACAGGCGCGTCGCGCCCTTGAAGTCCATGATGGTGAAGTACAGCTTCTGATAGTCCTCGCGCAGGCGCGTTCCGCGGCCGATGATCTGCTTGAACTCGGTCATCGAGTTGATGTTCTGGTCCAGCACGATCAGCTTACAGGTCTTCGCGTCCACCCCGGTGGTCAATAGCTTCGAGGTGGTGGCAATGACGGGGTAAAGCTCGTCGTTGTCGATGAAGTATGACAGCTGGGCCTTGCCCTCGTTGTCATCGCCGGTGATGCGCATGACGTAACGGCGGTTGCTGGCGGCGGCGGGGATGATCTTGACCAGCTCCTGGCGCATGCGCTCTGCATGATCCTGGTCGTCGCAAAACACAATAGTCTTGGCCATCGGATCCGTGGCCTTGAGGTACTCCCACACCTTGCTGGCCACTAGACAGGTGCGCTTTTCCAGCACTAGGTTGCGATCAAAGTCCTTGGTGGTGTACTGGCGCGGCTCCACCTCCTGACCGAGCTTGTCAAGCTTGCCCTTCTCGGGTGTGTAGCCGACAGCATCCATGTCGGTCGCAATGCGAATCACCTTGTAAGGCGCGAGGAAACCGTCCTCGATGCCTTGCTTTAGCGAGTAGGTGTAGACCGGGTCGCCGAAATAGGTGATGTTGCTGGCGCCCTTGATTTCCTTCGGGGTGGCCGTTAGGCCTAGGTGCGTGGCGGTGCTGAAGTAGTCCAGCACGTCCCGCCAGGCCGAGTCGTCGGCAGCGCTGCCCCGGTGGCATTCATCGATCACCACGAGGTCGAAGAAATCCGCAGGGAACTGCCGGTAGATCTGCTTCCACTCTTCGCGCCCGGTCACAGCCTGGTAAAGCGCCAAGTAGACCTCGTAGTTCTTCTTGACTTCGCGATTGGTGACCTTGTGCATCACCTCGCCAAACGGGGCGAAGTCCTGCTGCATGGTCTGGTCGACTAGGATGTTTCGGTCCGCGAGGAAGAGGATCCGCTTCTTGGCCTTGGCGTTCCACAGGCGCCAGATGATCTGGAAAGCGGTGTAAGTCTTGCCCGTGCCCGTGGCCATGACCAGCAACACGCGCTGCTGACCCTTGGCAATCGACTCAATGGCGCGATTGATGGCAACGCGCTGGTAGTAGCGGGGTTCCCGGCCGCTGCCGTCGACATGAAACGGTTGCTCTACGAGTCTGACTGCCGAAGGTTCAACAAGACCCTTCCATTGTTGGTACAGCGGCCAGAGATCATCAGGCGACGGAAAGGCAGACAGTGAGACTTCGCGCTCAATTGGCTGTGTGAGACCGGTGCGGTCATGCAGCAAAAATGCTTTTCCATTGCTGCTGATGGCGAAAGGCGCATCCAACATCTCCGCATACGCCAAGGCCTGCTGCATGCCATGGCCAACCGAGAACTTGTCCAGCTTGGCTTCGACAACCGCAATCGGAATATTGGGACGCGCATAAAGAACGAAGTCCGCACGCTTTGGTCCGCCCTTAGCATCTGGGTTGCTGACCCGCGCTGCCAACTTTCCACGAACCATGACGCGGCCATCCGTAAGCTTCACCTCTTCGCGAAACTGGTGCTGCTGCCATCCTGCCTTTTGAATAGCCGGCGTGATGAACTTAGTGCAGATATCTCGTTCGCTCAGGTCTCCTTTGCTCACTTGTGCTCCCGGCAAGACAGATCGAGATCTTCACGGCCACTGTTTTTATATGTCATGGGCTCAATCCAAAAGCACCAAGAACTCCGTCGCGATCGCCTCAGGTCGAATCGCGCGGCCACCTTCAGCGCGGTGCAGGCGAACCAACCCATGGGCTTGCAGGTTCTTCAGGGTCCTGGACAGATTGCTCGGCGCTCGACCAGACAACTTGGCCAGCTCCGCAACCGTCTGCGGTCGCGCCGAACTCATCGTCTTCAAAAGCTGTCTGTTTTCGTCCGAGAGGACGCCAACTAACTGCCGCCAGGTGTCGAACCACACGGTGGGTCCCTCAGCGGGGACACGGCCATCGGATGCGTACTCGCTACGGATTCCGATGATGGTGCGCATTCAACAGCTCCAAGTTGACCCGAGGATCATATCAGGCGAAGATAACTTTCAACGAGCGGATGACGTCGCATCGACAAATTTCGGGCGAGCAACCTCTCTTGCATCGAGCACGACGCGTGCCTACGACAATATGTTCATGTCAGTCGCTGCTATTTCCAACGACATGCGGCTTGCGTTTGAGCGGTCCGGCATCAAACTGAGGGCCGGCGATGTTCCTAGCTCACAGCTGAAGTCGAACTAGCCCTGACTTCGGGCTGAAATCGCTGCGGCGCGGAAACGTGTGAAGATAACCGAAGAGCCGCAGTGAGCGCCAAGCCACTTCCAGAGACTTGGCGCCCTAATCCCGCTCACCCAGCCGGACTAATCTCCTGATAAAGCGCCACAGCCTCCCGCGCCAAATCCGAAGCAATCCAAAGCAGATTCTCCCGATGCGCCTCCCCCGCATCCTGGAACCATCCGTCCCCCGCACCGTAGAAGCACCAGAGCAGCGAGTTCAGCTGCTCCAGCTTGTTCTCCAGAAGACCGGCCGGGTCCCGTGTCGTGGAGGTCGTTGTGTCCGCGGATGCCGGCTTTGCTGCGCCGGCCATAATTCGTTCAGCCATTTGGTGTGCCCTTTCTAAGGAGTTGCACGTCACTTGGTTAGACGGTCAAGGTGTTCGCGCACCTTGGCCGTCGCCTTTTGCGCCTCACGTTCGCGTCGATGCACATCGCACCAACAGCCCGCCGCAAGGCAATGCGGTTTCACTCAAGAGAAGTCTTCGTGTGCTCTGCCCTTCATGCCCACTAGGTGGGTCGTTCAACCACAGGGGCATTCACTGTATAGAAGACCAGGCTGCGCAGAAGTGACTTTCTGCCCAGAAGCTGCCGATTACTTCGCTTGATCGCGAGGCGGCGGTGCCAGTCCACAAAGCGCTGACAGTCGCGGGGTCGGTCAGCGAAAAAGAGGCTGCAGAAGCGGCTGCATCAGCTCAGGAATCGCGCCCGAATTCGCGCGCATGCTCCACCGCGTACTTGATGAGCTCGGCCTGTCCCTCGATGCCCAGTCGCCGCTTGATGCTCTGCCGGTGCGCCTCCACGGTGCGCACGCTCAGGCCCAGTTCGCGGGCGATCTGCTTGCTCGATTCGCCTCGGCCCAGCGCCGAAAGAATCTCGCTCTCGCGCGGGGTGAGAAGCGGCCTGGGCTCCTGCGTGCGGAAGAGTTTCTTCGACACGGCCGGGCTCAGGAATGTGCCGCCGGCCGACACGGCCTCGATGGCCGCGACGATCTCGGCCGCGGGCGCGTCTTTCAGCACGTAGCCGCGCGCGCCCACCTGCAGGGCCTTCTGCACGTACTCGGGGTTGTCGTACATGCTGAGCATCACGACGTGCGGCGCGCCCTGGCGTTGCAGCAGCAATGCCGCGAGCTCGATGCCGTTCATGTCCTTCATGCCGACGTCCATCAGCATGAGGTCGGGCCGCACGCTTTCCACCAACTCCAGCGCTTCGGCGGCGCTGCCGGCCTCGCCGACGATCTCGAGGTTGGGCATGGAGCCGAGCCTTGCGCGCAGGCCGTCGCGCACCAGCGGGTGGTCGTCCACCAGGAAGAGGCGAACCGTCGTCGCGACTGTCGAAGGGGTGGTGGGCGTGGGTTCGTTCGTCATGCTGCTGCCTGTGCCTTCGCGCTGCGGGCCGGCACTTCGGCCTCGATGGATGTGCGCCCGGCGTTGCTGCACATGGTGAGCCGCCCGCCGATGGCCTCCATGCGCTCGCGCATGTTGCGCAGGCCGATGCCGCGCCGGGGGTCGAGCTGCACGGCCTCGATGTCGAAGCCGGTGCCGTCGTCGCTCACTTCGAGGCGCACGCCTTCTTCTTCGTCGAAGCTCAGCGCAATGTGCACGTGCTGCGCTTTGGCGTGCTTGCGCACGTTGGTCAGCGCCTCCTGCGTGAGGCGGAAGAGCGCGGTCTTCACCTCGGGCTGCAGCTCGAAGGATTCGCCGCCGACCATCATCGATGCATCGACGCCTCCGCCCTCTTCCCTGAACTCGTCGACCAGCCGCTCCAGCGCGGCGGGCAGGCCCAGGGTGTCGAGCAACGCGGGGCGCAGGCGGTGCGATATGCGGCGCACTTCTATCAGCGAATCGTTGAGCCGCTGCAGCGCCTTCGCGAGCGCGGGCGGCGCGGGCTGCTGCTGGCGGTCTAGCGATTCGACGGCCGATTCGATCAGCAGCTTGGCCGACACCAGCGTCTGGCTGGTGCCGTCGTGCAGTTCGCGCGCGAGGTGGCCGCGCTCTTCTTCCTGCGACTGCACCACGCGCCGCGCGAGCAGCCGCAGCTTGGCTTCGGCCGTGCGGTGCTCGCTCAGGTTCAGCAGCAGGCCGGCGGCGCTGACCACGCCCAGGCACAGGGCGGCGATGCCGGCAATCCACAGCAGCGTGGCCGTGACGTTTGCGTTCATCTGCCGGTCGAGGGTGTCCATGGTCGACTGGATGTCGTCGAGGTACAGGCCGGTCCCGACCATCCAGTTCCATCGCGGTAGTGCGGTCACATAGCCGAGCTTGGGCGCCATCTGAGCGCTCGAAGGCTTGCGCCATTCGTACTCCACGTAGCCGCCGCCGTTCTCCTTCGCGCCCTTGATCAGCTCCTGGATGGTGTAGCGCCCGTGCGAATCGCGCAGCTTCCACAGGTTCTGGCCCACCAGTTCGGGCTGGCGCGAATGCATGAGGGAGTTGCCCTCCAGGTCATAGACGAAGAAGTAGCCGTCGTCGCCGTAGTTGAGCGCGGCGAGCCGGCGCAAGGCCTCGTTGCGGGTGGCCTCGTCGTCCTGGCCTGACTCGTACAAAGGCAGCAGGTTGCTCACCGCCAGATCGACATAACTGCGCAGCTCGCTGCGGCGCTGGGCCATGTAGCTGCGCTCGATGAGAGCACGCTCGCGCTCGGCCAAGTCGTGCTCCTGGTGGCGCACTGCCAGCGCCACCAGCACCAGTGCGATGAGCAATGGTGCGACGGCCAGGGCGACGATCTTGGTGCGGAGGTTCATCGGGTGGCAAGGCTACCACCGCACCTCCAGGGGCCGGATCAGCCGCCTACGGCTGCCGGAGCGGCTACCCGCCTGAACTCCGTCGCGTAGTAGAGCAGCGCCAGCACCACATACCCGCCACCCAGCAGGCACAGCCCGCTCCACCCGTGAAAGGCATACACCGCCGCCGCGATGCCCGATGCCACCGCCGCGCAGATGAAGATGAAGGTCATGAACAGGC
>Ga0209130_1001279_pt1 | contig 17417 bp, 14 predicted proteins | sample AraplaMF_Cvi_mLB_FD_184264 | JGI IMG/M metagenome (GOLD analysis project Ga0209130, IMG submission 184264) | Arabidopsis root microbial communities from the University of North Carolina, USA - plate scrape MF_Cvi_mLB (SPAdes) (version 2) | ecosystem: Host-associated > Plants > Roots > Endosphere...
TTAATACTACTGCTCCGCTTGCTGATCCTAAGAAGTCACCTTTTGTTACGTTTAATACTTGCTCGTTGTTCATAATTTCCATTCTCCCTTCTCTTTTTTTGTTACAAAACTTCTATTATACTAATACGCTTGAAAGAAATACGATTAATGCCGTTAATACTACTGCTCCGCTTGCTGATCCTAAGAAGTCACCTTTTGTTACGTTTAATACTTGCTCGTTGTTCATATCATTCATTCTCCTTTTTTATACGTTATCTATATGTAATTTCTAAGAAATGATTAGTTCATACTTTTTATGTTAACGTTACATTAAAATTAATTACGTAATGTTTGTAACATTAATGTAACATAACTATTATTACGTTGCAATATAATTACGTAAACTTTATTACATTTTTTTTACGTTTTTTTAAATAAACACTCAAAAACCTTATTTTAATGCGTTTTCCACTACGTCCGCACTTGTAACACTAGTGTAATATTACGGTCATAAAGCGAAATATAATATTATTCATCTCTATTTTGTTACAAAACAAAGTGAAACTTTAATTAGCGAGAGTTCCATTCCCTACTAATTATTCCCCTTCACCAATCGGGCTTTTACTGGCAATTAATGCGGGATAAAATACTATCTTTCCAAGATAAGTTTATATGTTTCCTCAATATAACTATGTATAATGGAAACAAAGAGGTGGTCATTTTGAAATTAATCGCACTAGATATGGATGGTACACTACTATCATCTAATCTTGAAATCTCCAAAGAGAACTTACAAGCTATCCAAACCGCAAAAGAAGCTGGTCATATTGTAATGATTTGTTCTGGCCGCGCGAAAGAGGATGCTTTGAAATTATTGGAAGAATATAAACTATCTCTTCCAGTTGGAGCAAGCAATGGGGCAATTGTTTATGTGGACGGAAAAGTAATTAACTCGCGTTGTTTACAAAATGATAAAGTATACAAGCTTGCAAAATTACTAGAATCTGAAGGTTTCCCATATAAGTTGTACACAAATAAAGGGGTTTATTCTCCTTATACATGGCAAGGTCAAGTCATGCAGGCGTTCGAGGAAAACAAACATACACTAGATGTTACACTTGAGGAACTTGAAAGAATTACAGAAAAACAAAAGAAGTCTAACTTAATTACTGATTTCCAAAAAATAGAAGATGTTGTGAATAATCCAGAATTAGAAATATCTAAATTCTTTATTTTGACATTTAATGCTGCCCATCGTTCGCAGCTATTGCAAACTTTACAAGAAGATACGGACATTTCGGTTACCGCATCAGCTCCTACTAATGTAGAAATTATGGATAAGCATGGTCATAAAGGGAACGGCCTACAAGAAATGGCAGCTTATTTCAATATACCAATTGAAGATACTGTTGCAATCGGCGATAACTTTAATGATGTGCCAATGTTACAAGTAGCTGGCTTATCAGTTGCAATGGGAAATGCCGAAGAAGATGTAAAAAAACTATGTGACGTTGTAACATTAACAAACAATGAGCATGGTGTTGCTCATGCAATCGAGCAATTTGTATTGAAACAAACTTCATCTAGTAAATAAGAAAAGGACTCTTTCAATTTGAAAGAGTCCTTTTCTTTTATACATGATGACAAGCAACAAAGTGCTCTTCACCAACATTACGAAATTTTGGTACTGTTTTTTTACAAACATCTGTCGCAAACGGACAACGTGTATGAAAACGACAACCTGAAGGTGGATTCGCTGGACTTGGAATATCACCCTCTAGTATAATTCGCTCTCGCTTCACTGTTGGATCTGGTATTGGTACAGCCGATAACAAAGCTTTTGTATACGGGTGAAGTGGATTCGCAAATAACTCATCACGCGGTGCCGTCTCCACGATCGTACCTAAATACATAATCCCAATTTTTGTACATAAATGCTCCACTACACTTAAATCATGTGAAATGAATAAATAGGATAATCCCTTTTTCTCCTGTAATTCACTAAACAAATTAATGATTTGCGCTTGAATAGATACATCTAATGCCGCAACAGGCTCATCAGCCACAATAAATTCTGGATCTAATACCATAGCTCTTGCGATAACGATACGCTGACGTTGTCCACCAGAAAACTCATGAGGATATCGGTCAATATGATATGGAGCTAAACCACATAACTCCAATACTTCTATCACCTTTTCACGAACATTTTCCTTCGTCGCTAGCCCATGAGCCAACATTGGCTCACCAAGTGCTTCTCCAACTCTCATTCTAGGATTTAATGAGCTAAATGGATCTTGGAACACGAGCTGCATATTAGGACGGTGCTTTCTCAGCTCCTCTTTTGATAAAGCATGAACATCTTGACCTTTAAACTTCACTTCACCTTCTGTTTTTTGAACGAGACGGAGAATTGTTTTACCTATCGTCGTCTTCCCACTTCCAGACTCTCCTACTAGGCCAAACACTTCTCCTTTATCAATTGTAAAGCTTACCCCATCTACCGCTTTCACATGTCCAATCGTTCTACTAAATACGCCGCCCTTAATCGGAAAATACGTTTTTAAGTTCTTCACTTCTAATAATGGTTTACTCATTGCCCAGCACGCTCCTCATATAACCAACAAGCTACTTTATGATCTTCGTCATGCACATTAAGATTTGGCGCTTCATTTTTGCATATTTCCATGCAATGTTCACAGCGACCACTAAAGTAGCAAAACTCATCTAAGCCAACCAAATTAGGAACTTGCCCTGGAATAGAATAAAGTTTATCTGTTCGTTGCCCCATTACTGGTTTTGATTTTAGCAGCCCTTGCGTATATGGATGTTTTGGGTTTTGAAAGATTTCTAGTACCGGTGCCTCTTCAATAACTTTTCCACCATACATAACGACAACATAATCGGCCATTTCCGCTACAACACCTAGATCATGTGTAATTAATAAAATCGATGTTTTAAATTCCTCTTTTACTTGTCTTAGTAAATCTAATATTTGAGCTTGAATCGTAACATCAAGAGCTGTTGTCGGTTCATCTGCAATTAATAACTTTGGATTACAACTAAGTGCAACAGCAATCATAATGCGTTGTAACATACCACCACTTAGTTCATGTGGATAAGAATGGACAATTTCATCAGCGCGAGCTATACCAACTTTACGAATTAATTCAATTGCCTTTTTGTATGCTTCGTTTTTACTAAGTAGCTCATGCTCCCTTAACGTTTCTACAATTTGTTCGCCTACGGTGAAGACAGGATTTAGCGATGTCATCGGTTCTTGGAAAATCATCGCAATGTCATTACCTCGCAAACTTCGAAGCTCTTTCTCTTTCATTCCTAAAAGACTTTTTCCTTCATAAAGAATGTCACCACCGACAATACCGCCGGATTCAGCAATAAGTCCCATAATAGATAAAGCCGTTACACTTTTCCCGCAACCTGATTCGCCTACTACACAAACTGTTTCACCTTCTCGAACTGAAAAGCTAACATGATTGACAGCCTTTACTGTACCTTCTTCCGTCTGAAAATGTGTTTGTAAATCCTTTAGCTCTACCACTGCTTTACTCATGCTTCCTCACCTACCGCTTCATCTTTGGATCTAATGCATCACGAAGTGCATCGCCAAGTACATTAATTGATACAACTGTTATAAAGATTGCAAAACCAGGCGGTATCCATAACCACGGGCGTTTTTGGAAATCGATTAATGAGTTTGCTGCACTAATCATATTTCCCCATGATGGTGTAGGCGGGACAACGCCAAGACCTAAGTAACTTAGTGCAGACTCTCCTAAAATAGAACCCGCAACACCTAATGTTGATACAACAATTAATATCGGCAGAACATTCGGTATTAAATGATATACTATTTTCCGGTAATCGTTTATCCCAAGCACATCAGCAGCTTGCATAAACGATTGTTCTCGTAGCGATAAAATTTGACCTCGCACGAGGCGTGCAAGTCCTGGCCAACCTACTAAACTTAAAATGATCATAATGACATAAAGACGATAATCAGATGGTACTTTCCATTCTGATAAAATAGCTCCCATTATAATAAGCAATGGTAATCCTGGCATCGACATTAAAATATCAGCAAGACGCATTATAATATTGTCGACGATGCCACGGTAAAAACCTGCAATCGCTCCTAATAAAGCACCTAGTATAACGGATAACACCATTGAAGCTAAGCCGATTGTTAATGAAATCCGTCCGGCTTGCATAAGCCTCGTTAAAATATCCCTTCCTAATTGATCTGTACCAAGCCAATGAGAAAAACTAGGTGGTTTGTTAATTAGCGTAACTTGTATTTTCCCTGATGCATACGGCGAAAAGAATGGACCGATAAAACAAAATAAAAACATAAAAACTAATGCGTAAAATCCTATAAGTGCCATTTTATTTTTCTTTATCCTTTTAAAAGCTTGCCTCCATGGCGATGATTCATTCCGTCTTTTCTTCTTTGCTTTTTTCTCTGTAATTGCTGTAACAGTTTCCATCTCTTTCCCCCCTTACTTCAACCGAATACGTGGATCAACAACTGCATATACAACATCCGCAAAAAAGTTTGAAACAATTGTCAAACAAGAAAGAAACATCGTAAATGCCATTAATACCGTATAATCACGAAAATTAAGTGCTTCTAATTGAATATTACCAATACCCGGCCAATTGAAAATTTGTTCTATAATAATTGCTCCTGAAAACAATCCTGGTAATTCAAATGCAAGCAATGTAATAGCCGGCAAAATTGCATTTTTTAGTGCATGTTTATAAATAACAGTCTTTTCCTTTAAACCTTTTGCTCTAGCCGTTCGAATGTAATCTTGCCGTACAACTTCTAACATACTCGTTCTAAAATAACGAGTTAATGAGCCAACTCCAAGAAGAGTCAAAATAAACACGGGTAAAACCATATGCTTTGCAACTTCTATTACGTAAGCAAGCCCCGTCGAATTACTTCCAACATCAATCATCCCGCCTATCGGTAATAGCTTAAAGTCAACCGCAAACACTTTAATTAAAAACAAACCGATAAAGAATGAAGGGAATGACATCGCTGCAAATACACCAATTGTTACAAGCTTATCGAATAAAGAATGTTGCTTTGTCGCTGAAAACACACCGATAATAAGTGCAATTAGCCAAATAAAGAACAATGCAATGATCGCAACAATAAACGAATTCCATATGAATTTATTTAATAATGATGTTACAGGTTCTTGATATTGAAGTGAAAAACCAAAGTCACCCTGCAATGCATTACCTAACCAATGAAAGTAACGCTCAACAATTGGTTTATTTAAACCATATAGCTCTCTAAGTTCCTCAGCTCTTTGCGGTGTAATCTTTGGATTTGAATCAATATAGTCACCTGGAAGAAGCGCGAACAAAAAAAAGATAATAACTGACGTACCCAACAGTGTAGGAATCATTTGTAACACCCTACGAATGATATATGTTTTCACCCTTTTTCTCTCCAATCTTATGCTTAAAATAGAAGAACATTTTTTCAAAACGGCACACTACTTGCCGAATGAAAAAATGTCTTCTACTTATACATTCTTATCGTTATTTTTCAATAGATAATACTGGTAAGTTTGAACTAATACTATTGTATTTTTCAGGGTCAATTCCTTTTATATTCCCGTTGTATCCTGTAATTGTTCTACGGTAGTTTAATAGAATTACTGGTGGGTCATCACTTAATTCTTTATACAATTCTTTGTAAATAGGTTTACGTTTCTCAATATCAACTGTCTCAATACCTTTTTTAATTAACTCATCAACTTTTGCATTTTTATAACCAAGACTCTCCTTATTAACACCAGATAAATATTCACCTGCAGTTTCACTCGGATCAGTTGTAATCGGTGTAGCAACAGAAGCTAAATCATAATCACCTTTATTTACCTTCGAAAGCATAGTATTAAAGTCCATAAATTCAGGATTAAATTCTACACCTATCTCTTTATAATTCTCTTTTGCAATTGGAATTAATAAATCACTATCTTTAGCCGAACTTGGGCCGAAATAAGAAAGCTTTAATTTTTGACCATCTTTTTCACGAACTCCATCCGAACCAACTTTCCATCCTGCTTCATCTAATAATTTTTTCGCTTTTTCTTTGTCGTATTCATATTCATTAACTCCTTCTTCTGTATAAGCCCAAGAAGTTGGATGAATTGGTACATTAGCTACCGTACCGTATCCTTTCAATGCTGTATCAACATATTTTTTACGATCTAACCCGTAAATAAGTGCTTGGCGAACCTTTTTATCTTTTAAGTACGGCTTATTATTATTCATATAAATATAGTTAAATGATGCAGCTGTTTCGATTTGAATGTTCGCGAATTGTAAACCTTTCGCCTGTTCAAGAATTTCATCACCAGTACCTAGGCCAGTATAGTCAACTTCGCCTGTTTGGAACAATTGGAGTTTTGTATCACCAGCAGTAATTTTATAAATGAAGTTTGGAATTTTCGGCTTACCTGCATAATAATTTTCGTTTGCTACAAAACGAACTTCTTGACCTGGAATATACTTTTCAAATTTATATGGCCCCGCAGCTATCGGTTTTCCATATAACTCTTTTAAATAATCTAAACTTGTATTTTGTTTATAGTCTTTTCCATAATACGCTTTTGATAACACCGGTCCACCTAAAGCAGTTAGTGTCTGCGAATTAACTTTTTCAGTCGTAATTTTAATTGTCTGTGGATCAACAACTTGAATTCCTTCAATAGAAGTTGCTTTTCCTTCTTTATATTCTTTACCACCTTTAACAGCATATTGAGAGATGTCTATTTCTCCTTCATATGCCTTATCATGTAAAAGCGTCAATGTGAACGCTACATCATCCGCTGTTAATGGCGAACCATCACTAAATTTTAAATCTTTACGTAAATGGAATGTATATGTTAACTGATCAGAAGAAACATCCCACTTCTCAGCTAATTCTGGAGTTGGCTTTCCTTGTTTATCTGTCGATACAAGCGACGCAAAAATGACAGAGGTTACATTTCCATCCCAACCATTTTGCTGGAAGTATGGTAAAAAGACACCACCCGGTTTACTAATCCCAACAACTAACGTGTCTTTTCGATTTTTTGCTTTATCGGGTACTTTCGTCTTATCTGTAGCAGCAATCTTTTCGATTTTTATATTTTTTAAATCTTGCTGTTTAACTGGTTCTGTAGAAGCCGTATCTTCCTGTCCCCCGCAAGCAGATAACACAAACGAACTACTCAATAATACTGAAAATACACCAGCCCATTTTTTTGTCTTTTTCTTCATTGTCCCCACCCTAACTTTTTTTAATAATTACACTTTATGAACTGCTTGCCTTATGTATGCCTCCCACAGCAACATTTATAGCCAATCGGAAAAGTCGGTTTTGAACGTAAAAAAAGATGTTTTTGAGGGGTAACAATCTTATTCCGACCTTTCCGGTAGACTTTATGGTTATTAGCTTATATCTTTCAGTATATTTTGTCAATTATTTCTATATAAATATTTCGAGAATTCTCCAAAAATTATTGAGCAATATTCAATTTAGGTAAACTTAACAAAATACCATTATAGTTATCTTCTTGTAATCCTTGAATTCGTGCATTATGTGCAGACACGACTTTACTATTGTTTAAGAAGATAACAGGTGGATCCTCACTTAACTCTTGATATAATTTTTTATAGATTTCTTTTCGTTTTTCAGTATCCAATGTTTCTAGTGCCTGCTTAGCTAATTCATCTACCTTCGGATTATAATATCCATCATAATTACGCTTACTTGTCGAAACAAACTCCTCAATTGTTCCGCTCGGATCATCAATCATCGGTGTGGAGACCATCGCTAAATCATAATCTCCTTTAATTACCTTGGAAATCATCGTATTAAAGTCCATGTATTCAGGATTGAAATCTACCCCAATCTTTTTATAATCCTCTTTCATAACGGGGATCATCACATCGTTGATTTTACTTGCAGAAGAAGCAAAATAACTTACCTTCAATTTCTGGCCATCTTTTTCCCGAATACCATCTGCCCCAGCTTTCCACCCTGCTTCATCAAGTAATTTCTTTGCTTTTTCTAAATTATATTCGTATTTATTGATCCCTTCTTCTGTATACGCCCAAGAGACTGGTGTAATTGGTACATTGACGAGTGAAGCATAACCTTGGAAATACGTATCAATTACTTTTTGGCGCTCTAATCCGTAAATAAACGCTTGGCGTACACGTTTATCTTTAAAGTAGGGCTTCTTATAATTCATTTTAATATAGCCGTAAGAACTTCCTATATACACATTAATATTAGCGAAACCTAGCTCTTTTAATTGCTCAATCGTTTCCGCACTTGTCGTGAAACCATCATAATCTACTTCTCCCGCTTGAAATTGTTGCAAATTCGTATCACCTTTTGTAATTTTATAAATAAAGTGCCCAATCTTCGGTTTACCTTCAAAATAATTTTCATTTGCTACAAAACGAACTTCTTGACCTGGAATATATTTATCTAGTTTATACGCTCCTGCTCCCATCGGTTTTCCGTATAACTCTTTTAAGTACTCTAAATTCCCTCGCTTATACTCTTTACCGTAATAAGCTTTTGAAATCACTTCTCCACCAATTAACGACAATGTTTGGGCATTTACCTTTTCAGTTGTAATCGTAATTGTTTTCGGATTAACTACTTGAATGCCTTCAATAACTGTTGCCTTTCCTTCTTTATATGCTTGCCCACCCTTTATTGCGGTTTGACTTATATCAGTTGCTCCGCTATATGCCGGGTCATGTAGTAACGTTAATGTAAATGCTACATCATCTGCAGTTAACGGCGCACCATCACTAAACTTCAAATCATCTTTCAAGTGGAACGTATATGTAAGCTGATCCTCCGAAATATCCCACTTCTTCGCCAAAATGGGAATTGGTTTTCCTTCCTTATCCAATCCAACAAGAGGCGCAAATATAGCTTGCGTTATATTACCATCCCACCCATTCTCCATAAAATGCGGAAGGAATATCCCGCCAGGGCTCGGCATTCCAATTACAAAAGTATCTTTTCTTTCTTTTGCCTTTGCTGGACTTTTTGCTTTGTCACTCGCCTTAATAAACTCATCTTTTACTTTCGGCATCTTTGCTGCTTCATTTGTACTTTTCTCTTCTTGAGCGCATCCTGCTAATAAAACCGATGTACTAAGGAATGTAGCAAGTAACCCTTTCAAAGCCTTTCGCATAATTCTCACCCTTACTTTCCTGTTTTTTAATTAAGAGGGAACATAACGCTCCTTTCTGTAACTATCTTTATTTTACCTATAAAAATAGTATGAATTGATTTCAAGATTATTCCTTTTCAATAGGTATGTCAATCCTTACCAATTGTTTTCTCTCAAAAAAACAAAAAACACCTTCTATTACCTAATAGCCACGCATAGAATAATAACAATCAACTACCAAAAAGGGGGCGAAAATATGGACAACCTATTCCAATATGTCCTGCACTATGTGCTATTAACAATCATAATAGTCGGGGCGTTATTACTATTCCCGTTCTTCCCAAAGTTCGTCCTCTTTTTAGCTTTTTTTATTATGCTCGGGATCGCTATTATAATTTCAACGAGGGAAGATACCACACAAAAAGAAAGCAGAGTTCAGCGCGTAAAGCTGTAACTCTGCTTTCTTTTTTCAGTCGTAACGTATTCTTGTTAAACCAATTACGAAAAATACTCCTGTAAATAAAATGAGTATACCAATATATCCTCCTATATCTGCTAATGTGCCTCCCCTTACAATTAACTCCGTAAAGCCACGCATCGCCCAAGTTTGCGGAACAAAATTTGCCGCTGTTTGCATCCAAGCTGGTTCAATTTCAACCGGCCAATAAAGACCACTAATCATACATGTTGAAATTACAACGATATTACCTAGTGCGGACTGCTGTTCTGTTGTTTTTACGATACTTGCCAATAATAAAGCTAGACCAATGACGGCTAATAACAATACTGAAACGAGTGTAATAACCCCTAATAAATTTCCCCACTGCACATCAAATAATGAATGCGTTAATATCATTAAAACACCAAATTGAATCCACCCTATTAAAAAGAAGGAAAGGATATAACCTGCTAGTATTTGAACTTTTGAAACTGGTGTCCCTAATAAACGAGACCAAACACCAAGTTGTCTAGCTTTCAAAATAGTTCCCGTCGCACTTAACATGACAATCATGACGAATAGAATTGAAAAACCTGCAGCTCGACCTGTAACGTTATTTAACTTTTGATCATCATGTAAAATCGATTCTTTTTGAATCGAAACAGGATTTACTTTTGTATAAATTGTTTCATACATCGTTTCCCACGAAGTGTTACTTTTCTTCTCAAAATCTCTTGCCGCACTAACTTCTATCTCCATCTTTTTTAATGCACTTGCTAATACTTGCCCTACAGAAGTTCCACCCGTAAAATCAGCACTGGCTTGAAATTGAATATTTTCTATTTTTCCATCTAGCATACTCTTTTGAAAATCTTTTGGAACGATGATTATACCAGATGATTTCTTGTTTTCGATCCTCTGTTTCCCTTCCTCATATGTTACCTTCTCTATAGAAATTAAATCACTTTTCTTTATTTCCTCATAATACTTGCTAGATAATACAGAACCATCTTTATCCACTAAACTAATATTTACTTTCTCATTCCCACTTCCACCTAAAAGTCCACCGAAAATAAGTGTAAAAATAATAGGCATTCCAAACATGAGTATATAGCTTTGTGGCTTAATTAAGATTTGTTTTAATTCTAGCCAACAAAGTGCCCAAACCTTTTTCATCATTTCCCCTCCTATCTCGTACGTAAACGTAACGTTCCAATCATAACGGAGATAATTCCTGCACTACATAAACTTAAAATAATAGGGAGTAGCACATCCCAAGATGTTCCCGACATAATATTTAAGAAGCTTGTAAGTGCCCATTTATTTGGAACAATATTCGCAACTGTTTGAAGCGTATCGGGAAATACGTAAATCGGTAACATTGATCCACCTAATATAGCTAATATTTGAATGCCGATTCCCCCCATTAAATCTGCCGTTTTTTCCTCACGAATAAAGGCTGCAATTAGCATGGATAAACCAGAAACACAAATTGCATACGAAACCCCCAACACTACTATTTGAGACACGTCTTCGCCCCATTCCACATGAAACATAAAGTGTGTAGCAACTATAAATATTCCAAATTGTATACAGGCAAATAGTAATGTACCTAAAAATTTCCCGAATAAAATCGAAAATGAACTCGTCGGTGTACTGAACAACCGCGCCAACGTTTCGGTTCGTTGCTCTGTTACAACTGACTTCGCACCTACTGTTATGTTATATAGTAAAAACATGACTAACATCGCTGCTGCATAATATTGCATCGCTGCAACTGTTTTTTTACCAACTGTTCCTTTTTCGATATGATTCGCACTTGCAGTTGCTACCGTCTGTAGATTTCCACTTACCTCTTTTGCAACTTGTGCCACATCACCCTGCTGGGATTTTACTAATTCTGTTACAACACTTTTAGTAGATACTGCGACTGTTTGAACACGTTCTGAAAAAGAGCGGATCATTGATTCGGCAATTTTCGCTTGTATATCTTTTGATGGGTCTATAAGCACCTTTGGTTCTTTTAATTTTCCATCTTGTATTTGTTCGCTCCATTTATTTGGGATGACAATTCCTACATCGATTTTCTTTTCCTTTAACATATCTTCAAGCTCTTCCTGAGAATTAACTACCTTTACTTTCACATCATCTTTTATTTCTTTAGATTGCAATACATCTTTTTGAAAGACATCTGCAAACTCATCCGTTCCCCCTTGATAATAGCCAATTATTGTTTTCGGTAATCCACCACTATCAAATACATTACTTAACGCTGAACCTAAAATCGCTGTTAATAAAAGCGGCATAATTAACATCATCATAAATCCGCGGCGGTCGATTAAACGGATTTTTAAATCTTTCCATGCAATAATGAAACTTTTCATTTCGCACTAACCTCCTTAATCACGCAGTGAACGTCCTGTTAATTGTAAAAATAGTGCCTCTAAATTCGGTTCTTGTACTTCCAGCTTTAAAATTTGCGCGTTGTTCTCAACAACTACTGAAACAACTGTACCAATTGCCTCGCCACCATTTAATCCAATGTCAATCGTGCTATTATCTTCGTCAAAAATAATACGCTCAACAACAGGTAGTGCTTTCAACTTTTGTAGCAGTTCCGTACTATAGCGATTTAATTGCAATTTCACTATAAATCCATCTGTCAGACGATTACATAACTCTCTTTTCGTTCCTAGTGCAATTACCTTTCCGTGATCAACGATGGCAATTCGCTCACATAAATACTCAACTTCTTCCATGTAATGACTCGTATAAATGACCGTCATGCCTTTTTCATTTAATTTTTTAACAGTCTCTAAAATATGATTTCTCGATTGCGGATCAATCCCGACTGTCGGTTCATCCATAATTAATAACTCTGGTTCGTGCATAAGTGCTGCACCAATATTAATACGCCTTTTCATTCCACCTGAAAATGTTTCAATTTTATCTTTTCCCCGATCCTGTAAACCGACGTAACCTAACACTTCCTCCGCTCGCTCTTTTGCAACTTTTCCATTTAAACCGTACATCTTTCCCCAAAAAACCAAATTTTCCTTTGCTGAAAGTGTCGGATACAGCGCAATGTCTTGCGGAACAATACCAATTTTCTTTTTCGCTTCTAATGGATACTCTTTTACCGATTTCCCACCAACTTTTATATCACCACTATCGTATGGAATTAATCCGCAAATCATTGATATCGTCGTTGATTTTCCTGCCCCATTTGGGCCAAGCAATCCAAATGTTTCACCTTTTTTCACTTCAAAAGAAACATTCTTTACGATTTCCTTCTTACCAAATGATTTCGTAATATGATCTATGACTAACATATTGATTCAGCCCCTTTGCATTCATCTACACTTTCATTGTAGAAAAATTTCTTCTTCTCTCCATCACCCTTAAGATAGAAATACAAAATAAAAAAGCAGCAAATTCTGCTGCCTTTTCACACTTGTATATGCCAAAAGTCATGTGTATGTCGTAACACCGTATCTTACTGCGTATATTGCTGCTTGTGTTCGATCTCTCAGTTCTAGCTTACTAATTAAATTAGAAACGTGATTCTTTACAGTTCCCTCTGTAATGAATAACTTTTCAGCAATCTCTTTATTATTTAAACCGCGCCCAATTTCCTTTAAAACATCTACTTCACGCTCAGTTAATTGTTCTAGTTGTTCTGGTGTGGGGCACTCTACTGCTACTTTTGTCTTTTTTAATTCTTTTACAATTTGCGCTGTTATATCTTGAGGAAGCACAGCACCTCCACCGTGTACCGTTAAAATAGCTTGAACGATTGCATCCGTCTCCATATCCTTCAATAAATATCCGCTTGCCCCTTGCTCTAATGCTTCAAAAATAAGCTCACTATCACTAAAAGTCGTTAACATAAGAACCTTTATATGAGGAAACTTTTCTCTAACTAAACGAGTTCCTTCAACACCATTCATACGAGGCATCCGAATATCCATCAAAATAATTTCAGGCTGTAATTGTTTCACCTTTTGTACAACTTCATCCCCATCACTAGCCGTCCCCACCACTTCAAGTTCCGGACGCAAATTTAATATCATTGCCAATCCATCACGAATCAGTGATTGATCATCAACAATCATAATTCGAATCATAACGCTCCCCCTATTATCCATGTTTTTTCTCGCAGTGGGAATTCGATTTTTAAGCGAAAACCTTTTTCTATTTCACTCTCAAATTGAATGATTCCACCATGCTCCTCTACACGTTCTTTCATATTAAGTAACCCAAACCCAGGACTTACTTCATTGACTCCCATACCATTATCCAAAATACATAACTTAACTTGTTCCATTGAACAAACTAAACTTACTTCACACAAGCTAGCTTTCCCGTGACGTTTTGCATTCGTTAAAGACTCTTGCATAATACGAAGCAGCGTAGGCTGTAGTGACAACGGAATCTCAACCGGATCCCCTTGCAATTGAAAAGATATTTGTACTTTCGTCGCTTTAGAATATTCATGTAACATTTCACGCATATTCTCTATTATGTTCCCTAGTTTACTTTCCTCTTTTAAGGCATGCACAGAAGCTCTCACTTCTTGAAGTGATTTTCTAGCTAACCCATGACATGTATGTAATACCTCTTCTGTAGCGTCCGATTTTTGTTTCCATAAAGCCTCCGCTAGTTGTAATTGAACAAGTAAGGCAGTCATATTGTGACCGACTGTATCATGAATTTCTCGGGCAATATCATTCCGCTCCCGAACAGCAGTCAATTCTTCCACCTCTTTAGCATATAACCGTAATTGTTCATGAGCTTCTTTTAAAGCTGTATGAGATGATGCTAATTCCCCATATTGCTCATCTACCATTTGCCGAGCAGCTGTAAGTTTTTTTATTAAGTTTCCAGCTAAAGCACTGAAAACGATGAACATAAAGTTAATTGCATTACTCTCCAATTCCAGGCTCCCTGTATGTTGATACGTATGTAGTATATTTATAAACCAACAAAGAAAGAAAAAAGCGATAAAAAAATAAGTCATCCTTTTACGCCAATCATGAATAAATAATCCTACCGCATCAATTCCAAATATAATTAAATACAAACATGTCTCGGGAAATAAAAACCCTAATAATGCTGTGACAATACCGTTTGTGAGCAAGGTATAAAAAATGATTTTCCTACTCTCTTTTGCTTTTACAAGTAAAATATGATTCACAATATAAATGAAAAGTGCAATACCGACAAAAAATTGTAAATTCGCTGTTTCACGTGAAACATGATTTGCGTAAACTAAACAAATCATAACGATTGTAGCAATCCGCGCGTATCCTAACATAAAATTCCCCTCACGTTTCCGTAGCATAAAGCTCATTTCCTCATCATACTAACAAGAAAATTATACCAATTTTTACCCCTTCGTTATACAAAAAAGAGCAAGCCCTCCCTCAAAATCCGGGAAAACAACTCGCTCTTTTTCATTCTATTTTCTTTACTCTACAATATTCTCTAACTCATTATATAACTCCGCTCGCAAAAACTCTTTTTTCGTTTTTTCTTCATACAATTGTTCAAGCATTTCAACATCAACTACATGTTCCATTTTACATTCGAGTGCATATATATCTTCTTCTATATGCATTAACTCGTTTTCAACTTCCTCTAAATTCCTAGACCCCTTCTTTTTTATAGGTATTACTTTTAACACTTTATTCCCTTGCTGCTTCTGTTTTGCTACTTGTTTCTCAATTCTTTCTTCCCACTTTTGACGAGCCCATGCATAGTTCCCCGCAAACTCAAATAATTTGTGCTCATCAATCCAATATGTCTTTTCAAACAATTTATTTAAGAAATAACGATCATGTGAAACAGCTAAAATCGTCCCGTTATATTGTTCAAGGGCTTCCTCTAAAACTTCCCTTGATTCAATATCAAGATGATTCGTCGGTTCATCTAAAATAAGAAAGTTAACATCTTGATACATAAGTTGCGCGAGCTTTAACCTCATTTTTTCTCCGCCACTCAGTTGCGTTACTTTCTTAAAAACAGCTGGACCATAAAATAAAAAGCGAGCTAATATATGTCTTGCCTCTCCCTCTGTTACAGCTACACAATCTCTGAAAGCTTCCAATACATTGTTCTTCATATTCCCGTACGCATGTTGCGATAAATAACCGATTTTCACACTACTACCAATCCGAATTTCTCCAGCATCTTGCTTCATTTCTTCTAATAGTAATTTTAATAACGTAGTCTTTCCTGTACCATTACGTCCAACGATAGCTGAGCGCTCCTGAAAACGAATATGCAAATTTACTTTCTCGAATAAAGATCGTTCAGCAAATCCTTTACTCACTTCTTTCATTACAACAACATCTTTTCCGCTTCTCTCTTGCCCTTCAAACTGAAGTCCCATCTGTTTTCTATCCCAAATGGGTCTCTTTAGTTTCTCTATACGCTCTAATGCGCGTTCCATATTTCTCGCTCTCTTATGCAATCCTTCATTCGGCGGATTCGCCTGATTTGCCCATTCACGTAGACGCTTAATTGCTTCTTTCATTTTCTTTATTTTCTTTTGCTGTTCTTGATACGCTTGAAATTCTTGAAGCAGCCTTTCTTCCTTTTCCTCAACAAACTGGGAATAGTTCGTATGATATACGTGAATTTCTCCATCTTCTAAATCAAAAATTTTCGTTACAACTTCATCAAGGAAATAGCGATCATGTGAAATGATCATAACTGTTCCTGTATATTCTTTTAGAAATTGCTCTAACCATTCCACTGCAAATAAATCTAGATGATTTGTTGGTTCATCTAATAAAAGTAAATCTGGTTTCTGCAATAGCATATACGCAAGGCTTACTTTTGTTTGTTCTCCACCACTTAACTCCATAAATGATCGGGGAAATAGTTCCGTCACCTGTAGACCATTTGCTACCTTCATAATATTCGCTTCTATTTCGTACCCACCGAGAAACGCGTACCTTTCTTGAATTACTCCGTACCTCTCCATCAATTTTTGTAAAGCAGATGCTTCCTGTTCTTCCGCCATATTCTTTTCTAAAGCATGCATTTCTCTTTCTAATTCCTTTTCTTCTTTAAAAGCGGAGCTCAATACATCATATACAGTCATATCCTCATCAAATTTTGGAATTTGCGCCACATGACCAATACGTGTACCTTTCTTCATATGAATGGCTCCTTCGTCCAAACTCTCCATTCCTGTTAGAAGCTGCAAGATAGTTGTCTTCCCGCTACCGTTACGACCAACTAAACCAATACGTTCACCATTCTTTATTTCAAGCGATATATTTTCAAATATGATGTTTCCACCAAAAGATTTCGTTATATTATTTACACTACAAATTGTCATTTTCCGTACTCCTTTCAATATAAAAAACCATGGGAAAGAAACATTCCCCATGGTTTTTGGCATAGAAAAAGGAAGCCAAATAGCTCCCTTTTCACACGTTTATCAAAAATGGGTGAAGAGACTTCTATCGTTCAATAGCTACTATGCAATTGTTAAAAAAGGGCATACGTATCCCGTTAACAACTACATCATGAAAAATCGCACGACAAAAATAGATATAATCTAAAAATTTGGCACGCGCAGCTAAAGAACGTTTCATCTCATTCACCCCTTTCGTACGGAATTTAATACTACTTCTTTATTATACTTTCCCATTTCATGTTTGAATAGTCATTTTTCTGAAAATAATGAAGATAGACTAAACATTTCAATAAGTGACATCAAATCTTACAAAACTGTTATGTTCACGTAATGGAAA
>Ga0209130_1001282_pt1 | contig 17396 bp, 17 predicted proteins | sample AraplaMF_Cvi_mLB_FD_184264 | JGI IMG/M metagenome (GOLD analysis project Ga0209130, IMG submission 184264) | Arabidopsis root microbial communities from the University of North Carolina, USA - plate scrape MF_Cvi_mLB (SPAdes) (version 2) | ecosystem: Host-associated > Plants > Roots > Endosphere...
GTAACGCCCTGAATAACGATGCCGTGCACGATGTGGAAGCGTTTGGCCCGGTCAGCACCATGATGACCTACGACTCCATCGACGAGGCGCTGGAGCTGGCTGCGCGCGGCAAGGGGTCGCTGGTGTCGACCCTGGTGACCAAGGACCCTGCCACCGCTGCCTACGCAGTGCCGATTGCCGCTGCCTCGCATGGCCGGGTGCACGTGCTGGATCGCGAAGCCTCTGTGGATTCCACCGGCCACGGTTCGCCGCTGCCGCAACTGAAGCACGGCGGTCCTGGCCGTGCGGGCGGCGGCGAGGAGCTGGGCGGCATCCGCGCGGTGCGCCACTTCCTGCAGCGTGCCGCGGTGCAAGGCTCACCGACCATGCTGACTGCCATCACCGGCGAGTACGTGCGCGGCGGCGCGGTCAAGGAAGGCGACATCCATCCGTTCCGCAAAACCTTCGAAGACCTGGCAATCGGCGATTCGCTGCTGACCCATCGCCGTACCGTGAGCGAAGCCGACATCGTCAACTTCGGCGGCATTTCGGGCGACTACTTCTACATGCACTTCGACGAGATCGCAGCCAAGGACACCCAGTTCGGCAAGCGCATCGCCCATGGATACTTCGTGCTGTCGGCGGCGGCTGGCCTGTTCGTGTCGCCGGCGCCGGGTCCGGTGCTGGCCAATTACGGCCTGGACAACCTGCGCTTCATCACCCCTGTGGCAATCGGCGACACCATCCGCGCCCGCCTGACCTGCAAGCGCAAGGTCGACCGCAACCGCACCGATGACAAAGGCCGTGGCCAGGGCGTGGTCGCGTGGGACGTGCAGGTGACCAACCAGAACGACGAACTGGTCGCCAGCTACGACATCCTCACCCTGGTATCCAAGCGAGCCTGAACGCGCAATGCCAGCCAGCAAGCGGAGCCGCCAGTGGCTCCGCTTGCAGCCAGGAGCAAGAACATTGCGAACAGATTGGACGAGTCGTCTCCGTCGTCGCAGGCAAATGCGCTTGCCGCCAGAATCACAGCTGCCGCCGTGATTGCCGCCAGGGTGCCGCTTCCTGCGAAATAGGCCAGGCTTTTTTTGCCCAGCTTGTTGGCGCGCCGGATGGTCAGCGTGAACGGAATCAAGCCGCAGACGAAGGCTGCAAGCCAGGCGAGGCCGAACATGGCTGCAACTTCCGATAGCCTGCCGCCGAACAGGGTTGGGGAAATGCAGAAAACTGCTGCTCCGGTGACGGCAGCAATGTAAGCCACGCAGGCATGGCGAAGGGTGATTGTATTTTCCATGGCCTGCACTGTAGCGGGCCATTGTGCGTTCATGATGAAGCGGCTGTGAAGCCTTTGCTACAACATCATGTAGACGACGCCCGCAAATGCCAGGACGATCAGCGCTACGGCGGTCCACTTCAACTTGTAATGGCGAGCGTGGCAACTCTGGCAGACCCGCATCTTCGCGCCTCCGCCGCTCGCCAGCGGCAGCTCCTCATAGGTATTCCAATTGATTTCGGCGCCGCACAGCGCGCAGGCACCGCGCTGGTTACGCCGTCCGCCGCGCCACTGCCGCAGCCGGTCGGTCACCAGCGCCGCAACCAGCAGCGCGCTAAATAGCAGGAACAGTATCTTCATCGTGCGCCGACTTTAGCACAAGCCAGCAGGCAACGCCGGCTGCGAGCCCGGCGACAAAAAGCATGGGCGTCAGCCGCACTAAATGGCGCGGGGAATAGGCGCAGGCCAGCAGAGGCAGGAATGCCAGCGCGGTAAGAACCGCGCCGCCAATGTAGAAGCAGGGGCTGCTGATGCCGCGCCGAACCGCCAGCGCCATGGCCGCCGCATACGGCAGGACGGAGGCGGCGAAGGCCATGACCCATGCCAGGACCAGCGTGGCAAGCGGGAAGCGGAAAGTCGTGTCTCCGTTCACGGCGAAGTCCCACAGCTCATTGCCGAAGACGAACGTGATCGCGGCGCAGCTTACCGCAAGAAGGTGTGCGTACATGACGCGCTGCAGGGAAGTAGAGGTGTCCATGGCCGGCACTGTAGCGGGCCTGTATGCGGACAGTATGAAGCGGGCAAGAAGTGCCCGCCTGTTGAGTGAATATCATTGCATTCGTGGATTGCTGTGCAAGGATGAATGCTTGGCAAACAGGAGGCAACCATGAGAACAGGCGGCTGGATGATCGCCTGCGCCGTGCTTTCGGTGCAGGTAGCGCAGGCGGGAGACACCCAGCTGGCGCGCGGCAAGTACCTGGTGGAGGGCGTGCTGGCCTGCGCCAACTGTCACGCGGTGCGGGACGAGAAGGGCGCCGTGATTGCGTCCAAAGGCATGTCCGGCGGCTTTGAATTCGCGGATGCGATGTTCAAGTCCTATGCATCAAACATCACGCCCGACCGCGAGACCGGCATCGGAAAATGGACGGATGCCCAGTTGGGCAAGGCCATTCGCGAAGGCATCCGACCGGATGGCAGCACCATCGGGCCGCCGATGCCGATTCATTTCTACCGTTCGATATCGGACGCCGACCTGGCGGCGACCATCAAATATCTGCGCGCCCAGCCCGCGGTCGCAAACAAGGTGCCCAAGTCTGCATTCAACTTCCCCTTGCCGCCCAACTATGGCCCGCCGCTGAAGAAGGTCGGCGCGCCCGCGCCGAAAGACAAAGTGGCATATGGCGGCTACCTGGTTGCGATCGCGCACTGCATGGAATGCCATACGCCACGCGACGAGAAAGGCATGCTGGTGCAGGCCCGGATGGGAGCAGGTGGGCAAAATATCAAAGGCCCTTGGGGCGACAGCATCTCACGCAACCTGACATCGCACGCCGAAGGCCTGCGCGACTGGAGCGATGAACAGATCATGGCCGCCATCCGCACCGGCAAGGACCGCAATGGACAGCCCTACAAGCCGCCGATGGCGTTCGACTGGTACCACAATATCAGTGACGGCGACATGGCCGCCATCGTCGCCTACCTGCGTACGCTGCCGCCGCAGCAAGGAGCGCCCCAACGTTAGAACCGCGGGGAGCCGGCCGGTGACGTACACTGCAGGCTACGTTGCCCTCAACTTCTTAAGGTTTGTAATGAAATTTGTATCGCTGGCGGCAATTGCCGCCATGGCCCTTGTTGCGGGCTGCACTTCGGTATCCGGCACAAGGTTCGCGCAGCAGGAAGCGGCCATGCCAAAGCTCTCGTCCGGCCAGGGCCGCGTGTATTTTTACCGCGTTGACGCCTTTACCGGCGGCGGCATGAGCGCCCCGCTCAAGCTGGATGGGGTCGTGGTAGGCGATTCGCTACCTGGCGGCTATTTCTTTGTCGATGCCGCCGCAGGCAAGCATGAAGCATCCGCCACCACCAGGGTTACCAGGAAGCTCAATTTCGTTCTCGAACCCGGGGAAACAAAGTACGTGCGCACCAGGGCGCAGTTTGAAGAGAAGGTCGGCCGCATTGTGCCGGAATTGGTCAGCGCCGAAGAAGCCCGCAGGGAACTGCCTGCCCTGAACTTCACCGGCGCCGCAAAACCTGATTGATCAGGCGTCCAGGCCGAACGGATCGTCGATGGAATGGGACGGCTTGGTGAACCAGCGCGGGCCGTCCTCCGCCATGTAGAAGTGGTCTTCGTGGCGCACGCCGAATTCACCCGGCACCACGATCATCGGCTCGTTGGAGAAGGTCATGCCGACGTCCAGCGGGGTCTTGTCGCCGCCCACCAGGTAAGGCCATTCATGGATGTCCAGGCCGATGCCGTGGCCGGTGCGGTGCGGCAGGCCTGGCAACTTGTATTCCGGGCCGAAGCCGGCCGCCTGCAGTGAACGGCGCGCGGCCTGGTCCACTTCTTCGCAGGGCACGCCCAGTTGGGCTGCTTCAAACGCGGCCAGTTGCGCCGCCTTCTCCGCATTCCACACGGCGCGCTGGCGTTCACTGGCTTCGCCGTACACATAGGTGCGGGTGATGTCGGAGATGTAGTTGTGCAGCTTGCAGCCGGTATCGATCAGCACCGTGTCGCCTTGCTTCAGCGTCTGCACGTATGAAACGCCGTGCGGGAACGAGCTGGCCACGCCGAACAGCACGATCACGAAATAGGAACCGGCAGGCGCGCCGACCTTGCGGTGCGCCTTGTCGATGAATTCCGCTACTCCGGTGGTGGTGATGCCTTCGCGCAGGATGCTGGCGGTGGCGATATGCACGGCCAGGGTCATGTCCTTGGCGCGCTGCATCAGGGCGATTTCCGCTTTCGATTTGCGGGTTCGGCAGTGGGCCGTGACCGCGCGTGCATTCTCCAGCGCATAACCTTCGGCCAGCTGGCGGATGCCGTCGTAGATGAAGAAGGCAGCGCTTTCGTCGATGCCGATGCGGGGCGCCTGTGCGGCATTCGGCACAATGCCCATTTTCTTCAGGACCGCGATGAACAGGGCGTAGGGGCTTTCATGTTCGTGCCAGCAATTGACTGCGCCTTCCACCAGCATGAAGTCGTTCAGGGTATCTTCTTCAAACGCCGGGGCGATGTATTCGACGGCGCCGCTGGCAGGCAGGATGGCGCCGACCATGCGCTCGCTCGGGTACCACCTGGTGCCGGTGAAGTAGAGCAGGTTGGAGCCCGCATTGATGTAGATGGCGGCAATGCCTTGCTGGCGCATGTAGGCTTGCGCTTTTTCGATGCGCGCCAGGTGTTCGTCTTTGCCGATCGGCGCAGCGCCCGCCGTCATGTCCGACAGGGATGCCAATGCCTCTTCGATAGTCTTGCCGCCAATACCAATGCCCATGCTGTCCTCCTTAAAAACAAGGGGAACATCATAGCACCGCACAGGCGTAAAAAAGCCGGCTATGCAGCTATCGTATCGGGCGATGACGATAGCCGCATACCGGCCGGGATGATGACGCTTACTGGACTTGCAGGCTTACCTTATCAACAACGAAGGAGGTTTGCAGCGAATAGTCTTCCGTCATGTTGAAGTGGATGCGCACGGTCTGGCCTTTGTAAGGCAGCAGGTTGAAGCTGCGGATCTGGTAGCCGCTGGCAGGCATGGTGTTGTTGTAGGTTGCCAGGGTGCCCAGGGTGGTGCCGGAAGAATTCTTCACGGTCACGACCATCTTGTCGTACACGGTGCTGCCGGTTTCCGCGGTGTCGATATGCAGCGCGAACGACAGGGTTGCCGCCGTTGCGGTGGATGGAATGGTCACGGTCTGGTACAGGCTTTCGGTAGCCGTGGTGCCATTGCCGCCCAGCCAGGCGAAGCGGCTGCCTTCGTACGCCGTCTGGCCGCTGTAGTTGCCGATCACGCCCGTAGTGCCGGCCCATGGCGAGGTGCCGGACTCGAAGCCGCCGTTGACGATCAATTCGCTCTGCGGAGGAGTCGTGCCGACGGTCAGGGTGGCGTTGTTCGAGGTGGCGGTCTTCGCCGGCGACGAGGAATCGCTGACGATGGCCTTGAACACGGCACCGTTGTCGGCAGTCTGCGCGGTGAACGAGTAGGTCGCCGAAGTAGCGCCCGAAATCTGGGCGCCGTTACGGTACCAGGCGTAGCTGTAAGGCGCAGTGCCGCCGGTCGCCGCCACCGTGAAGGTCGCGGTGCCGCCAGGAGCCACCGTGACGTTGTTCGGCTGGGTGGTGATGGTCACGGTGTTCGGATTGGCTTCATCCACGTCGGTACCGACGTTGATCGCAGCGTAAGCACGCTTCACGGCGGTCGATTCAGCGCTGCCGACGCCATACAGCTGTTCGGCCGACTCGATCATCTTCAGGCGGGCGTTGGCGTAGTTGGTCGAGGCGGTGAACTTGGTGGTGTTGGCCTTGAACCAGATGCGGAAAGCCTTGTCGCTGCCGATGCCGGTCATGGCCAGCGGCTGCTTGTTCAGGTAGGAGCTGTACATCTCGCTCGAGGACGAGGAGTTGGAGCCGTTGGCCAGGAAGTAGAACATGCGGTTGTTCGGGCCCGAGGAATAGTGCACGTCGATATTGCCCAGGGTGCTGCTCCAGGCGTCGCGCGATGCGCCATCCTTCGATGGCTTCCACATCCAGCGCAGCGGCTGGCCGTTCTTGGCGATTTCCTTGCCCATCATCCAATCGTTGCCGGTCGGGATGGTGGTGCCGGTGCCGCCTGCGCGGGCATAGGCTTCCACCATTTCGCCAGTGATGTCGGAGTTCGACTCGTTCAGGCCGCCGGACTCGCCGGAGTAGGTCAGGTTGGACGTGGCATCGGTTACGCCGTGGCCCATTTCATGGCCGATCACGTCGATCGAACCCAGGCTGTAGAAGCTGGAACCGTCGCCGATGTACATGCACTTGCAGCTTGGATCGAAGAAGGCGTTGTCGTAGTTGTTGTCGACGTGGACGGCGATGTAGGTGGCGGTATTATTGCCGTCCAGCGAAGACCAGCCCATCACGTTCTTCAGCGTGTCGTAGGTGTTCATCAGGCCCCACAGCGCGTTCACTGCGGCGGTCTGGCCGTTGGCGTTGGTGGTGCTGCCGCCGCTGATGTACTGCTGGCCGTCGCCCCAGGTGTTGGTGCTGTTGGTATAGATCGAGCCTGGGCTTGGGTTGTTGGCCGACGAGTGGTTGGCGTTGGTAATGGCCATGCCGCCATAGGTACCGCCGGTGCCGCGTGATGCATCCAGCATCTTGTAGGTGGAGCCGGACAGGGTGGTGTTGATCGGCACGTCGCCGTTGTACTGGCTGTGGCCGACGCCGACCACGGTCTGCAGCGCGTTCCACTGCTTGATCACGGCGCCGGTGGTGGCGCTGATCACGGTGTCGCGGAACACCGGACGGCCATCCTTGTTCATGCGGGTCTTGACCAGGTAGGCCAGCTCGTAGTGGTCGACCACTTCTTCCACATCCGTTGCGTTCAGTGCGCTTTCTGCCTTGCTGGCGGCAGCTGCAGTGCGCTGGGTCTTGACCACTGGCCAGATCAGCAGTTCGGCTTCCGGCTTGATGCGGTGCTGGCTGCCTGGCGTGCGCGATACGGCAATGCGGATCGCTTCGTCGGCACTGAAAGCCGCGTGGGTATCCGGGGCGCCTTTGCCGTTGGCTCTGGCGGCGCGCGAAGCGTCCAGGCCTTCGCGGCGGTCGGACGCCGATTCGCTGACGATATTGCCGTTTTCATCGGTGACGACGACGGATTCGGAACCGAACACGCGCAGGCCCTGGAAGGTGTGGTCGGCGCGCACGATGCGCTGGCCGTTGACGCCGGGGTGCTGTTCGCGCAGCTTGTATCCATGCTCGCTATCGAGGCCGGCTGCGGCACGCAGGGAATCCAGGCGCGACACCAAGTTCGCCTTTGCTTCAACGCTCATCGGCTGAGCTGGAGAGGCCATCAGGGTGTCTGGCAGGACGCCTGCAAATGCAGGGGCGAACGAGGCGGCAACGGCTGCGGCCAACAGGCTTTTGCGAAGTTTCATCGACTCTCCTTGGGGAACTTGGGTTGGTGGGAGAGACGACGTTATGCCTGTTTTTTGTGCAAGTCAAAAAACTTGCGAAATGAGTCATTTTTACAGTTTTTGTATATTTTTAGACAATAGATTACAGTTCTATAGTCACCAAAAACAACGGGGGCGACCTTGCCGGACGCCCCCGCCTTACTGCGTGCTAGCCGATCTTACTGGACTTGCAGGCTGACCTTATCCACGACGAAGGAGGTCTGCAGCGACGAATCTTCGGTCATGTTGAAGTGCAGGCGCACGCTCTGGCCCTTGTAAGGCAGCAGGTTGAAGCTGCGCACCTGGTAGCCGCTGGCAGCGTTCGCGTTGCTGTAGGTTGCCAGGGTGCCCAGGGTGGTACCGGAAGAGTTCTTCACGGTCACGACCAGCTTGTCGTAGGCGGTGCTGCCCGATTCCGCGGTGTCGATATGCAGCGCGAACGAGAAGTTCGCCGACGTTGCAGTCGATGGGATGCTCACGGTCTGGTACAGGGTTTCGGTTGCGGTGGTGCCGTTACCGCCCAGCCATGCGAAGCGGGTGCCTTCGTATGCAGTCTGGCCGCTGTAGTTGCCGATCACGCCGGTGCTGCCAGCCCATGGCGTCGTGCCTGACTCGAAGCCGCCGTTCACTACCAGCTCGGATTGCTGGGTGGTGCCCACGGTCAGGGTCGCGTTGTTCGACGTTGCAGTCTTCACTGGCGACGAGGAGTCGGTGACCACGGCGTTGAACACGGCGCCGTTGTCGGCCGCCTGCGCGGTGAACGAGTAGGTAGCCGAAGTGGCGCCAGAAATCTGGGTGCCGTTGCGGTACCACTTGTAGCTGTAAGGCGAAGTGCCGCCGGTTGCGCCCACGGTGAAGCTGGCGGTACCGCCTGCAGCCACGGTGATGTTGTTCGGCTGGGTGGTGATCGACACGCCGGTGCCGCCTGCTTCGTCGACGTCGGTGCCGACGTTGATCGCAGCATAAGCACGTTTTACAGCGATCGATTCCTTGCTGCCCACGCCGTACAGTTCTTCAGCAGCCTGGATCACCTTGTTGCGCGCGTCGGCATAGTTGGTCGACGCGGTGAACTTGGTGGTGTTGGCCTTGAACCAGATGCGGAACGCCTTGTCATTGCCGATACCGGTCATGGCCAGCGGCTGCTTGGTCAGGTACTGGCTGTACATCTCGCTCGAGGACGAGGAGTTGGAGCCGTTGGCCAGGAAGTAGAACATGCGGTTGTTCGGGCCCGAGGAGTAGTGCACGTTCAGGTTGCCCAGGGTGCTGCTCCAGGCGTCCTTCGACGAGCCATCCTTGGAAGGCTTCCACATCCAGCGCAGCGGCTGGCCGTTCCTGGCGATTTCCTTGCCCATCATCCAATCGTTGCCGGCAGGGATGGTGGTGCCGGTGCCACCGTTGCGGGCATAGGCTTCCACCATTTCGCCGGTGATGTCGGAGTTCGACTCGTTCAGGCCGCCGGACTCGCCGGAGTAGGTCAGGTTGGACGTGGCATCGGTTACGCCGTGGCCCATTTCGTGGCCGATCACGTCGATCGAACCCAGGCTGTAGAAGCTGGAGCCGTCGCCGATGTACATGCACTTGCAGTTCGGGTCGAAGAAGGCGTTGTCGTAGTTGTTGTCGACGTGGACGGCGATGTAGGTCGCGGTGTTGTTGCCGTCAAGCGAAGACCAGCCCACCACGTTCTTCAGCGTGTCGTAGGTGTTCATCAGGCCCCACAGCGCGTTCACTGCGGCGGTCTGGCCGTTGGCGTTGGTGGTGCTGCCGCCACTGATGTACTGCTGGCCGTCGCCCCAGGTATTGGTGCTGTTGGTGTAGATCGAGCCGGCCTGCGGGTTCGATTCCGGCGAGTGGTTGGCGTTGGTGATCGCCATGCCGCCGAAGGTGCCTCCCACGCCGCGGGTGGAGTCCAGCATCTTGTAGGTGGAGCCGGACAGGGTAGTGTTGATCGGCACGTCGCCGTTGTACTGGCTGTGGCCGACGCCGACCACGGTCTGCAGTGCATCCCACTGCTTGATCACGGCGCCGGTGGTGGCGTTGATCACGGTGTCGCGGAACACCGGACGGCCGTCCTTGTTCATGCGGGTCTTGACCAGGTAGGCCAGTTCGTAGTGGTCGACAACGTCTTCCACGTCCATGGCGTTCAGTGCGCTTTCGGCCTTGTTGGCCGCTGCTGCGGTGCGCTGGGTCTTGACCACTGGCCAGATCAGCAGTTCGGCTTCCGGCTTGACGCGGTGGGTCTTGCCGGCGGTGCGCGAAACGGCGATACGGATTGCTTCATCAGCGCTGAAGGCTGCGGTGGTGTCGGGAGCGCCCTTGCCGGAAGCCTTGGCGGAACGATGTGCGTCCAGGCCGTTGCGGCGGTCAGAAGCGGATTCGCTGACGATGTCGCCGTTGTCATCGGTGACGACGACGGACTCGGAACCGAACACGCGCAGGCCCTGGAAGGTGTGGTCGGCGCGCAGGATGCGCTGGCCGTTGGCACCTGGATGCTGCTCGCGCATCTTGTAGCCATGTTCGCTATCCAGGCCGGCGGCGGCGCGGCGCGCATCGAGGCGGGCAGCCAGGTTGGCCTTGGCTTCCAGGCTCATCGGCTGGGCCGGTGCGGCCATCATGGTTTCCGGCAGGACGCCTGCGAATGCAGGGGCGAAGGAAGCGGCTACAGCTGCAGCCAGCAGGCTTTTGCGAAGTTTCATCAGCTCTCCTTATGAGCGTTGGGTTTGTTGGGAGAGCGGGAAGTTATGCCTGTTCTTTATGCAAGTCAAAAAAGTTGCGAAATAAGTCGGTTCTACAGTTTTTGTTCAGTTTGAGACATTTGATTACATATTTTTGGTTGTCGAACTAGCTCGGCTCGCGACCAAATGGCGCACGATTGGCGTGATTTGTAGGGAAGTTACAACGAAATAGAGGGGTATTTCTAGTTTCGTGTTGGACGCAACAAAAATATGTATCAAATTGTCACACTCATGTTGCACTAGTTGAATTTTGCGTTTTACACTAGCCCGTCATTTGTTTGACGTACCACTTAGTGAGGGCGCATCACTCATGTTGTCTATATCTACCAAAGTCGAAAGGATCGTCACGGAGTCGCCCTTCCTGAGCGAAGGACTGCGTCGTGGCTTGATCAACCTGTCGGAACTGGCGCGCCAGCTGCAGCCGCAGCTCCAGAACGACCTGTGGAAGCCTGTCGGCCAGGCGGCCGTGGTCATGGCCTTGCGCCGTGTGGCCGGACGCCTGCCGGACAAGGACGCCCAGGAACTGGTGCTGGCCCAGCAGTCCGGCCAGCTGACCGCACGCACCGACCTCGTCGAATTCACTTTCCGCCGTTCGGACCGCATCGATGAATGCCACCGCCAGCTGCTGGAGCGTTCGGGCACCGGCCACGGCCTGTACCTGACCGTGACCCGCGGCAGCGAGGAAGTGGTGGTGATTTGCAGCCGCCCCTTCATCGGCCTGGTCGAGCAGATCTTCGCCGGCGAACGCCTGCTGGCGCGGCTCGAGAACCTGAACGCCGTCACGCTGCAGCTGACCGCCGATTCCTGGCGCACGCCAGGCATCTACCACGCCATCCTGAAGAAGCTGGCGTGGGACAAGGTCAACCTGATCAACCTGATCTCGACCCACACCGAACTTACCCTGCTGCTGGAGAAGGAACACACGGGCGCCGCCTTCAGCGTCCTCTCCAACATGATCGCGCACAAGCACTGATGTACACTTCCCTGTAAGGAGACTTACAGGGGAGTTCGCATGGGCTTGAAAGACACGCAGCGGGTAGTGCCGGCATTGCGGGTGGCGAGCTACGCCGCCAGCAAGCCTTTCTATGAGTCGCTCGGTTTCCGCGAGGAGTGGACGCACCACTTTGAACCGGGCTTGCCGACTTTTGCCTCGATGATGCTCGACGGCATGGAAATTTTCCTATCGGAACATTCGGGCGACTGCCAACCCGGCGGACTGGTACACTTTTATGTTCCGGACGTCGACGCCTTGTATGACGACTTCCTGGAGTACGGCGTGAACGTCGAGCAAGCGCCGAACAATGACCTGGGAGCGGACCTGCGCGTCATGTCCGTTCTCGATCCAGACAACAACCGGCTCAAATTTTTGACCCAGACCCATTGGGAGTAAGCGCAATGAAGAAAGCGCTGTTGTTCGCAGTCCTTGGCATGGCCGCCGCATCGCAGGCCGGCGCGCAGGGCCTGTTCAAGTGTACGGTGGAGGGCAAGGTGACTTACCAGTCCATGCCTTGCGCCAAAGGCGGCGCCAGTCTCGACTACCCGCCGCCGCCGACTGCCGCCCAGGTAAAAGCGGCCCAGGCGCGCGCACAGGAAGACCGTGAGCGTGCAGACGACCTGGCGGTGCGCAACCGTGAAGCGCGCGCGAAACAGGCCAAGGCGGAGGAGGAAGCGACGAAGGAGGCTGCGGCCAATGCGCGCGTGGCCAAGAGCAGTTGCGACTCGCTGCGTTCGCGCCGCGAAGAACTGTACGGCCAGCGCAACGAAAACCGCCGCAATTCCCAGCTCGACGCCATGGCCAAGACCCAGGACGACATCGACAAGCTGGAAGCCCAGTACACCAAGTCCGCCTGCGGCCCGCTCGACTGAGGGGCCGCTGGGCCGTGCCGCTTTATTGCGGTGCGGCGCCGGCCGCGGACGCCGCGGCTTCCTGCTGCGGCGCTACCGGAACGGCTTGCAGCGACATTTCGCGCAGCTTGCCCAGCACGGCCTTGTCCTTGGCCAGCGTGACCGGGGCGATCTTGCCCATTTCCTGATTGACCAGGTAAGCCACCAGTGCTCCGGCGATGGCGCCGCCCGCGGCGGCTTGTCCGTAGCTGAGGCTGCTATGTTTGACAGCGGCACGGCCAGCCATCGCACCGGCGCCCCCGGCCACTGCCATCAGGCCGACACTGAGTTTGTTCGTGACCGGGTCCTTGACGTAGCCGACATTGGCGCAGCCAACACCTGCGGCCGGCGCTTCGTGTGGTACGCCATCCATGGAGGTGTACATGTAAATGTAGGGCATCTTCTGCGGATCTTTGGGGATATAGAAGCCGCCATCGTTGTAGCCGCGCTTGGCGCCGGGATTCCCGGGCTGGAATATGGAGATGCCGCCCTGGGGAGCGCGGTAATAGGTGCCGTCCGCATCTTCTTTTTCCGAAACGTAGGGGCCGCGTTCAAGGCGGGTTTCGGTCACAATTTTCAGGATGCCGGCTTCGTCGACAGCCGTCATGGCTTCAGGCAGCTGGATGCAGGTGATGTTGGCAGGGGTTGCCAGCTGGTCCGGTGCGATCAGCGGGGCGTTGTTGGCGCAGCCGCCCAGCATTGCGCTGGCGGCCAAGGGGAACAGCAGTTTCTTGTACATGATTATCCTGTGGTTAGGGCCCGGGAAACGGGCCGGCACCACAGAATAATTACTTTTTAGCAAGTTTGCAATAAGGCAATCAGGTCTACTTTTTCTTTTCTTCCTCTGGCTGCGAGAAGTTCAGCTCGGGCTGCTGTTCGTCGTCCTGTTTCTGCGCTGGCAGCGAATCCGGCATTGCAGGCTGCTCGATGTGCAGGTCACCCGATTCCACCTTGCCGCCGGTGCCCCGGTCGAGGAAGGCGGTGACGGTTTGCGGCAGTGCTGCCACCAGCAGCACCATCAGCATCTGCAGGCCGACCCAGGGCAGGGCGCCCCAGTAGATATCGGAAGACTTCACTTCCTTCGGCGCCACGCCGCGCAGGTAGAACAGCGCGAAACCGAATGGCGGGTGCATGAAGGAGGTCTGCATGTTCACGCACAGCATCACGCCGAACCACACCAGGGAGGCCGACGCTGCCGCTTCCGGGCTGCCCATCAATGGTTCCAGTTGCGGCGCCAGCACCTTCTGCGCCACCGGCGCCAGCATCGGCACCACGATGAAGGCGATCTCGAAGAAATCGAGGAAGAACGCAAGGAAGAACACGAACAGGTTCACCACCAGCAGGAAGCCGATCCAGCCGCCCGGAATGCCGTTGAACAGGTGTTCCACCCACAGTCCGCCGTCCACGCCCTGGAACACCACGGAGAAGCAGGTGGAGCCGATCAGGATGAACACCACCATCGCAGTCAGGCGCATGGTGGACTGGTAGCTCAGGACGATGAGGTCGCGCAGCGGCTTGATCTGGCTGGCGCGGATCACGATCCAGGCCACGCACACGTACAGCACGCCCAGCGCGCCCTGCACTACAGGCTTGGCGCCTTCGACAAAAGCGCCCAGCAATGCCGCTGCCACCAGGGCCACCATGCCGATGCGGAAGAAGATCTTGTCGCGCCGGTTGAATTCAGGATGGCGCAGTGCCGCCAGGATCACCGCGCCCAGCGCACCCATGGCGCCCGATTCGGTTGGCGTGGCCACGCCCAGCATCATGGTGCCGAGCACCATGAAGATCAGCACGGCGGCCGGCACGATGCCTTGCAGGCACTGCTTCCACAGCGCCCAGCCGCGCGGGCCCAGTTCGTCCTGCGGCGCCGGCGGCAGCCATTCCGGTTTGATGCGCGACAGGACGAAGGTGTACAGCGCGAACAGGCCGATCTGCACCAGCGAAGGCCCCCAGGCGCCCAGGTACATGCTGCCCACGTCGGCGGCAGCGGTCTGGGTCTTGAGCTGGTCGGCCAGCACCACCAGCACCAGCGACGGCGGTACCAGCTGGGTGATGGTGCCGGAAGCGGCCAGCACGCCGGTGGCGTAGCGCATGTGGTAGCCGTAGCGCATCATCACCGGCAGCGAAATCATCGCCATGGCGATCACCTGCGCCGCCACGGTGCCGGTAATCGCACCGAGGATGAAGCCGACGATGATCACCGAGTAGCCCAGGCCTCCGCGCACGCCGCCGAACAGGCGGCCCATGGAGTCGAGCATGTCTTCCGCCAGGCGGCATTTTTCCAGCACGGCGCCCATGAAGGTAAAGAAGGGAATCGCCAGCAGCAGGTCATTGGCCAGCACGCTGCCGAAAATCCTTTGCGGCACCGCCTGCAGGAAAGGCACGCCGAAGAAGCCTTCCGCAATCGCGATAAAGCCGAAGAACAGGCCGACTGCCAGCAGCGAGAACGCCACCGGGAAGCCGACCAGCATGAATACGACCAGGCCGCCGAACATCAGCGGCGGCATCATCTCCAACGGAATCATTGCACTGGCCTTTCGTATTTGCTGTCCAGGTTCGCTTGGCCGGCGAGGTGGGCGATGCGCTTGATCAGTTCAGACAGGCCTTGCAGGGTCAGCAGGGCAAAGCCGGCGGGGACGACGAATTTGATCGGCCAGCGCGGCAGGCCGCCGGCGTTGCTCGATTGTTCCATGATGGCCCAGGAAGGCAGGAACAGCGATTCCCACGACAGCCAGGCAAACAGGATGCAGGCCGGGAACAGGAAGAAGATGATGCCGAAGACGTCGATCCACAATTGCTTGCGTTCGGAGACGTGGCCGTAGACCAGGTCGACGCGCACGTGTTCATTGCGCTGGAAGGTGTAGCTGGCGCCCAGCATGACGGCCGCGCCAAACAGGTACCACTGCATTTCGAGCAGGGCGTTGGAGCTCCAGTCGAAGCCATAACGGATCATGGCGTTGCTGGCGCTGATGAAGCATGAGGCGAGGATCATCACATTGGCCAGCTGCCCGCAGCGGTAGCCAAGGCGGTCAAGCCAATGCGACAGGCGAAGAAACTCCTGCATTGCGTCTCCTGGTAATTGGATTATTTATTGCAAGGATATTAGCCGAGAATCACTCCAAATTGAATCGCTCCCCGGGGACGGTTGACGTTTCGCCACGAAAAACTGGACAGGTGACAATTAAGCATTTAAGATATTCGTTAAATGCTTAATTAAATAAAAGTAGTACTCCAGCATTGGCTGGAGCGCCCGTCGGGTATAGACTAGAGGCCTCGCCGCGCATTGCGGCGCCCCTCAACAGAAAACCAGCATGTCGGACAAAGTATTTGAAGCATTGGCATCGTCGCCACGTCGACTGATCCTCGCCTATCTCTCTGAGCAGGAGATGACGGCCGGGGAGGTGGCTGCCCGCTTTGAAATGAGTGCGCCTGCGGTTTCCCGTCATTTGTCCGTCCTCGAAGGTGCAGGGTTGGTCAGCAGCGAGCGTCGCGGCCAGTATGTCTATTACAAGCTGATGTCCGACAACCTCGTCAATACGCTGACGCAGTTTGCCTTTGCGCTGTGCCCGGTCGCCGGTCCAATCAAGCGCGAAAGCAGGGCCAGGAAAAAGGCCGGCGAAGCGTAAATCGCCAGTACACGCAGACAGCAATGATGGCCTTTCATGGCCAGGGTTTCTTGCACGCTTTTTTTTGACTTAAAGGGGCAACGCATGGACGTTGGCGCATACCGCAACGGAGTCAAGGCTTACACGCCTTTCTTCCTCCATTGCTACGACCTTCTGGTGATCGGTATCTTTACCAGGTATTTCTGGAAGTGCGAGGGGCAGCGTTATATCGACATCTACCGCCGGCATGCCGGGCGCCGCCATGCCGACATCGGCGTAGGCACCGGATACTTCCTGGACCATGCCGGGCTTGAGGAGGGAAGGCAGCAGATTGCCCTGATCGACCTGAATCCGAACTGCCTGCGCCACACGGCACAGCGCCTGCAGCGCTACGTCCCCGATTGTCATGTGCGCAACGCGTTCGACCCCATTTCCATCGGCGGCACGGTCGATTCAATCTGTATCGGCGGCCTGATTCACTGCGCGCCGGGGACGATGCGGGACAAGGGCCGCATTTTCGACGCCATTGCGCCGCTGTGCGCAGCTGGGACGACGCTGTTCGGCTACACGCTGCTGGGCAAGGATGCGCCGATGTCCTGGTACGCCAGGGCGCTGATGGGCTTCATGAACTGGCTGAAAGTGGTGGACAACCGGGAGGACTCGCTGGACGCCCTGCACGCCGAATTATCGCAACGATTCAGCCAGGTCGAAGTCTGGCTGGTCGGATGTAACGCTTTCTTCACTGCCAAAAACCATAAGGATGCTACAAGATGAACATCGCTCAAACGGAACGCATCATCGACGCCGACATCGCGGAAGTATGGGATAAAGTCTGTTTTTACGAGGAAGTGAAAGCCAGGCCGAACTGGTTCCTGCGCTGGACCTTGCCCCTGCCCGTGAGGACAGTCGGCGACCACAAGACGGTAGGCACCCTGTGCCGGTGCGAGTATGGGGACGGGCAGTACATCATGAAGCGCATCACGAAGTCGACGCATAACGCTGTGCTTGAATTCAGCGTGACCGAAGCCAGCGAACAGTTCCAGCGCCATCTTGCGCTGAAGGGCGGCAGCATCCATTTGACCCGCCTGTCCGGCAGCCAGACGCTGGTGAACATGGCCACCAGCTACGAGCCCAAAGGATCGGAAAGCGCGTTGCGGCGCCTGCTCGTGGACCTCGTGATCCGCTCCATGCACCGCTTCGTCATGCGGGACATGGCGGACAGCATCCGCCACGCCCGCAAGGCTCAACCTGCCAACTGCTGACGCACGCGGGAAATCGCCGCGCGCACCTGGTTCGGCGCCGTGCCGCCAACGTGGTCGCGCGCCGCCACCGAGCCTTCCAGCGTCAGCACCGCAAACACATCCTCGCCGACCAGCGGCGAGAAGGCACGCAGCTGATCCAGCGACATCTGTGCCAGGTCGATCTTCAAGTCATCGCAAGCACGCACCGCATGCGCCACAGCCTCGTGCGCGTCGCGGAAAGGCAGGCCTTTCTTGACCAGGTAGTCGGCCAGATCGGTCGCGGTGGCATAGCCCTGCAGCGCGGCCGAACGCATCGCCTCCGGCTTGACGGTGATGCCGCCGGCCATGTCGGCGAAGATGCGCAGGGTGTCGACCACGGTGTCGACGGTGTCGAACAGCGGTTCCTTGTCTTCCTGGTTGTCCTTGTTGTAGGCCAGCGGCTGGCCCTTCATCAGGGTCAGCAGGCCCATCAGGTGGCCGTACACGCGGCCGGTCTTGCCGCGCGCGAGTTCCGGCACGTCCGGGTTTTTCTTCTGCG
>Ga0209130_1001287_pt1 | contig 17337 bp, 20 predicted proteins | sample AraplaMF_Cvi_mLB_FD_184264 | JGI IMG/M metagenome (GOLD analysis project Ga0209130, IMG submission 184264) | Arabidopsis root microbial communities from the University of North Carolina, USA - plate scrape MF_Cvi_mLB (SPAdes) (version 2) | ecosystem: Host-associated > Plants > Roots > Endosphere...
GGAAGAGACAATAGACGCCAAACCGGCCACTCAGGCGGTTCCGAAGGGGATATCGACGTCTTTCGCGGGCAATATTTCAGCCCAGCTAACATCATGAATCCGGCGGAAAATGCGTTGCCGGAAGTGGAATGATATCAGATCGCGAGGCCAGCAGCCACCCCGGATGCCCAGGCCCATTGGAAGTTGTAGCCGCCCAACCAACCGGTCACGTCCACCGTTTCACCAATGAAATAGAGGCCGGGCACGTTCTTGCATTCCATCGACTGCTGGGACAGTTCGCGGGTATCCACGCCGCCGCGCGTTACCTCGGCCTTGCGGTAGCCTTCCGAGCCGTTCGGCGTGATGGTCCACTGGTTGACGGCGCGGCCCAGCTTGCGCAGGGTGTCGTCCTTCATGTCGGCGATGCGCGCTTCGGGATCCAGGCCATGCACTTGCAGCAAGCCTTCCGCCAGGCGGCTTGGCAGCCATTGCGACAGCAGGTTGCCGAGTTGCTTCTTCAGCGTGCCCTTGCCTTCGATCAGCGTCTGCGCCAGGTCCATCTCCGGCAGCAGGTTGATCGTGATCGGCGTGCCGGGCTGCCAAAACGAGGATATCTGCAGGATGGCGGGGCCGCTCAGGCCGCGGTGGGTGAACAGCAGGTCTTCGCGGAAGCGCGCGCCGGTCGGGTTGCGGCCTTTCAGCGAGCCGGTTTCCACGTCCACTTCCAGCGAGACGCCGGCCAGCGGCACGAACGGCGCCCATTCCTGGGCGTCGAAGGTCAGCGGCACCAATGCGGGGCGCGGGTCCACCAGTTTCAGGCCGAAGTGCTTGGCGACGCGGTAGCCGAAATCGGTCGCGCCGATCTTCGGGATCGACAGGCCGCCGGTGGCCACCACCACGGCGCCGGCATGGATCTCGCCTTCGTCCGTCTGCAGCACGAAGCCGGCGCCATTTTGCGCCACGGCCTGCACCTTGGCCGGCATGCGCCAATGCACGCCGCCGTCGGCACACTCATTGCGCAGCATGTCGATGATCTGCTCGGCGGAGTCGTCGCAGAACAGTTGTCCTTTATGCTTTTCGTGGAAGCCGATGCGGTGCTTCTTCACCATCGCCAAAAAATCCTGCGGCGTGAAGCGCGACAGCGCGCTCTTGGCGAAGTGCGGATTCTCGGACAGGAAATTGGCGGGGCCGGCGTTAATATTGGTGAAGTTACAACGGCCACCACCCGAGATGCGGATCTTCTCCGCCAGTTTTTCGGCATGATCGAGCAGCACGACGCGTTTGCCACGCTTGCCCGCGGTCGCCGCGCACATCATTCCAGCGGCACCCGCGCCGATCACCGCCACATCAAATTCTTTAGCCATAACCGCCCATTTTACGCGAAGCAAATGTCCACCTTGGGGTCAGGAACAAAAATGGACATTTTCCCTAGCGAATGTCCACTTTGGTTCCTGACCCCGAAGTGGACAGTTTGCGGGCGACATCTTTGCAGTGGGCGACTTGCTGGGCGATCGAATCGGGCACAGGTATTTCTCCACGCAGCACGGCCTTGATCCAGGCGGCGGTGGCTTCGGCGCTTTTATCTTCCGGCAGCTCGGGCAGTTTTTCGGCCACCATCTGTCTTTCCACCAGCACGGTGCGTTCGCCACCGTGGAACCAGTCGATCTTCTGCGCTTTGTTGGCATTGGCGACCGTCTCGCCTTCCGTGCCGCGCATCAGGAAGGCATCGCCTTTGTTCAGCGTGAAGAATTCGCCCAGCGACTCCAGGTATTCCGGGTGGGTGTAGGACACCAGCCGCAGCGCAGGCCCTGCAAACGGCTGCATGATTTTCACCAGCGTGTGCGTCGAATTGCGCACGCCGAGAATGCGGCGCAGCGACAGCATCCACGCCAGCCGTGGCGCCAGCGCGTCGATGGTGATGAAGGCCACGCGGCCATTCGCCAGCGCCGCTTCGGCCGACGCATGGTCGGGCGAAGCATGCACGCCCAACGCTTCGAATACTTCGGCGGTGGCGACGCGGCCCACGTCATGCGCTACGCCATGCACCAGCACCGGCACGCCTTCGCGCGCCAGCAGCAGCGCCAGCAAGGCGGTCAGGTTTGCCATCTTGCGGGCGCCGTTGTAGCTCGGGATGACTACCGGTGCGAATTCGCCGGCTGGCGCGCGCAGCTTGTCGAACGAGGCTTCGCATGCTTCCAGGAAGCCTTCCAGCTCGTCCACCGATTCGCCCTTGATGCGCATCGACAGCAGGATGCCGCCCAGCTCCAGGTCCGATACGCGCCCGTCAAGAATCGCGCCCCACAATTCAAGCGCCTGCTCACGGTCCATGCTGCGGGCGCCCTTGGCGCCCCGGCCGATCTCCTTGATGTACGGAGCGGCGTGGAAAGGTTGTTTAGTCGTCATTCAGCCAGTTTACGGCATTTCGGCTACACTGTTAGATCCCCCAAGCAAAAACACGTTGAAAAGCAGACTGATCATGATTGCCCAAAACCTCGAAAACATTAACGTTACCTCGTTCGCATCCATGCCTACCCCGGAGGAGCTGCATGCGAAACTGCCACTGACCGACAAGGCGTCCGAGACCGTCACCAAGGGCCGCGCCGACCTGCGCGCCATCCTGGAGCGCAAGGACAAGCGCCTGTTCGTCGTCGTGGGTCCTTGCTCCATCCATGACCCGGTCGCGGGCCTGGACTATGCGCGCCGCCTGAAGGCGCTGCAGGAAGAAGTCAAGGACACCATGCTGCTGGTAATGCGCGTGTATTTCGAAAAGCCGCGCACCACCACCGGCTGGAAGGGCTATATCAACGATCCGTATATGGACGACTCGTTCCGCGTCGACGTCGGCATGGAGAAGGCGCGCCAGTTCCTGCTGGACGTCTGCGAACTGGGCCTGCCGACCGCCACCGAGGCGCTGGATCCGATTTCGCCGCAGTACCTGGGCGACCTGATCGCGTGGACTGCCATCGGCGCCCGCACCACCGAATCGCAGACCCACCGCGAAATGTCGTCGGGCCTGTCGACGCCTGTGGGCTTCAAGAACGGCACGGACGGCGATATCGGCATTGCGATCAACGCCATCCTGTCGGCGGCGAATCCGCACGCCTTCCTGGGCATTAACAGCCAGGGTAATGTGTCTGTCGTGCGTACGCGGGGCAATCCGCACGGCCACGTGGTGCTGCGCGGGGGCGACGGCCGGCCTAACTATGATTCCGTGTCAGTGGCGATCGCGGAACAATCGCTGCAAAAGGCCAAGCTGCCGGCCAATATCGTGATCGACTGCTCGCACGCCAACTCGTACAAGAAGCCGGAACTGCAGCCGCTGGTGATGACCGATGTGGTCAACCAGATCGTGCATGGCAATGAGTCTGTGGTGGGCGTGATGATCGAGTCGAATATTGTGGCGGGCAACCAGAAGATTCCGGCGGACCTGTCCGAACTCAAATACGGCTGCTCGGTGACCGATGCCTGTATCGATTGGGATACCACGGTCCATATGCTGAAGGAAGCGGATCGCGAGCTGCGCGCGCGCCCTTAAGACCGGCACCCCAGTGTCTGACCCGCAGGGTCAGACACTGATACGCGGCGGCCGCGGGCCAGGTGTCTGACCCTGCGGGTCAGACACCGGTTTACCGGTTTTAGAAGCGCCAGCTGCCTTCGACGCGAATCTCGGACTTGACCGAGCGCGCCAGGAAGCACTCCCCATGCGCCTCATGGTGCAGCCGCGCCAGCTCCGCATCCGTCGGCGCCTTCTCACCCGAGAAGGCGACCAGCGGCTTCAGCGTCACCACGCTGATCCAGCCATCTTCCATCTTCCCCTCCGCCGCATCGACATAGCTGTCGACCACATAGCCATCGCGCGCCGCCAGGCCCAGGAACCACAGCATATGGCAGCTCGAAAGCGATGCCACATACGCCTCCTCCGGATCGACCGCAGAAGGATCGGACAGCGGCACCCGCACCACATGCGGCGACGACGATCCCGGCACCACCGTGCCGCCATCGAAGGTCCACTTGTGCAGCCGGCTGTATCGGTTATCGGTGAATTTGGCATCATGCCGATGCCAGGCAACTTCCGCGGTATGAACGCTCATATCAGGCTCCCAAGGGTAGAAACTGCAAGCTTTTCCGTTTCGCGCAAGTGCCCTGCCAGCATGGCGCAAGCACCATCCGCGTCTCCAGCCCGCACCAGTGCAATCAGGCGCTGGTGCTCGTCATTCCAGCCTGGCCGGCGCGCTTCCGGCCCCAGTTGCGCCAGGTAGAAACGCTCGACCGAAGCGCGCAGGCTGGCCACCATCTGCAGGCTGCGAGGGCGCCCGCTCGGCGCATACAGCCCGTCGTGGAAGGCGCGGTCAAGCCGCAGCCATTCCAGCGGCTCCGTTTCGCCATCCAGTTCATGCTGGACTGATTCCAGCCGGCGCAGCGTGCGCTCGGTATGCAAGGGCACTGCGCGCCGCAGCACATCGGTTTCCAGCAGCACGCGCAAATCGAACAATTCGTGCAGCTCGTCCGCGCCCAGCGTGGTGACATAAGCGCCGCGATTCGGCTCGATCTGCACCAGGCCTTCCGCCTGCAGGGAGTTGAGTGCTTCGCGCACGGGAATGCGGCTGGTGCCGAATTGTTCGGCCAGTTCGGCCTGGCGCAGCACGGCGCCGGGAGCCAGCTTGCCGCTGCTGATGTCGGCGCGCAGGGCTGCCAGGATGGCCGGGCCGCCTTGCGCACGGGGTGGAGGGGTCTTCATGCAAATAATTGTATACACGTATACCAATCATCGCAAGCAGGCTTTCCATTACAATGGCGGATTGCCCTTTACCCTTTTGTGCACTCCAATGATCGTTCTCGGCGTTGAATCCTCCTGTGACGAAACCGGCCTGGCCCTGTATGACACGCAGCGCGGCCTGCTGTCGCACGCCCTGCATTCGCAGGTAGCGATGCACGAGGAATACGGTGGCGTGGTGCCGGAGCTGGCTTCGCGCGACCATATCCGCCGCGCGATTCCCTTGCTGGAGCAGGCGCTGGCCAAAGCCAATATGCCGGCCAGCGCGATCGATGCCATCGCCTACACGCAAGGCCCCGGCCTGGCCGGCGCCCTGCTGGTAGGCTCCGCCATTGCCTGCTCGCTGGGCATGGCGCTGGATAAGCCGGTACTGGGCGTGCACCATCTGGAAGGCCACCTGCTGTCGCCCCTGCTGGCCAGCGAACCGCCGGAATTCCCCTTCGTGGCACTGCTGGTCTCGGGCGGCCACACACAGCTGATGCGCGTGGATGGCGTCGGCCAATATGAACTGCTGGGCGAAACACTGGACGATGCAGCCGGCGAAGCCTTCGACAAATCGGCCAAGCTGCTCGGCCTGGGCTACCCAGGCGGGCCGGCCATTTCACGCTTGGCCGAATTCGGCGATCCGGAAGCCTATAAGCTGCCGCGCCCCATGCTGCACTCGAAGGACCTGATGTTCTCCTTCTCCGGCCTGAAAACAGCGGTGCTGACAGTGGTGAACAACAACGGCGGCGGCGCCAATGTCTGCGAGCAGGACAAGGCGAACATCGCGCGCGGTTTCGTCGACGCGATCGTGGATGTGCTGACGGCGAAGTGCCTGTCCGCATTAAAGCAGACCGGCTTGAAACGCCTGGTGATCGCGGGTGGTGTCGGCGCCAACGCGCAACTGCGCGCGTCGCTGAATGCGGCGGCCAGGAAGAAGCACTTCAAGGTCTACTACCCGGAGCTGGAATTCTGCACCGATAATGGCGCAATGATTGCCTTCGCCGGCGCCATGCGCCTGCAGATCAATCCGCAGGCGGCGCAGCGGGATTATTCCTTCAACGTTCGCCCGCGCTGGCCGCTGGACGAACTGCGGGTCATCTGATCAGGCAAGCAGCCAGGCGCTCAGGCCCACCAGGGCCAGCAGGCCGGCTGCAACACCGGTACGGAAGCCTTTGTGGCTCATTTGCTGGCGCACCAGCTCGTGACGGTTCGGCTTGTCTTCCCGCTTTGCTTCTTTGTTAATTTCGTGCTGCTGTACTTCGGTACTCATCAGGTGTCTCCATTTGTATAGACCACAAATGTAGCAGCAGAGCCGATCTGCTGCCACACTTTTGTGCATTGCTATGCAGCAAAACGTTGTGCCGGACGGCCTTGCCGCTGGTAGAGGAACTCCAGCACGCTGGTCCGGTAGTCGAGGTAAAGCGGGTCCTGCGCCAGCGCCAGCCTGTCGCGTGGCCGTTCCAGCCGCACTTTGACGATGCCGCCGATGGTGGCCGCCGGGCCGTTTGTCAGCATGACAACGCGGTCGGACAGCAACACTGCTTCGTCCACATCATGCGTGACCATCACCACCGTAGCGCCCGTGGCTGCGACGATACGCATCAATTCATCCTGCAGGTGGGCGCGCGTCAGGGCGTCGAGGGCGCCGAACGGTTCGTCCATCAGCAATACCTTGGGTTCCATCGACAGTGCGCGGGCGATGCCGACGCGCTGCTTCATGCCGCCCGAAATTTCGTTGGGCCGCTTGCCGCCGGCCGCCGCCAGGCCTACCAGCTCCAGCGCCTGCCACGTGCGTTCTTCCCGTTGCGGACGGGTCTCCGTGCGGCCGAACACGCGGTCGACTGCCAGGTAGATGTTCTCGAAGCAGGTCAGCCAGGGGAGCAGCGAGTGGTTCTGGAACACCACCGCGCGCTCCGGACCCGGCCCGGCGATTTCGCGCCCGTTGCACACCAGTGCGCCGCTGCTGGGACGGTTCAGGCCGGCGATCAGGTTCAGCAGCGTCGACTTGCCGCAGCCCGAATGGCCGATCAGGGTGATGAATTCGCCCTGCTCCACGGTCAGGTTGATATCGCTCAGTGCCTGGAACTCGCCAAAGCGCATCTCGACCTTGTTGATATCGATGAATTTGGACGCCATCTCATTTCTCCTCATAGCTGCAGGCTTTGGCGAGCGAGACCAGCGCCAGCTCCAGCAGCAGGCCGACCATGCCGATCACGCCAATGGCGACCAGGATGTGCGGCACGTTCAGGTTGTTCCACTCGTCCCACACCCAGAAGCCGATGCCGACGCCACCGGTCAGCATTTCAGCGGCGACAATTACCAGCCATGCCGTGCCGATGGCCAGCCGCACGCCGGTCAGCATATAGGGTAGTACGGAGGGCAGCAGGATCTTGGTCATCACGCTCCACTCGGACAAGTTCAGCACGCGCGCCACGTTCAGGTAATCCTGCGGCACGCGCTGCACGCCGACGGCGGTGTTGACGATCATCGGCCAGATCGAGCAGATGAAGATGGCCCAGATCGCGGCAGGATCGGCGGCCTTGAACACCAGCAGGCCAATCGGCAGCCAGGCCAGCGGCGAGACAGGTTTCAAGAGGCTGATCAAGGGACTGAACATGCCGTACACAAAGCTGAAGCGCCCGATCACGAAGCCAAGCGGGATGCCGACCAGCGCCGCCAGGCCGAAGCCCAGCGCCACACGGCGCAGCGAGACCAGGACGTTCCAGCCTATGCCCTGGTCGTTCGGTCCCTTGCGGTAGAAAGGATCGGCAAACAGCTTCACCGCTTCGTGCCAGGTCTCCAGCGGCGTCGGGAAGCCTGCATTGCGTACCGCCAGGATTTGCCATGCCAGCACCAGCAGCGCCAGGCCAAGCAGCGGTGGCAGCACTTTCATGACAATGGGACGCATCCGTCCGCCCTCCGGCGCCAGGCGGACGCCCTTTGCCGCCAGCCGTGCACGGCGCGACGGCGCGGCCGGCGCCTCGGCTGCCGCGCCGATGCCCGCGTGCGCCAAGGCCGTGGCCGCGCTCTCGCGCGCCGCGCCGGCGCCGCCAATCGATTCATAGACTGCACTCATACGCCCTCCCTTCACGCTTTGATCTTGAACGAATCGGCATACGCCTTGGGATTCTTGCCATCCCAGACCGTGCCATCGACCATCTTCACGCTGCGCAGCGGCGACTTCGGCACACTCACCTTTGCCATGCTCGCCCCGTCCTTGTAGACCTCAATCTGGTTTATCTGTGTGGCCACGGCCAAGTAATCCGGCTCCGACTTCAGCAAGCCCCAGCGCTTCTGCTGCGTCAGAAACCACATGCCGTCGCTCAGGTAAGGGAAGTTCACCGCGCCGTCATTGAAGAACTTCATATAGTTCGGATCGTCCCAGGTTTTGCCAAGGCCATTCTGGTAGCGGCCCAGGATGCGCTGGCCGATCACGTCGACCGAGGTATTGACGTAGGACTTGTCGGCAATGGCTTCGGCCATCTTCAACTTGTTCGACAAGGACGCATCGATCCAGCGCCCTGCTTCCAGCACCGCGGCAACCAGCGCGCGCGCCGTGTTGGGATACTTCTTTACCCATTCCGCGCTGGTGCCCAGCACCTTCTCCGGATGATCGCGCCAGATGTCTTGCGTCGTGGTGGCGGTAATGCCGATGCCATCCGCAATGGCACGGTGGTTCCACGGTTCGCCCACGCAAAAGCCATCCATGTTCCCAACCCGCATATTTGCCACCATCTGCGGCGGCGGCACGGTGATCATCTTCGCGTCCTGCATGGGATTGATGCCGTACGACGCGAGCCAGTAGTACAGCCACATGGCGTGCGTGCCGGTCGGGAAGGTCTGGGCAAAGGTATATTCGCGCGGGTCGCTGCGCATCAGCTTTGCCAGCGAGGCGCCATCGACGGCCCCCTTGTCGGCAAGCTTCTTCGACAGCGTGATCGCCTGGCCGTTGTGATTGAGGTTCATCAGCACGGCCATGTCATTCTTCGGGCCGCCGGCGCCAAAGTGCACGCCGTACACCAGGCCATACAGCACATGGGCGGCATCGAGTTCACCGTTCACCAGCTTGTCGCGCACGGAGGGCCAGGAAGCCTCCTTGCTCAAGACAATCTTGATGCCGTATTTCTTGTCGAAGCCCAGCACGGACGCCATCACGACAGAAGCGCAGTCTGTGAGTGGGATGAAGCCGACTTTGACTTCTTCTTTTTCAGGCTTGTCGGAGCCCGCAGCCCAGGCGTAATGCGATAAGGCTGCCGCCGCGCCAGTCGCAAGCAGGCGGCGGCGGAAAAGGCTGAACGTGCGATCCATTTTGATCCCCGGTGTTGTCATTAACGGGGATGTTGCAAGCGCCGTGCCAGCCCGCTTTCAGAGGGAAGCGCAGTGAAATTCCAGCACTGCGATTGTGCGCCGCACCAATTTAGCGCTGTCAGCGCACTGGATGAAGCCTCGGATCGGTGCGCAGGCGCTCGGCCATCAGGTCCACGAAGCTGCGGATGCGGGTCGAGCCCTGGCGGCTGTCGCGGTGGATGATATGGATAGGCACGGCTGGCGTGGCATAGTCCTGCAGCACCTCCACCAGCTCGCCCGCCTCAAGCAAGGCTGCAGCCTGGTAGGACAGCAGGCGCGCAATGCCGAAGCCGCCGCGCACCGCTTCGATGGCCGAATCATTATTGTTGACGCCCAGGCGCGGCTTGACCCGCAGCGACTGCACGCTGCCGGCGTGCTGGAAGCGCCAGTCCGGCGGCACGCTGGAGCCGGACGACGCGACAATGGTGTGCTGTTCCAGCTCCTGCGGCGTACGCGGCGCACCATGCTGCGCAATATAGGACGGCGCGGCAATGATCACGCGCCGCACCTGGCCGACCGGAATGGCGCGCATGCTCGAATCGGGCAGCTCGCCGATGCGGATGCCGACGTCGATGCCTTCCTCCAGCAGGTTGGTCACGCGGTCGACGAAGACGGTCGAGACATCCATCGCCGGATAGCGCTGCAGGTAATCGACAATGCCCGGCACGACGTAGAGGCGGCCGAACAGCACCGGCGCCGTCACCGTGAGATGGCCACGCGGCGCGGCGTTGATGCCGGCTACGGCGTCGTCGGCTTCATCGACTTCCGCGATGATGCGGCGCGCATCATCCAGGTAGCGCTGGCCGGCTTCGGTCACGCGCACGTGGCGCGTGGTGCGATCGAGCAGCTTGACGCCCAGCCTTTCTTCCAGCGCCGCCACTGCGCGCGTGACGGCGGGCGGCGACATGCCGAGACGGCGCGCGCCTGCCGCGAAGCCCTGCTCCTCGGCCACGGCCACGTAGACAGTCATCAGGTAAAGGCGGTCCATGGATATTTCATCGTGAAGTCGATAAATTGCCGAACGCGCATTGGCATGCGGCTGCGTTGGGCATAGTACATGTAAATCCCGGCGTTGGCCGTCACCTGCTGCGGCAGCAGGTGCACCAGCCGTCCCTCCGCCAGGTCGCGCTCCACCATGTACAGCGTCAGCTGGCCGATACCCACGCCTGCACGCACCGCCTCAGCCTCGGCCTCCGCGGTATTAAAGCTGGCCACGCAAGGCATATCCTGGTAGATGGTGCCGCCTTCGCCGCGTAGCTCCCACGGCACGATGCGGCCAGTATTGGGTTGGCGGAAGCCGGTGCAGCGGTGCTTCTGCAGGTCGGTCATGGTCTTCGGCGTGCCATGCTTCGCCAGATAGCTGGGCGCCGCGCAAATGTACAGGGCAATCTTGCCCAGGCGGCGCGCCACCAGGTTGCGCTCGGGCGGATTGCCGGCGCGGAAGCCGACATCGATCTTGGACTCGATCATGTCCGTGAAGTGATCTTCCAGGTGCAGGTCGAAATGGGTGCGCGGATGCATGTCCTGGAATTGCGCCAGCAAAGGCGCCAGGACAATGCTCCCGATCGAGGTCGGGGCTGTAATGCGGATCACGCCATCCATCGCCTCACGGCTGCTGCGCACGTGGTCCAGCGCCTCATCGAGCAGGCGCAATCCGGGATGCGCCAGCTCGAACAGCCGCTGTCCCTCGTCGGTCAGGCTCAGGCTGCGCGTGGTGCGGTGAAACAGGCGCACGCCGAGATGCTCCTCCAGCTGGCGGATCGCCTTGCTCACGGCTTGCGCGGAAAGGCCGGCATCCACCGCTGCCTGGCTGAAACTGCCGGCCTGCACAACGCCGATAAAGAGTGTGATAACGCGCGCCTTATCCATTTACAACCATCAGTTGAAGATCAAACATCTTTTCCGTATCTAGTGTAGCAGCTTGGCGGCGCCTAACATTCCCTTCACCAACTCACCACTCTCACGAAGGAGCAATATCATGGCAAACAAAGTCTGGTTCATCACCGGCGCATCCCGCGGCTTCGGCCTGCTGATCGCACGCGACGCCCTGGCGCGCGGCGACTCCGTGGCCGCGGCCGCCCGCAATCCCCAAGTCGTCGTCGATGCGCTCGGCGAACATCCAAACCTCCTGCCGCTGCAGCTGGACGTCACCAGCGAAGCTGCCGCCATCGCCGCCAGCCAGGCTGCCATCGAGCGTTTCGGGCGCATCGACGTTCTAGTGAACAACGCGGGCTACGGCATTCTCGGCGCAGTCGAAGAAGCGTCGGCAGACGAGGTACGCCGCAATTACGAAACCAATGTCTTCGGCCTGCTGCACGTCACCCGCGCCGTATTGCCGGCGATGCGCAAGCAGCGCAGCGGCCGCATCTTCAACATCTCCTCGGTGGGCGGCTACAGCTCTTATCACGGCTGGGGCATTTACTGCTCCACCAAATTCGCGGTAGAAGGCCTGAGCGAAGCGTTGGCTGTGGAACTGGCGCCGCTGGGCATACAGGTAACGGTGGTCGAGCCTGGCTTCTTCCGCACCGACTTCCTTGACGCCACTTCGCTGGCAGAAACGGCAACCCGCATCGAAGACTACAAGGACACGGTCGGCGCCATGCGCATCTTCGCGGCCGGCGTCAATCACGCGCAGCCGGGCGATCCCGCCAAGCTGTCGCAAGCCCTGCTGAAACTGGCCGACGCGGCACAGCCACCATTGCGCCTGCAACTGGGCAGCGATACCGTGGCCCGTACCTACGCCAAGCACCAGCAGGTGGAGCAGGAACTGGCGCAGTGGAAGGAGCTGGCACTGTCGACCGACTTCGAAGCGCCGGTCCAGCAAGCCGCTTAACCCACCGGAAGCTTGTTACCGCAGCTCTTGCAGAAACGCGCCGACTGCTCATGGTCCCTGGCCAGGCAGCCGGCGCAAACGCGGCTGGAACGGCGCTGCTGGCTGATTTCGGCGCTGATGATGCCCGTCGGGACGGCTAGGATGCCCCAGCCAAGCAGCATCATGACGGACGCGATGGCGCGCCCCAGGTCCGTCTTCGGCACCAGGTCGCCAAAGCCCACAGTGGTCACCGCCGAAATCGCCCAGTAGACGGAAGTCGGGATGCTGGTGAAGCCGTGCCCCGGCCCTTCAACCACGTACATGACCGTCCCCAGCAGGAACACGATCATGAATACCACCGACAGGAAAATCAGGATCTTGCGGCGGCTGGCCAGCAAGGCATGCCCCAACATGCCGTATTCCTCGATGTAGAGCGTGAGCTTGAGGATACGGAACATGCGCAGCAGGCGCAGGATCCGCACGTTCAGCAGCACGTGCGCACCCGGCAACACCAGTGACAGGTAGCTTGGCAGCACAGCCAGCAGATCGATCATGCCGAAGAAGCTGCGGGCATAGCGCAGCGGATGCTTCACGCACAGCAGGCGGGCGACATATTCGATGGTGAACAGCACCGTAAAGAACCACTCCGCTGCGAACAGCCAATCGCCAAATTCGCGCGCCACTTCGGACACGCTGGCCAGCACCACCGTCGTCACGCTAAGCAGGATCGCGCCAATCAGCGCCAGGTCGAAAGCCAGTCCGGCCGGCGTGTCGGACTCGAAGATGACCGCATAGAGTTTTTCGCGCCAGCCGCCTTCCGGCCGGCCAAAGCGCTGGTGCGGATCATAGCTCTTCATTGCGCTGCTCCCAGCAGGTCGGCGCGCGGCATGCCCCATGCCGGTACGCTGTACGGGCATTCCGGCTTCGGCGCCAGCAGCAGCGTGGTGAAGTTGCCCCGCGGCGTGCTGGCGAAGCGCAAGTCGCTCGCCTGGTCCGCGTCCACTGCCGGCATGCGCGCAAAACGCAGCCATGCAGCGAGCTGGCAATCGGCCGCTGCGCGCGCACGCAAGGCCGCCACGTCCCCTTGCCACGAGCCGGAAACCAGCACGCCCGGTACCGTCCCGGCCATCTCCTGCGCGGCATCAGCGGTCAGCGCCGCAGGACATTCGCGCGGCGGCAGCAGCGCAGGCGCCAGGCTCAAATGCCCGCGCCGCAGCTGGTAAGTCTTCCCGTCCGATTCGATCGAAGTGAAGCTCCAGCACAAAGGCTGGGACGGGAATGCCGTCAACGCCACATCCAGCACGCGCGCCTGCGGATCCTGCAGGACAAGCGCCGCCGTCACCGCCTGGCGCGCCTTGTACGATGCCGAGGCCTGCACGCCGACAAACGCCAGCGCCACGCCAAGCGCCAGCAGCAGCGCACGCCGGCTGTGCATGTGCATGAAGCGCAGCGCCGCCACCGCCCCGCCCAGCGCCATCAGCGCGTCGAACGAAGCCCAGCCAAGGTAGCCATGCATCGTCACATACAGCAGCACCACCGGCAGGACGGACAGCAGCACGATGCGCATGCGGCGCGAAGGCGCAGCCATCGCCAGCGGCACCCCGAACGCCACCCAGAACACCGGCTCGATGATGTAGACCATATCGCCGAAATACCAGGCCCCGCTGAACGGATAAAACGGGTGGACGCCGTAATTGTTCATGAAGTCCATGCCGAGATGCAGCAGGAAGCCGGCGGCCAGCGCCAGCAGCAGCCCCCGCCGCGCCGCACGGCTCTCGCGCAGCAAGGCTCGTGCATTCGGCCACAATGCCCACAATAAAGCGAGCAGCAGCATTGCCTGCGGCAGCAGGTACAGCAAGGTATGCGTGTGTCCCCGGTGGTGCAGCAAATAGCCCAGCGGCGCAGGCGCCAGCCGGGTGAACACCAGGTCCAGGTCGGGGAAATTGCTGGCAAGCGCACAGGCCGTCAGCAGCAAGCGGTGGCGCGTTTGATGGCGCGCCGGATCGGCCTCCGGCGGCAGCGAGCGTTGCACCAGCTCGCCGAAGCCAAGGCCGACGACGGAATGGGTGATGTTGTCCAATTAGTGCTGGACTTCCACGCCATGCCAGAAGGCGATGCGGTCCTTGATGTTGTTGGCCGCTTCTTTCGGCGATGGGTAGTACCAGGCGGCGTTGGCATTTACCTTGCCGTCCACCACCACGTTGTAATAGCTGGCCACGCCCTTCCACGGGCACAGCGTTGTGTGCTGGCTCGGCTGCAGATAGTCCTGCCTGACCCGCGATGGCGGGAAATAGATATTGTGCTCGACGATCTCGACTTCGCTGCTATCGGCTTCCGCAATCACGGCGCCATTCCAAATTGCCTTCGGCATGCAAACTCCTGTCCTGTTCAACCTTCCACACGGTTGCGGCCATTGGCTTTGGCGCGGTACAGCGCGGCATCGGCCTGCTTCAGCAGCATCTCGGCATCATCAATATCCATGTGATTGAAGGAGCCGACGCCAAGGCTGGCCGTCACCGTTACCGTACGGGCCCCGGCGCTGTGCGCCTGGGCTTCGATCCGCGACCGCAACGTCTCTGCGAACTTGCGCGCCCCTTCGAGCGGCGTGTTCGGCAACAGGATACACAATTCTTCGCCGCCGTAGCGTCCGGCCACGTCGATCACCCGCACGTTTTCGCGCACCAGCCGGCCAATGGCAGCCAACACTTCATCGCCCAGCTGGTGGCCGAACTCATCGTTGACGTTCTTGAAGTGGTCGACGTCCACCATGACCGCCGACAGCGGTGTGCGGAAACGGCGCGTGCGGGCCACTTCAAAGCGCAGCCGGTTCATCAGCGAACGGCGGTTGTGCAGGCCGGTGAGCTCATCGGTGGTGGCCAGGGTTGCCAGTTCGCCCATCGATGCTTTGAGTGCCTTCTCGTTGGCACGCAGCTCGAACAGGGCCATCACCTGGCGCGCCAGCTTGCGCAGCATGTCGCACTGCGCGGTCGACAGGCTGCCCGGCCTGGTGTCCATCACGCACAGGGTGCCGATCGCGAAGCCGTCGCTGGTCTTCAGCGGCACACTGCCATACATGCGCATGAAGGGAGCTTCGGTGGTCAACGGCATGCCTGCTGTGCGGCCATCCTTGCTCAGGTCACAGATCTCGGTAGTGTCGTCGCCCAGCACCGCCAGTGAGCAATAGCACTGGCTGCGCGGCATCGAGCCGACCGCCAGCCCGGTGAAGGATTTGACGAAGACGCGCTCGGCATCGACCAGCGTGATGAGGGAATAAGGAACGTCGCAGACTTTGGCGGCCAGCTCGGTCAGGAACGTGAAATCTTCGCTCGCGGGCGCGTCCAGGGCGTCATAGCGGTGCAGCGCAGCCAGGCGGTGATGCTCGTCCGACTGCCCAGGGTACAGCGTCGTTATAATTTTTTCTGCGGCAGACATGCTCTCTCCCTTGTTACGGTACCAAGTGTAACAAGGTTGCAAGCAAGATAATAGTCTTATTTGGACGCCACTATTTGCCGCAACGCGCGCTCGAAGGCTTCAGGTGGTTGCCCACCGGAAATGAGATGTTTTTCGTCGATGATGACAGCCGGCACCGACTGGATGCCATTGCGGTGGTAGAAATGCTCCATATCGCGGACTTCCTGCGCGTAGCGGCCAGATGACAGCACTTGCACCGCTTCTGCCTCATCCAGGCCCACCTTGCCGGCTACCTGGACCAGTACGCTGCGCGAGCTTGGATCTTGGCCGCGCGTGAAATAAGCGTCGAACAGCGCCTTTTTGAGCTCCTTCTGCTTGCCGTGTTCGCCGGCCCAATGCAGCAGGCGGTGGGCATCAAAAGTGTTGTAAATCCGGCTACGCATGCCCATGGCGAAGTCAAAACCGACGTCGGCGCCGCGCTGGCGGATCATTTCACGGGTTTGTTCTTGCTGGGCAGGACTGGCGCCATATTTCTGGCGCAGGTGTTCGGTGATCTCCTGCCCCTCCGGAACCATATGCGGGTTCAGCTCGAAGGGCTGGAAGTGGATTTGCGCCTGGACGCTGTCGCCAAGCCGGCCCAGCGCCACTTCCAGGCTGTTCAGCCCGATCGCACACCAGGGACAGGAGACGTCGGAAACGAAGTCGATGCGGATCGGGGTAGTCGTCATGATGTTCTAGGCCTTTTTCTTGGCTTTGCTGCCGATGCGGCTTTCTTTGCCAGCAATAAGGTTAGCAATATTTTTGGCATGGCGCCAAACCAGCAGCCCGCTCATCGCCAATACTGCTGCCAATTGCGGCTCGGCACCGAACAGCAGGCCGTAGTAGAACGGCGCAAACACAGAAGCGATCAGGGCTGCCAGCGAGGAATAACGGAAAGCGTAAGCCACCACCAGCCAGGTCGCCAGCGTGGCCAGGCCCAGCCATACGTTCAGTGCCAGCAGCACACCCAGCGCAGTGGCCACGCCCTTGCCGCCAACAAACTTGAAGAATACCGGCCACAGGTGGCCAACAAACACCGCCACCGCGACCAGCGCGATGACCTGGTCCGCCTGGCTGCCCAGGCCCAGTTGCTGCTGGAAGTGGTCGACCAGGAACACCGCCAGCCAACCCTTGAAGGCGTCGCCGATCAGGGTCCAGATCGCAGCACCTTTGTTACCGCTGCGCAGCACATTGGTCGCGCCGGGATTGCCGGAGCCGTAGGTGCGCGGATCGTCCAGGCCGTAGAACTTGCTTACCACCACGGCGAAGGAAATCGAGCCGAGCAGGTATGCGCCAATAATCAAAAGCAAAGTAATCATAAATCCCCAGGATTCGTTGTTTTTATATGCGGCAGCGACTATACACCATACCGCACGGCAAGAGCGGTACAGCAGCGATGCAAAACTGGCAATCCTTTAATCGGCCAAGGCGCACTGCACCGGCCTGGCTGCCAGCACTTCGGTCAGCACCGTCGGCTTGATACCAATCAGGAAGCCACGGCGGCCGCCATTGATATAAATCGTTTCCAGGCCGAGGATGCTTTCTTCCACGTACACCGGCATGGCCTTCTTGGTGCCGAACGGCGAAGTACCGCCCACCATATAGCCGGAGTGGCGCTGCGCCACCTCGGGCTTGCAAGGCTCAACGGATTTGCAGCCGATATTGCGCGCCAGGTTCTTGGTCGATACTTTGCAGTCGCCGTGCATCAGCACGATCAGCGGCTTGGCCGCCTCGTCCTGCATCACCAGGGTCTTCACCACATGGTGTTCGTCGACGCCGAGTTCGCGCGAAGAGACGGAGGTGCCGCCATGCTCTTCGTAGTCATAAGGATGTTCGGAAAAAGCGACTTTATGCTTGCGCAGCAAAGCTGTCGCCGGGGTTTCGGAAATGTGCTCTTTTTTTGCCATGCCGTGATACGCTAGTGCCAAGAGAGGAGTTTCTCATTATGCAGCAAGAAATTCGCTTTGCCACCTTCAATGTCTGCAACCTT
>Ga0209130_1001289_pt1 | contig 17328 bp, 19 predicted proteins | sample AraplaMF_Cvi_mLB_FD_184264 | JGI IMG/M metagenome (GOLD analysis project Ga0209130, IMG submission 184264) | Arabidopsis root microbial communities from the University of North Carolina, USA - plate scrape MF_Cvi_mLB (SPAdes) (version 2) | ecosystem: Host-associated > Plants > Roots > Endosphere...
AACGAAGAAAGAACGGATTATTAATCTTACTTCTATTTTTGACGAAGTATATCAATACGCCCAAACAGTAGAAAATACCTGGTTATTCCCTTCACGTAAAGGAAATCAACCCATTAGTAAAATCCAAGCCTATCGACAATTGCAAAAAGCCGGTGATTTTGCCGATGTAGAATCTATCGGAACTCACACAATGCGCAAAACATTCGGCTATTGGTTCTATAAACAAACAAAAGATGTCGCTATGTTGCAAGACATACTCAATCACAGTACACCACAAATTACACTCAAATATATTGGTATCAATAAAGAAGAAAAAGATAATATCTTAGATACATTTCAAATTTAAAAAATAAACCACTACCTATTCATATGTAGTGGATAAAATACATGGAATATATATAAGTAAGGAATTCATTCATACCTATAATAACATAATCGTAAAAAGGGAATGCTTGTATACTAATCTATACTGCATTCCCTTATTGTAATTGTATGTCCACTATATTTCTATTCTTCCTTTTCTAAAATTAATAAACTGACACCAAATTTCTTGGTTTTCACCCCTTTCTGTATTCACTCCATTGTAATGTAAACTCCGCATTAAATGTCCAATCTATTAGCTGTCCACCCCCTCTGTAAACCATAATAACTTTTACAATAATTATCCCAACTGTCATAAAAACAATAATTAAATTTTTACAAAAGAAAACAACTTGATAAAAACAGGTTGTTTTCTTTTGTAGGGTACAACAAAGAAAGAGTGGAGGATTCAATACACAAACATGTCAATCAAATGGAGTAAATCGACCGATAAGACTAAACATTCTGAAAATTTAATCGCTAAGGGTTTTTGTTTACTCTTTCCTTGTTGTTATGAGTTTAGCATTAAAAATAAAATAAATCAACAAAAAAATACAAAATCCTGATAAATTCGACATTTTTTCGAAAGAAAATTGCCTTACCCTCACTTAACTGTAATAAAATAAAAAAAGGAATCAACTCATAAAATAATGAATCAGTTCCTTTTTTATAATGTATGTAGAGTTTCATAATAGTAAAAAACAATATAATATTTCTTTCTATCCTGTCCATAGTATTAGCCCCACCTACGCTAAATACCCTGATAGCCACTCGTGCCATCCAACCCATTATCACTATAACAGAAAGCGCTTTCATTGTAAAGAATCCCCTAATTATTTGGGATTGATTGTCATTTCATTACCATCAGACTATAACCTAAATAAAAACAAAAAAACTTTTTTCTAATAAAACCCATACAAATGATCCATATATTGAGTACACTTCCAATACATGAATCATTTGTATAAGTTTTATTAAGAATAACTCTGAAAAAATTATATTACATAAATGCTTTTAATAAAGTTGCTACTAAAGGAAGTACCCCACCTAAGAAGGTTAAAACTGCTGTTGCAATTGCCATAATGATCACTCCTTGTATTTTTCTGAATATTTAATTATTTATATTGTATTTTGAAATAACAAAATTAGCAACTCTTTTTAATATGCAATATTGCATCAAAACAACACATAAATTTATTTAATAATATATTATATTTTTTTACTTTTTATTTTCCTTATTCATCTATTTAACAAAAAATAATTTAATACTTAAGAACAAAACTCAAAAGAAAAAGAATCCCTTATTTCTTTTATAAAAATTGCGGAATAATGAACTTATATTACTGCTTTTAAAAGCTCTTGTACGAATGGAATGATTCCACCTATAAATTTTAAAACTGCCATTGCGATTGTCATATTGTTCCCTCTTTTATTACTATATTAAGATTTTATGAATCTCTGTACCTTTATTGTAGTAAGCGCTTTCAAAAATAGCGATACTTTTTTGAAATATAATATTTTATATCATAGAACCCAATGTTTTACGTAAATAAAAGTATACTTAAAAAACAACATTTTAATAGCAAGGGAATACTTGTATGCTGATCTGTACTGCATTCCCTTATTGTATGTATGCTATATTTCTATTTTTCTTTTTCCAACATTAGAATTCATTTCCAAATCCCTTAAGTTATGACACTAATTACTTGGCTTTTTCCCTTTTCTGGGGGCCCGTCCTACACTTTCGCAGCATAAACGTATAGGACTCAGTGGATTACTTCCAAAATTGATACCATTTCTTTTCATTACTTGCCGCAACTATCTGTTTTACCTCTTGAAGCTCTCGCATAACAGTCATAACGGCTTGATCACGATCAATAACCTGTTGTTTTTCTATAGCACTGGAATAATCTAATAATTTTTGTTGTGATTCCAATAAACTTGTTAGTTTAGTTATTTGTTCATTTTGATTCTGTAGTTGTTTTTGTTGTAACTCCACTATATCTTTTAATTCTTTCAGTAATACTTTCAAATCATCAGATCCAGGAGTTATAACAGTCATATCTGTATTCTTAACTGTTAATCCTTCCTCTTCTAAAAGAAGTTTACAAGCATCCTCTAGTGTAACTTGCGGCATACTTTTTAATTCTACTAATCTTTGTAACAACCTAACATCATAATCATCAAAAATAACCCGTTCTCGTTCATATCTTTTAAAGGCATAACAGTTATAACCCTCAATTAATAAGTAGTATTTTTTAACCGTAGAAAGTGATACTTTTAACCTCTTTGCAACTTGATATACATTTTCATAAATTATAGGAGCCATAAATAGTCATAACCTCCTTTTTAATATCCCAAATTCGTTATAACAGTTATAACTCCTCTATCTTAACACTTTAAATCCAATCTACCCTTTCCATAGCCTAGTTCTCTATGCATAATATTCATTGTATCCTATACTTGCTGATAGATAACTTTAAACTCTTGACCAATCACATAGTCCGCGCATTTTCCTGGCTCATGATTTTTCAGCATATAAGCCAAGACTTCCTGTCCTCACTCATGGGATTCCCCTAATAACTCTTTAATGACGAAACATATAAAACGCTTTGGTGATTATAGGATTGATTTACAAAACATACCGCAATCAATAGAAAAGAGTATACCTGTATAAAAATTAAATTAATCATTTTATTTGAATTAAATCCAATCTAGGACCCATTTTTACATGTAGCTCAGCTGAACCCCCCTATAAAGTACAGGTTCTTACATAATTTCACGTACTATATTTAATTGATAAAACAAAACTCAGAAATAGAAGAAATTCTAACAAACCCAACCAATATAAAACACCTAGAAATCCAACTACAGCATACCCCTACAAAACGTAGCACACAGATATAATAGAAATATGTATTGGCAGAGTGGACAAAGTAAAATTAACCGGTATTAAGTACGATTATGTTTGTAGGACTCGTATTCTTTTTCTTATATAATAGCGCCTGTAGACGTTCTGCTGCTTCTGGAACAATTACTTTAATGCAGTGTATATATTTCTCCATTTGTTCCGTTTTACTCTTAATAGCATAGTTAAAAAGCATCGCCAAAGTAGACAGTCCTGTTTGCCTTAGACTTCCTTTTCCGATTACATGGATATATATTTGTTTTGATTTCTTTAACACGCTGTTTAACGTGCTTCTTGGTATTTGTAGCACTTCGCACAATTCCTTTTGAGTAAAGTATACAAATCCTTTTTCTATGTTCTTTTGCACCTTTAAGAAGCCAATGATATCTTGTTCCCATTCGTACCAATGACTACGTACACGATCCTCACGAGCTTTCTTATGTTTATACCAGTACTGTGACGGTGCAACTCCTGAATATGTTGCTTCTCCATCTGCCCAAATTTCTAAAATGTGATTAATAAACTCTTTACTTGCACCTTTATATTTACCTGAGAAGGAACTACGAATAGCCTTTTGAATGCTTGCATTTTTCAAAGGGCTGTTTAAATTCGTATTAAATTCATCTAACAAGTTATAGGCTTCCTCTTCAGTCTTTCCGGATGAATAGCATGCCAAAGCGAGCGTAAATAAAGCATTATCACGCCCAATTACACCTTTTTGACCTTTAATATGTGTGCATGACAGTACCTTTTGCACCCATCCTTCAGTAATTTGTGTTGTACGACTTGGTTTATTTGAAAGTACTTTAAATAAACTCCTGCGGTGGCCAATGTCTTGATCTTTAGACCATTCAATTAAATGAACTAAATTACATGTACTGTCTGCATCCATCCATACTACATTCTCTTCGTTAGGCATACGGAAGAATCCGAAGTCATTACATGTTAAATCAACACCAGGTAATTGTTCATTTAACGCCCTCCTGATGTTCTCGCTGATTCGCTTCGCACTACGTAATCCACGGAAATCGTTCTTATTTGAAATGAATAATGGATTATCTAGCACGAAATAAGCCTGGTATCCTTTCGGGCTTTCTAGAATGACTGTAGGCATTCCTAATCGGTTGTCCATCGCGGCCAACACAATTTCTCCTGGAGTAACGTCCTTTGTATCGATATCTACAGTGAAGCAATTGATCTGCTTTAGGTTTCGTTCTTCATGCCCTTGAATTACTTTTCTGTTTCTATCAAAATACGTTCCTACTCTAAATACATTCGGAGTCCAGTGCGTTGCTTGTCCAATATGGTCCAGCACTGCTTCTTGAGAAGTTAATACGACTCCTTTTGTTCCATAATCATGAGTGAGATCTTCTTTTGTACGTGTAATAAACACAAATCTGTCGTTCATCTTGATACTAGTATCCTGAGAGTCTAACATGGCAACGCTAGCTCTAGAATTCTTATATTTATATTTTCGTAGTCCATTATGTAAAATCAATTCGATTGCTTGCTGCGCTTTATCCATGTTGAATCTCCTTTCCACTAGATTTTTGACAATAAAAAAAGGTGAGCAGTTATAACACTGCTCACCTTGAAAATTCCCTAAAAAGTATATAAAAACAGAATTTTTCCATATTTAAACGTAATTTTATCGTACTTAAATAAGGGTTTCTATCTTTACAATCCAGCACTAATTAACTATACTAAATACAGATATTTTTATATCTCTAATAACATAGTTCACTAGAACGGGCGGAGAATTTTACAGACTGATGGTGCAGTGTGTAAATGGAATACAAGATGTTGACAGCAAATTGTATTCACCGGGGAGTAAAGTTATTGACGTAACTCTACTCTTTCTGTCAGATTGAGACCTGAGAAATCTCGATTAGACATCCGTTCTTTTTTATTTGTTTTTGTAAATTATTTATCGAATATGCTCTAAAGAGCTCTTTATATGCTTTATCAAATTGAATCATTTTTTGTAGAAAAACTTGTTGTTTCTTACGTTACAGCAAGTTTTTTTGTTTGTAAATAAAGAAATCACAACTCCAAACTACGTATAAGTAGAAAAGTAGAACTACGAAAAAGTGTAAATTTCTACTTTTCTACCTAGAATCGAAAGTTGGTATACCTTTTCTAACTTTCGCATAAGTAGAAATGTAGAATTTTGCACTCATATTTTTAACGTGATCTTCTTAAAAAATGCAATTAACCCTTAATTACCAGTGTATATCGAAGACATCCAAAAACTACGCATAAGTAGAAATGTAGAATTTTCTACCTGCAAAATCACCACTTATATAAACTACGTATAAGTAGAAAAGTAGAAAAGTATACCGAAAAATCTTACGCTAAAGTATACTTTTCTACTCTTTCGATAAATCCGTTTGAAAAACATAAACTTTTCTACGGTATACTGTTGCGAATATTGTATGTAGATGTTACATTTTACTCAAAGGTATACTTATTCGGAGTTTTATGGAGGAATGTCGAAAATGACTAGACCAGCAACTACATACGTAATCGGTAACTTTAAAGGTGGAGTTGGAAAAACAAAAACAGCTACAATGTTGGCTTATGAAGCAGCTACAGTATTTAATGAGAAATGTCTTTTAGTGGATATGGACCCTCAGGGTAACGCTACAAGAGTCCTTGCTAAAACAGGTGACATTGAACAAATAGACAAGTCTATTACAGATGCATTTCTAAATCAAAATTTAGAGAATGAGATTATTCCAGTAATTGAGAATTTGGACATCGTTCCATCTAATACCTCATTTAGAAAACTATCAAAAATCTTATTTGATATGTTCCCTGAAGATGAACTTGCACAGATTACAAATTTAAAAAAATTACTAGAACCATTAAAAGATAAATATGACCGTATTTACATTGATGTACCACCAACAATCAGTGACTACTCAGATAACGCTATGATAGCAGCCGATTATTGTATCATCGTTCTACAAACACAAGAATTATCTTTAGAAGGCGCTCAAACATACATCGCTTATATGCAATTCTTAGCAGAAACATATGACGCCGATTTACAAGTTTTAGGGATTATCCCAATGATGTTACATCAAGGCAAACGAGTGGATAATAAAGTATTACAACAAGCTCAAGAAATGTATGGTGGAAACGTCCTAGATACAATCGTTAGATATCAAGAACGTCTTAAAGTTTATGATATCGAAGGAATTCATAAAACAATTAACGTTAGTGGAAATGTTGATATGTGGGATGAAAAGGCCCACCAACTATTCATTGATGTTCTTAGCGAACTTAATGAACATGAAAACTATTTTGCTACTATTAATGCTTAAGGAGGAGGCTCATAATGTCTAAAGCACCATTTCAACCTATAGTCACAACACCTGGAGGCAAAAACACTTTAAATGACAAAGGTGTGGAGATAAAAGGAACAAACGATTTTGGCCGTAATAATGAGCCTGTTAAGAAAAAGGTTATGACTCCTATCATTAATAAAGGAAAAATACCTGCACCTGAGAAACCAGATCAACGTTTAGTTCCATCTAAAACAGCTAAAATTTCACCAGCTGTTTTGTTAAAACTAAATACTCTTAAACCATTTATAAAAGAACAAGAAAGTATGGATAAAGCATCGATTAACAGCATTATCGATATGCTTCTTGAAAGCTATGTAAATACTAAGCTAACAACTCGACAGTCTGAAGGATATAAAGGAATGTACAAGCACCTTTATGAGATGTTGGAGAAAAAATAAGACACGGCAAGCCGTTAGAGATATTTATAATCTTTAACGGCTTTTTATATAGAAATATCCCTAATTATTAGTGAAAAGAAAATAAATCCATATCTTCACATGGTTTATATTGGGTTTTTTTACACTTATGACCTAATATGTTATTTAACTGTGCTATACTCTTGGTAACAATATTCCATAGGAGGATGATTATCATTAACATGCTTTTAGGTATTATTGGAGCAATTCTTTTACTCGTTTTTGTTGTCCACCCAGGTGTCCCAGATAAACGTGTCCCTCTAAAAAATAAACTAGCAGTAATCTTTCCATTGATTGTTATAACCGGTCTAATTTCCTTGTATATATAGCTGCAACAAGCCTTTAACAAGCAACATTAAGATAGGTAGAAAAGTAGAAATGTATGCTTTTCTACCTATGCGTAATTTATAATTTTTCATTCACCAGAACTTCCACCAAGGCTTTTTATTCTCTTTTGCAGCTGCAATTTCTTCACGATATTCCTGCATTAATTTCTTCGCCTCTTGGATCTCGCGTAATGTTTTCATAAGATTTTCGTCTCGTGCTTCTAATCGTTTTTCAACTCGTTCATTATGTTGCTCTATACTTTCTTCAATCTGCTTGTTTCTTTTCTCTGCCTGTTCGCTTAATCTTTTTTCCATTTCTAACATGCTTCGATTCATTTCTTGCGTCATAACGTTATACTGTTGCTGGAGTTGTTGTTGAATGTGGAATGGGATTATATCCGTTTCTTGGGATCCCTCTGTCTTCGCATTTGTATCAACGCTTTCTAATTGTTGAGCACTGCCTTTTCTAGCGTCATACCGTCATGCTTACTTAACTCAATTAATTTCTCAAGCACCATAACGTCATACTCTGTGTATTCTCTTCTGCCACGCTTATCTTTTTTGACTGTATATCCCTCTCGTTGCAACACTTCCATGTATTTTCTGGTTCTGTTGCAAAGTTTTTTAAAATAAGCTAAGCTTTGGCAAAACAGAGCGAGGGGAGTCACAGATGAGATACGGTTCTGGTGCAAAAACTTTGAAGTATATGAAAATGGCCTATCAAACTTGGACATACTGATAGTACTACTCTATAAAAGGTGCGTGATCAGTATGGAAAAGGAGAATATATTTAAGTAGAAACATTATCAACCAGACATCATCTTATTAACTGTACGTTGGTACCTACGGTACAACTTAAGCTTTCATGATTTGGTGGAAATGATGGAAGAACAAGGTTTCTCCCTGGCTCATACAACTATTATGCGATGGGTACATCAATATGGGCCGGAGTTTGATAAACAAATTCGACGTCATTTCAAACAAACAAATAACTCATGGAGAGTGGACAAAACATATATAAAAGTAAAAGGACAATGGAGGTATTTATATCGTGCCGTTGATTTTGAAGGAAATACGATTGATTTTTATTTGAGTAAATCTAGAAATCATACGGATGCAAAGCGATTCTTCAAGAAAGCTTTGTGGTCTTTTCATGTCTTAAAACCTCGTATCATCACGGTTGATAAGAACCCTGTTTATCCAATCGCTATCGAACAGTTGAAGAAAGAAAAAAGGATACCAATAGGCACCCAAATCCGAAGGATAAAATATTTAAATAACATAGTGGACAAGATTATCGTTTTATTAAAAAACGTATACGCTCTATGTTGGGATTTAAATCATACAAAACATCAGCCTCTATATTGAGTGGTGTAGAAGCGATGCATATCATTAAAAAGGCCAACTTATTTTACGGGACAAGTCTGTCCAAAATGAAATGAAGTTTATTCATCAACTATTCGGAATGGCTGCATAAGAATAGATTCCATTAGGAATTTATATACCTCTTTCAAATAAATGCAATCTTTGCACCGGAACCACTTTTTGTATTTTAACAATAGACATTGTAATCAATCCTTAATTAATAAATTTCATATTCATCTAATATATCTTTCAGTTCAAACCAATCATCATCTGAAAAAACATTATCGAGTTTGGATAACTTAAATTTCACTTTCTGTGCAAAAATAAAAATGCTATCAGCCAATTTTATTAATTGGTCATCTTCTAACTTATATAGCGTATCTCCATATAAATATTGCCAGACATATTCTGTTACTTCCATATCTTGTTCAGGCGAGTTCTCTATACATTCTATAATATAAACAAAATCTTCTTTTATCTTTTCATACACTTCTTCTAATACTAATTTTTTTGGTATCTTGATTTGATTTTCCGATAATGATTTTATTAATTTTTCCTTCTGTTTTTTACTCAAGCTATCGCTATTAAACTTGGTTTTTAAATCAAGTAATCGGTCATATTCTGTATTCATTATTTTTATGATTTTCTTCTGATTAACTCTAAGGAAATCAATATCATTATCAGTGTAAATTCCGTCTGTATTGATCCTTCTAATTAGGCTATTTATATTCTTGCCAATATAATTTATTTCTTTAGTTAAATCTCTATAAGCTTTCATATCCACTTCAAGTTTGAAATGTGATTTTACTGAATCAATAACAAATGCTGAAACATTTTTATATCCAAAATCTATAGATTTATTTTTAATAAATTCTTTTTCATCTTTAAACAATTGAATTTCCAGTCTTTCCTTTTTTCTATTTTCTCTCAATTTCATTTCTCCTTTCATTAAAAATCGAGCGAAGCGACAACAAATTTATAAGGTATTTACATCGTAAATACCTTATAAAAATTTGTAAAGGTTGTAGGAAACTCCTACCAAGTCAAAACGAACGTTTTGGGGTTTGCCCTTTGCTAAAACCTCAATATTTCCTCCTCAAAATCATACCATCTTTTCCAGTTATATGGCATAATATGTTAAACATTTCATAAGGAAGTTGGTATGTAAATGGGGAATGGTATTCCGTGAGGTTATAAACCTAAAGAACGACACAGATATGACATTAGAAAATGCCACAAAGCAAATTGTATCATGGCATCAAGGTGTTGAAGTGTTGCCGTTGGATCGACATGAAGTTAAGCGCTATGAAGAACCGGATTTCAACGGTTCTGGTGCAAAGATAAAATAAAAGAGAATATAGCGCATATATATAGAGCGGAATTGTATTTTATGCTGTTAGCCCAAATAATTGATGGATGAATTCTTTCTAATTTTGGACAGACTGATTGATATTATGGTTCAGTTGCAAAGCTTTTGAAAGTAAGCTAAACTTTTGCAAAACAAAGTGAGGAGAATCATAAATGGGATATTTTAAAGGAAAACAATTCAGGAAAGATATTATTTTGGTAGCCGTCGGCTACTACTGTCGTTTTTCTTTAAGTTATCGAGATGTATCTGAAATTCTGAAAGAACGTGGTGTATCGGTTCATCCCACAACCATCATGCGATGGGTTCATGAATATGGAAATCTCATTTATCAGATTTGGAAAAAGAAAAACAAATCTGCGCAGCTATCTTGGCATCTGGATGAAACCTATATCAAAGTTAAAGGGGAATGGCGTTATCTCTATCGTGCAATTGATACAGATGGACACACACTGGACATTCAACTCCGGAAAAAACGAGATCATCAGGCTGCCTATACCTTTATGAAAAGATTGGTGAAAACGTTCGGAGAACCAACAGTTCTCACAACAGACAAGGCTCCAGCGTTACTTTGCGCGTTTAAAAAATTAAGAGAAAACGACTTTTATAAACACACAACCCATTGTACAATCAAACATTTAAATAATCTTATCGAACAGGACCATAGGCATGTAAAGCGACGCTTTACCAAATCTGCAGGATTTCAAAACCTTCTCCATGCTTCACGTACCTTGAAAGGAATCGAAACGATTCATGCCATATATAAACGAAAACGCAGTTTGCCACCAAACTGCGTCTTTTCAACATACAATGAATTACAAAAACTACTTGCAATTGTATAAAATTCATTTGTAATCACCCCAATTCTTTATCTGTTAAGAAACTTTGCAACAGAACCAGCGAACTTTAACGCTCTCTGTGATACCTTCCTTCATCGTTAAATAAAGAATCTGCAATGATGGAAACGATACCTTTAAACTTCTGGAACGAAAACCAAGTGTCAAACTGAAAACAAGACTGAAAGACCATACGAATTTCGTACCAACCGTAAGGACTATGGGGTAGCCTTCTAAATAACTAGCGGTTACGCTGGTGTTCGTAGGAATCCCACACTTCAAGCTTAGCTAAGTAGGGGTAGTTCAATCATAATCATTAAGTTCACTTTTCTCATTTTAAAGTATTTTTACTTATTAGCTTGATAGCGATGTGGCGGTACGCCGATAAAAAATAAAACAAAAGGTAGAAAAGTATACATTTCTACTTTTCTACCTTTTCGTAGTTTATTGGAAATCATTCACCAGAACTTCCACCAAGGCTTTTTCTTCTCTTTTGCTGCTGCAATTTCCGCATGATATTCCTTCATTAATTGTTTTGTCTCCTGGATCTCTCTTAATGTTTTCATCAGATTCTCATCTCGTTCTTCCAATCGTTGTTCAATTCGTTTATTGGCTTGCTCAACTTGTTCATTTAACCTTTTCTCCATTTCCAACATGCTTTGATTCATTTCTTTCGCCATAACGCTGTATTGTTTCTGCAATTGTTGTTGAATATGAAATGGAATTAAATCCGCTTCCTTGGGCTCTTCTTCTTTGATTATACTTATACTTGGATTGATACTTTCTAATTGTTGCATAATAAGCTTCGCTGCTTTTTCAAGCGTTATACTGTCATGCTTACTAAGTTCAATTAACTTTTCTATCACCATAACGTCATGCTCTGTATATTCTCTCTTACCTTGTTTATTCTTCTTAATAATGTAGGATTCTCGTTGGAGGACTTCCACATACTTTCTTAGTGTGCTGTCGCTCACTTGCAAACGACTATAGACGTCTTTAGCGGTATAAATGATTTTCATATCCGACATAACGCTATAACACCTCCTAAAAGAAAATATTCCATAGCACCTTATTAATTCCTTCAAGTAAAAAAATCTTAATAATTTGTACTTTCATTTATAGGATGCGAGCATAATCATGATTAGTTCTTGTAAGTTTTTTGAAGAAAATAGGTTTGTTATAATTAATTTAGCAATATATGTAGGGGATCTAGTTCCTGGGGAAAAAATTACTTTCTGAAGACGCCGAAGCAGTCTTTGAAGGCCGAGGGTATCAATTATTAGAAACAAAATATATAAGATCTCAAACGCCTATGTGTTCCTTGAAAACAAGATATCATATGAGGTTCGATAGACTAACTCACGCTATCGGTAAAATGATATGTGTCGTCAAGAACAAGACGCTAAAACATTTGGACACAAAACTAGCTGTACGGTATGGTCATAGTACAGTAGCTCACGAACCTATAAGGTCTGTCGTGAGAGTGGTGATGGCACACCGCAATCTTGCACGTCAGCGATACCAGAAATGGACTTCGCCTTTGGTAGCAAGAATCCCAATGGCTTTGCCAGCTTGTCCCTTTAGGGGGGAGTGTCAAATTGTAGCCTTCTATATAAGCGATTCCATCAGTGACTCCTTTTGGAATTTCTGCTGGTTTAGGTGGTTGCTCAGGAACAAAAACCTCAACATCTGCAGTATTATACGTACGTTTCACATCAACACAGAATTGCGTTTCTAATACGTCATGACTAAGTAAATAGTCTAGTGGACCTCATGATTTGTACCGTCAAGATGATGCGTTGTAACGCTATGCGTTCGCAACCCTGTTTCTACACTAACACCACAATCACATAGAATTTTAACAATCCGCTTCAAGTAATCACGTTTTTCGCATAGCGCTACAACGGATGCTCTAGGATAAGATACTGGTTTGATTGAAAAGCTAGGTGCCTCCTACACAATATCGATACCATTCCTCATAATATAGTGTTTAAATTGATCGAAGCTCTAGAGTGCTTTCTTAGAGTCAATACGTTTATACCCTTCTTTATTGAAATAGTAGATCTCTTCAAAATCATGCAATATATAAAATTGTCTTTCTGCTCATTATGAAGACACGGAAGTTACCTTCTAAGTACAATCCAAATGTGCAATTATCTGTCAAAGTGTTATTTTATTAAAATATGGTATGTGAAATTTTATTTGTAGTCTTCCAAAAAACATTTATACTTTCCTTAGATACACACTATAATAAACAACCTAGTTGCCCTAGTGACAATGTTGCTGTCCTAGTCCGTGAGATATATAAGAAGGGAAAACAGCAACACGTTAATGTTTTTGGTTATATATATCTTAACGTATAAAATCTGCAAAATAACGGCAGCCCCCTATACAAATAAAACAAAAGGGTTCGTCACTTGTTCTTTAACATATGCCGAAGAACAAGTGACGAACCCTTTTTCTTGTAAAAACCCTTTTATAATCAAATTTTTTCAGTGATTCATTTTAAAAATAATGTACTCCCCAAAATCAAGAGTTTATACTGCAGAATACAGCTTATTTTACATGTCAGCTTTGTAATATAGGCGCTCATTAGAAAAATAAAAACACTGCTCATTCTTAGAGCAATGTTTCTCTTAAAATCGACTATCAATCTAATAAAACCTCAATCTTTTCAAGAAACCCGTCATGCAACACTTGTCACTATACATGTTTTTTATCAACAAGTGTTGCAATGTATATGTATGCTATATTCCACAAAAAAAGTACAAAATTATTATTTTTATACATAAAAAGAACAGTACAAATTGCAACTTAAAGTAATCGGTACTGTTTCTTATTCATGTATTATTCTTTAAACAATTTATATCTATAAGTTTAAGATGCAGGTACTAATTTCCAAACGAGTTTCTTATCACTTACCTCAGCAAAAATCCCAGGTCTACTACTCCCCCCTTCAGGTATTACTTCTCTATAATTTAAGTATCCATTATCTTCTGCTTGAATTGTATACCCACCCTCTACAGGAGTTATCGTCCAATAAGAAAAATGTGTTATATCCCAATCTAACAACGATGATTCAGGACTATAAGAAATCCACTTAGCAATTTTAGTATTTCCAACAATCATAAAATCAGGAGATTGAATTCGATATTTCCCATTTTCTTCTGAATAATAGAATTTTAAAGAGGTTCCTGTTCCACGTACAAGAGCAACATAGCAGAAATGACGTTGCGCAAGCAATGATTGAAGCGCACTTATTCCCAGTGTTTGGGAATCCGCTGTAACTAAATAATAACGTTTATTTGTATCAATTCTATCTGCTACTTCATTTACTGAATTAGATGATGCAGATGCACTTGCTTTCTCTATTGGCAAAAATCCTAAAAACGTAATCAAAACGAGGAACGATATTAATACTCCTTTAGCCCTCATAACAACACTCCTTTTCATATTTGAATATAATAGAGATATAAATATTTTAAGAACCTAAAAATCTACTATCTTATTATCAATTCTTTACCCACGTATTATCTTTTGGAAAGGTTATATTTAAAACTTATGTCTTTACAAATTTATATAACATTTAAGATGCAGGTACTAATTTCCATACAACTTTTTCTGTACTTAAAGTAGCAGTTGTCCAAGTCTTACTCAACTCTACCGTGTGATAACTCAAGTAGCTATTATCTTCTGCCTGAATTGTATATCCACCATCCACAGGACGAATAGTCCAATAACTGGCGAATTTTTCGTTATTAATAGAGGGCGATAAACTTTTTGTAAACCAGGTAGAAGCATTATGCGATATAATTTTCACAAACATCTCAATACGATATTTTTTATTTTCCTCAGAATAATGTAATTTTACAGGGTCACCAGGTGCACTGAATTGAAAGTACTGCATATTCATAATTGAGCTATGCCATGGAAAATATAACCCTTTATTTGGGTTGTCCGCTCGAGCTATATAATAATTTTTACTCGTATCAATCCGATCTCCTACTTCATTTACTGAATTAGATGATACAGATGCACTTGCTTTCTCTATTGGCAAAAATCCTAAAAACGTAACCAAAACGAGGAACGATATTAATACTCCTTTAATTTTCATAGAAACACTCCTTTTCATATTTGAATATAATAGAGATATAAATATTTTAAGGACCTAAAAAGTCTACTAGCTTATTATCAATTCTTTATCCACGTATTATCTTTTGGACAAGTTATATTTAAAACCTATGTCCCATAAACTTTAAGAAACAGGTAATAATTTCCACACGACTTTTTCTTTACCTAAGCAGGCACGTGTAAGAGGACCATACATTGTTGATTCAATCTCTTTATAATCAAGGTATCCTCCTTCTGCTTGCAGTGTATATCCCCCTTCTACAGGAGTTATCGTCCAATAAGCCGCGTCTTTTTCACTCGGGTTAAACTTTAAATTACTATCTAACCAATAATCAATAAATCCTATCTTCGGAAACGGAAAAGGCATCCCAATACGATATTTCTTGTTTTCTTCAGAAAAATACAATTTCATAGAAGCTGCCGAAGGGTTTTCTACTGTGTTACCTCTTGAACTAACTACTAAAAACGGGTAATAATTAAGAGACTCGTGATAACGTAATCCTCTTGTTGGTGAATCTGCTGGAACTATATAATAGTTTTTACTTGTATCAATCCTATCTCCTACTTCATTTACTAGATCAGATGATACGGATGCACTTGCTTTCTCTATTGGCAAAAATCCTAAAAACGTAATCAAAACGAGGAACGATATTAATACTCCTTTAGCCCTCATAACAACACTCCTTTTCATATTTGAATATAATAGAGATATAAATATTTTAAGAACCTAAAAATCTACTATCTTATTATCAATTCTTTACCCACGTATTATCTTTTGGAAAGGTTATATTTAAAACTTATGTCTCTACAAATTTATATAACATTTAAGATGCAGGTACTAATTTCCACACAACTTCTTTTTTACCTAAATAGGCACGGGTAATAGGACCATACTTGTGTGATTCAACCTCTTTATAATCAAGGTATCCTCCTTCTGCTTGTAGTGTATATCCTCCTTCTACAGGAGTTATCGTCCAATAAACCGCGCCTTCTTCACCCGGACCCAAATATAAATGACTATCTACCCAATAATAAGGAAGTCCAGGCATTGGATAAAGCGTCCCAATACGATATTTCTTATTTTCTTCAGAAAAATACAATTTCATAGGAATTCCGGAAGGGTTTTCTACTGTGTTACTTCTTGAACTAACTACTAAAGACGGGAAAAAATTAAAAGACTCGAGATAACTTAATCCTCTTGTTGGTGAATCTGCTGGAACTATATAATAGTTTTTACTTGTATCAATCCTATCTCCTACTTCATTTACTAGATTAGATGATACAGATGCACTTGCTTTTTCTGTTGGTAAAAACCCTAAGGATATAACCAGAACGAGTAGCGATATTAATACTCCTTTAATTTTCATAAATACATCTCCTTTCAATTATTTAACTACTATAGTAATTCAAAATACAAAAACTTAATATTAAGAAAAATTGTTTTATAGTGTTTTAGTATGAATCTTGTTTAATTATCTTGCTACAGGTATTACGATGAATATACTTATCGCGATATGAGTTTATACAATTGCAGTAGCACGGATTCGAAATTTTAATAAAACAAAGTTTATATAAGAGTCTTCCTGTGAAATAAATCTTGTTGGAATTATAAGTGTAGTAGTATGAAGTATGATTATTTGAGTAATTAGTGCAATATGTCAGTAACTGAGGAGTAAAAAATTTTTCTTTATTACTTTGCAATTTCGAAAAAATATTATTTATTGAAGGGTATAATAAGAAACCATTTACAAGGGGTATTGGGGTATAAGGTGACAGTTGGATTCGAACCAACATAAAAGGGTATGCTAACCTTTCACCATGCCTAGTTGGTATGCCACCATATGAAAAATATTGATACACTAAAATAAAAGGCGGCAATCGGATTTGAACCGATGATACAGGTTTTGCAGACCTGGGCCTTACCACTTGGCTATGCCGCCATATAATTCTCTATGAAAGAGAATTAACACTCTGCTTTATAATTAAAACAATGTTGCACACTGCATCAATTAACTATTATTTCTGAATAAATAAATTCCAAATAAGATTATACCATTATTTTTTAAATTTAGTAACCTAAATTACTGATTTTTCAAACATAATAATTATTTATAGAAACCCTTCAATGATTTGTCCCCCATGTCTATTGAAGTAGAGTAGCCTCCTCCAGCTAAATAAGAGAAGAGGCATGTGACTTCAACGTACAAATATGTTTTATTACATAAACCATGAGTTAATCCTACTAAAATAGTGGATGAAAATTAGAT
>Ga0209130_1001290_pt1 | contig 17317 bp, 19 predicted proteins | sample AraplaMF_Cvi_mLB_FD_184264 | JGI IMG/M metagenome (GOLD analysis project Ga0209130, IMG submission 184264) | Arabidopsis root microbial communities from the University of North Carolina, USA - plate scrape MF_Cvi_mLB (SPAdes) (version 2) | ecosystem: Host-associated > Plants > Roots > Endosphere...
CACCTTTCTTATTCTAACTAGTTAATTAGTAAGTTAATATTATCTGTAAAATATAAAAGAGAAGCGTATGCCTCTCTTTTAAAATTGGAATTCTGCTTGTTGTTCTTCCGTAATAGTCTCATACCCATCAGGATTAACCGTATTACTAAAGATTAACTTAGCTGATGTAATCTCCTCAGGCTTCCCTTTAATAATAAGACCTACACTTCCCTCTTTTTTTACTTTACCATAAAATTTACTATCACTATCTTCGCTTTCCCAAATAAAATCATTTCCAATTGCATCCAGCTGTTCGCCATTGTTCAGAACAACTTTTTGAAGACCATAGAAATCTACATTTTGATCACTAGTGTTTTCTACACTATATTGAATTTGTATGTAATTTAGATCATCAGGTAATTTATTCCCACCTGTATATTGAAGTAAAAATTCTGTCATAGACTTATTAACTTTATTAAGCTTAATAACCTTCATATCTTTTACAGTATATTTAATAGGTGCGATATCTACAGTTTGGTTAACTTCTTTAATTTTCATTAATTCAGCTTCATTACCATCTGCTTTAGCTTTCTGCCCTACTTTAGATAGGTTTACAGTACCTTTTTCCTCTTTTTCGGACTTGTTAGAAACATCTTTTTGCTCTGCAGAAGTTGCTTTTTCTTTATTCTCTGTGGATGTTTTTTCATTTCCGCAACCTGTAAGAATGCTTCCTGTCAGCATGATGCTGCCTAATAAAACTGAAATTTGTTTTTTCATAATGTACCCTCCATGATGTTACTAATACTTATTTTTCCCTTGAAAACTTTACCATGGAATATTATACAATGTAAATAGTTTCATCAAATTAAAAAGAAATCCAATTTTAAGATTTCTTTTCCTTTATTACTAGTTATTATATTATTTTGTGAACATTTTTTAAACCTGCTATTTAGCTACTTTATCATCTTTAAGTTGCTTTTGTATTTCTATTACATCCTTATCGAATAACAAAATATTAACATTAGATTTAACCTTCTATACGCTTGACACATAATATTACTCCGAAGAATAGGGTATCACCCATTTCCCTATTTCTCCAAAACTTTATAAAATCATCTATGGATTCTAATTGTATCCCAAGTTATTCTTCTATTTAATGCGTCGTGCCTCCAACTTCCACAATATCCACCTCAACTGTCGTCGTTACTTCTACTGCCAGTTCTATCCCTTTACGAATAGTAGAAAGTGACATACTCGGTTGACCTGGATAGTTACTCGCTTGCTCTGGTAAAAACGGAATATGAATAAATCCGCCTTTTATTTCCTTATCACGTTTCACTAGTTCATGCATGAGACCGTAGAATAAGTGATTACAAACGAATGTACCTGCTGTTTGTGAAACGGAAGCTGGTATGCCCTCTGCTTGTAGTCTTTTTACAATTGCTTTCATCGGAAGTGTAGACCAGTAGGCAGCTGATCCTTCTTCTACAACTGGTACATCTATAGGCTGATTCCCTTCATTGTCAGCAATTCTTGCATCATCAATATTAATTGCGACACGCTCTATCGTAATATCTGGTCTGCCCCCAGCTTGTCCGATACATATAATCATTTCAGGGTTTAGTTCTTCTATATATTCTTTTAAAACTTGTATTGATTTATGAAATACAGTTGGTACTTGTTTACTAATAATCTTGTATTCTCCGACTGTTTTTTCGTGCAAACTTTTTGCGACTTCCCAAGCTGGATTGATACTTTCTCCGCCGAACGGATCAAATCCTGTTAGTAATACTGTTTTCATAGTTTTCCCTCCTAATTAGAAACGATATACAAGGCCGTACATAATAAACATATTTATGATAAAGATTGAAAGAGCAATTGGTACTTGCGCTTTAATAACTGCATTTTTATCTTTTAGCTCTAATAGCATCGCCGGAACGATATTAAAGTTTGCTGCCATTGGAGTAAGTAATGTTCCGCAATATCCAGCAAACATACCGAGCGCTGCCATAATTGCCGGGTTTCCTCCGTGCATCTGCACAATTAAAGGTAAACCAATTCCGCCAGTAATTACGGCAAACGCTGCGAATGCATTTCCCATTACGACTGTAAAGAGCATCATTCCTAAACAATACGCCAAAACAGCAACGAACGGATACTCTGTCGGTAATACTTGGCCGACTAAATCAGAAACGACTTGGCCAACGCCAGATTTCGCGAAAATACCGCCAAGTGCTGCTAACATTTGTGGTAAAATGACAGCCCAGCCGACAGCCTGTAATAGTCTACTTCCTTCTTGTACAGGCGTTGTTATTTTCGATTTCGTAATACGCATCGCCGCAACAAATGCAAGTAATGCTCCAAGTGCTAATGCAACTAACGTTACTTTATCTGGATCAACAAGGGAAACATTCCCCCATTTGATTTTCCCTAACGTTAACGTACCGATAATTGTAAAAATAGGAATTAATAGTGCAGGCATAAAAATTTTATTTTTTAATTTCTCAGCATGTTTCACACGTTCTTGTACTGGTACTTCTTTCTCCTCTGATTTTGTTACTTTGTTTAATGAAGCTAATACGACCATAGCGAGCACGATACAGCCAACGTAAAACGAAGGGATTACATTTCCGAATAAAAATGTAACTGCAAATAACGCCCAAAATAAGCTAGAACCAAATCGATTTGGATGTTGGCGATCAAACGCAATACGAACAGCGATAAAAGCAACGATTATACCTAATACGTAATAAATTGTATCCATTGTGATAATGTTCATTTTATATTGCCTCCTTCTCTTCTTTTTCTTTTGCTTCCATCGTTTTCGCTATATATCTATCAAATCTTCTAAATCTGATCCAGCTTACGATAAGTGCCGATATTGCTGTTGGAATACCCCAAAGTGCCATATCCCATACACCGACATGCATACCTACTGAATCGAAGAATCCTTTCATTAATAAAATGGCACCAGTCGCGATAAATATATCCTCTCCGAAAAACCAAGCTGTATTTTCCGCTGCTGCTGCGTTTGCTTTAATCTTTTCTCTTAACTTTTCAGGTAGCTTACCGTATTTACCTTGCGCAGCCCCTTCTGCCATCGGTGCAACGAGCGGTCTTACTGTTTGCGCATGACCACCAATGTTCAGTCCAAGTGCTGCTGATGATTCTCTTATTGTGAAATATGACATTAATACTCTTCCAGTTGTTGCTCCTTTTGATTTCGTTATAAGTGCTTCTGCTCTTTCTTTTAAACCGTAACGCTCTAAAATTCCGATTACCGGTAAAGTTAATATAATTGGCATAGACATATATCTATTTTCTATAAAAAATTTACCGAACATGCTAATGACATCATAAAAGCTTAATCCTGAAACCATGCCTGTAACAATACCTGCAACCATAACTACTAATAGTGTATTTAATCTAAATAAAAAACCAACTGCAACAAGTAGTATCCCGATTAATTTAATCATCCCAGCACTCCCCATATTTTTTATTTCGGTGCACAAATAGAAATGTTATTAAGTTCGAATGTTCTGTATATTTTTCCCGCAAATTGCACCGCTTTCTCTCCATCACCATGTAAACAAATTGTTTGTGCGTGAACTGCTACTTTCTCTCCGCTCACAGCGTTTACATACCCTTCTTTCACCATTTGAAGCACTTGCTTTATCGCTTCTTCTTCATTTTTTATAAGTGCATTTTCTTCCGTACGACTTGTTAATGTTCCATCTTGCTTATACGTCCGATCTGCAAAAGCTTCTTGTACGAGAGTTATATTATATTTTTCCGCGGCCTGTATAAACGCCTCGCTGTTTGCTAATCCGTAAAGTAATAGATTTGGATTACTATCATAAATTGCCTTTGCAATTGCATCTGCAATTTCCGGATTAGTCGCCGCCATATTATATAAAGCACCATGCGGTTTCACATGCTGCATCTCGCCGCCAGCTGCTTTCACAAATGCGTCTAATGCGCCAATTTGATACAATACATAGTCGTATACTTCGCTTGCTGACACATTCATATTTCTTCTTCCAAATCCAATTAAATCTGGAAAACCAGGATGCGCGCCAATTGCTATGTTATGCTGCAGGGCCTTTTCAACCGTTTTCCTCATTACAGTCGGATCCCCCGCATGAAAACCACAAGCAACATTTATAGAGGAAACGAACGGAAGAATTTCATCATCATTCCCCATTTTATAAGCTCCAAAACTTTCTCCTAAATCACAGTTTAAATCGATTGTCGTCACGATGTTTCCCTCCAATTCTCAGCTTCGTAAAGCGATGAATTTCTTTAATAGATTCATATTTACTTCCTGTTCTATGTACAATTGTTCTGCTTCTTCCAACGTAATGTTCTCAAAAGAAACGTAGTCCCCTGGTTTTAACTGAGCAAGAAGTGGTAAATCTACTGAAATAATATTGCCCATTCTCGGATAGCCACCTGTCGTTTGCCTATCTGCCATTAATATAATTGGCTGTCCACCATTTGGCACTTGAATGGTCCCAAATGTAACGGGACTCGATAAAATCTCTTTTTCTTCCACTCTATTTAAAACTTCTCCCTCAACTCTATAACCCATTCGGTCAGCGTAATTAGATACTTTATACTCTTTCGTAAAAAATGCCTGTTTACTTTCTTCTGTAAATTGATCATATTCAAAATCCGTTATGACACGAAGTTTAGGATATTTCTTATACTTTGGCAGTACACTGCAGTTAATTGCCCATTTCGTTTTGACTCGTTCATCCTTTTGTAAGTCTTGAATGAAACGACTCGCCATTTCCTTGTGCGTACCAATTTGAAAATAATCTCCTTTTTTCAGCATTCTCCCTTCTATACCACCAATCGCTGCACGTATGTAAGTGCTTTTGCTTCCCATTATGCGATCAATCTGTATTCCCCCTGCAAAAGTTACATACGCCCTGCAACCACTTTTCACTTTTCCAAAACATAGCATGCTACCTTCTTCCGCTAAAATGGGACGCCATAATGGAATACGCTCCCCATTCAGTAACGGCTCCATATCCGCTCCGCCAATCGCAAGTAAAGTCGTTTTCTTTATTAACAATTTAGGTCCCATAATCGTCATTTCGAGTCCCGCTTCATTCTCTTCATTACCGACTAACATATTGATCATCCGAAGTGCACTTTGATCCATCGCCCCGCCAACTGGTACACCGTATTGTTGATAGTGAGATCGTCCTAAATCTTGGACTGTTGTAAGCATTCCCGCATGCAAAACTTCTACATCCATTCTTTAGCCCCCTCAAGTGATACATACTCTTCCTTCGTTATTGGGATAAACCGTAAATACATACCGCTTTGAATATATGTTGGTGTTTCTTCTTCTGGATTAAATAATGAAATAGGAGTTCGGCCAATAATATTCCATCCTCCTGGTGTTTCAAGCGGATATATACCTGTTTGATTTCCACCAATCCCTACCGAACCAGGAGGGATTTGTAGCCGTGGCGTTTCTTTTCTAGGTGTTTCTAGCTCTTTTGATAATCCCCCCAAATACGGGAACCCTGGTGTAAAGCCTAACATATACACAAAATATGTTGTTTCACTATGTATGCGAATGACATCTTCTACCTGTAATCCTCTTTCATGCGCAACCTCTTCTAAATCAGGCCCATATTCTCCACCGTAGCAAACAGGTATAGTAATATGTTTCACTTCTTTATTCACTTCTTCTTTATACGAATCACACAACTCTTTTATATATCGGCTAACGTATTGATATGGTCCTTCACTTCTCCCATTTCGCTTCCACACTTCGTATACATTGTAATAGACCGCTAATGAAGTGAACGACGGCACACATTCAACCATTCCTGTAAACGGATGCTGCCTCAATGCTTGAAATAATCGCTGCACTTTTTCGTATGTCTCCATCCGCATTTCTTCACCAAATGTAACAATAATTGCTTGATCCCCTAACGCAGAAAATTTCATCCCACTCCCTCTTTCTATGCTAAAAAGCCGAGTTCTTTCGAAATGCGATGTGCTGTCTCTTTCACTTTCGCAATAAAATATGCAATATTACTTTCGTTATACTCAATTGCTAATCCCGAAATACTAATACCCGCTACAACTGTCCCATCGCTTGCGAAAATGGGCGCCGCTATAGCCGCTGTATGATTTTCTAACTCAGAGTAGCTAATTGTGTGTCCTTCCTTTTTCGCCATTTGTAACACTTCTATCAACTGTTCCTTATCTACGATTGTTCCATCTGCAAACTGTTTTAAATCCGTTTCCTCTACGTATTTCCGTTGCTCTTCCTCAGAGAAATATGATAGTAAAACTCTCGGGCATGCACCCGCATAAAGTGGTGCTCTTCTTCCAACCGCCGTATACACGCGTACAGGCTGAGCACCTTCCATCTTTTCCACATAAATCGCGTCGTTACCATCTTGAATAATTAAATTAACTGCCTGTCCTAAACTATCTCTAAGCTCTTTCATATATGGAATCGCAATATTTCTTACTGATAATCTTTGTGAAACAAGTTGACCGAACCGTAAAAAAACGACTCCTAGACGATATTTCCCCTTCTCGTTTTTTTGTAAAAATTCCATTTCTTCTAACGAGCCAATTAAACGATAAACAGATGTTTTCGGCATACTCGTAAGCTGAACCATCTCTGTTAAACTTAGCTCTTCATGCTCATAAAACAACTCTAAAATATCCATTGTCTTAACTGCCGTTTTATTTATACTCATTCTATCTCCCTCTTATTCCGAATTCCGGAACTTAAATTCCGTTTTTCGAAACAACTATATAATTTAAAATTATAAAATATTCTTTCAATTCTATCAATATTTTTTTCAAGCGTATGAATCAATATATTTGTCAGTAATTAAAAAAACGTAAATATCCCATTACATTCGTAAATTTTTACATTAAACTATTACATTTCTAATATACTTCAATTATCATGATATATATAACAACATATAAGGAATGTTTCTTTTGAAAAAGCTACTAATGATTCCTGCTATTATGTTATCTTTTTGTATAGGTTATAATGTGACATTTGCGACAAATGAAGATACGAAGCTAAACTCCCAAATTGAACAACGTGCCATAACAAACGAAGACGTTGCATTTTTCGAATCAACCACTTATAATTTCAACTATTTTAATGGAGATAACTTAAGCGTTCTTGTGCAAAATACTGGTGATTCTCCTTTAGCGTTATACTTTCTTTGTATAACGCTAAAGGTACTTGGATGATTGACGGAACTTTAAAACCTGGGGAACAAGCAATAAGTGAATTCGATATTCACTGGACTGATTGGCTTCCGGACGGTGAATATAAAATTTTTTTTAGAAATAGAGACGGTTCACTTTCCAAAGTACATGTTGCCACAAAACTATTAGAATAAAAGTTACAATAAAAAAGTATGGAAGTTTAGATTTGAAATGAAATTTGATCACCTTTCATTCATAACACTAATATAAAAGAAAATATAAAGAGCATGTATTGATCAATACATGCTCTTCCCCTATTTATTCAAAATATTCTTTTTTTAACATGATTGATTGTTCTTTCTTACAACTTAACAAGTCTATTAGTTACATATTACTTATTTTTCAAAATCGTTCTTTTAGCTTTTTTAATAATTCTACTAGTTGATTTTATGTCAGTATCCTTTGTCCATTCTTCACACAAGTTTATTACCCAATCCGGTTTAGTTTTACTTGCATCATTTAACCAGTTTCCAACCGAATCTTGTACATATTTTGATGGATCTGATTTAAGTAAATTAAGAATGGGAAGTGCTTTTTCAGGCTCTTGTTTTAATATTTCAATATGTTTACTCCATACACCTCGAGGACGAATAGATTCTACAGAGAACCTGCGAATATTCTCATCCTCACTTTTTGCCCATTCTACTAACAATTCCACACTTTCTTCTATATTTTGTGATAGATCTTCTCTAATAGACAGCCAAGCTATTTCTCGAACACCAAAATGATGATCCGCCGCAAAAGGTCGAATGTACGTTAATGTATCTTTTAATGTGTTATTAGATTTTTTATTCATAAACGCTGCCCAACATCGTACACTATCTGAAATATGATCAGATAATTGTAACAGTATGTCTTCCTTGTTTCCTTCATTCTCTTTGAGTATAATTTCATCCAATAAAGTTCCTGTTATTCGTATGACTTTCATTCCTGTTTCAACGTTCTGTTTTTCTAATTCAGCTACTATACATTCCAAACTATTCTTGAGTCCTATTGAAAGTAAGACATTTTTAAGTAGTTCAATATGATTTATAGCCAGCCATTCTGTTAGATTAACACTTTCTACTTTCCCTTGCTGTAGTAATTGTAAGACCTCTTTAGGAATTTCGTTTACTTTCCTGGCTCCTTTCCTGTTTAAGATAGCTTCTACTTCTTTCGTTCTCATTTAAATTCCCTCCTTGCAATACTATCTTCAAATAAACAGAGGCCATTTTGAAAAATAATAATCAAAACGACCTCTGTCTTTCTTAAATGAACATTCAGTTTTACAAAAAATGTGATTTAAATCCGCTAGAAGAATATTTCTCCCATACTTGCTTTATAACGCTCTTACTTGTTTCAACGGCCAGAAAACAGCTTGTCCTTTTCCGACAATCTCATCTTCGGAAATAAACCCGAACATACGACCATCTTTTGAAACTTCACGATTATCGCCTAAAACAAACACTTGGCCTTCTGGCACTTTCGTTTTTCCTGTGATTTGTTCTAACGTAAAGTCTGGAGTTAATACACGGCCTGCTGCTTTTTCTTTAAACTCTTTTAAATATGGTTCTTTCATCGCTTTTCCGTTTACATATAACACATCGTTTTTATACTCCACTGTATCGCCTGGTACACCAATTACTCGTTTTACTAAATCGTACCCTTCTTTACCGTGGAAGACGATAATATCAAAGCGTTCTAATCCACTTATACTATAGCCAATCTTATTCACAAGAACTCGCTCGTTATTTTCTAAAGTAGGCATCATCGATTCCCCTTGCACTAGTGAAGGTGTAAATAAAACACCGCGAATAATAGCAATTAATACAAGAGTAAATCCTATCGTTTTAGCCCATGAGAATAATTCTTTCTTCGTATTTTCCTTCATCGTTTCTCCTCTTTCTTAACTGTTTATTGTATGATTTGAACTAATTGTTGTACTAAATTAGGATCAATTTCAGAAAAACATGATTTTCCTTCTCTTACCGCCGTACCGACATGCGCTTGCGTAATTCCAGTTTCATCTAGCAATTGCTTTATATTTTCTTTCGTCACGCCAGCTCCAACTACAAGTTGAATTTGACCATCGCTTACCTTTTGCATTTCTGTAAGTACCAGAATATTCTCTACTATATTTCCTTGTCCACCTGAAGTTAAAACGTGAGTCACTTTATGAAACTTCTTTAAAGTTTTCATCGCTTCTACTGGATTTTCTATGTCATCTATCGCACGGTGGTACGTTACATTTATTCCTTCTACAACAGATAGTAGATCGGCTAATTTTTCTTCATCCACTTCATTTCGTCCGTTTAGTACACCTAATACAACACCAGCTGCACCTAACTTCTGTGCAACGATAATATCTTCCTTCATCATTTCAATTTCTTCTTCCGTATATGTAAAAGACTTCGCATGCGGACGAATCATAACGTGAATCGGTATATGTACTGCTTCTACCGCTTTTTTAATAAATGCATAACTCGGTGTTAAACCGCCTTCTGTATAAGATGAAATTAATTCAATTCGCTTCCCGCCAGCTCGTTCAATTCGTTTCACATCTTCTAAACATGTTGCAATAACCTCTAGCATGAGATGACCTCTTTTCGTGCTTTTTTCTTATTATAACATTAGTAAAAATAAGAAACCTAGCTTTCTCCTATAAAACTGTAAAAAGAAGAATGAAAAGAAAGATTTTTTTCAATAAATGACGTTTATCGGTAATTTTATATTCTACAAAAAGGAGTAACTCCTAGCACTTCTGACTAAGTGTCACTCCTTTTTATTTTAGTTATTTTTCTTAGTTACTCCATTATAATAGTGGCTAAACGCTTCTACTAGTGCGTCAACGGAAGCGTATAATTCTTCTGGTGTATTATCGACCCCTCCCATTTCAATAAGTAATGCATTGGGAGATAGGTCTTGATTATATACTCCGTTCCCGCTTTTACGATCTTTAATAAAAATCCCTCGGCTTAAACCGTAATATTTTTCATCTAAATATGAATTTATTGCCGTTACTATTTTTTTATTTTTTTCATAGTTAGGATTTTCCCGTCCTAAAATGAAATAGAGCCGAGCATAATTTTTTCCGTTAATATTTTTTGTTGTAGTATTTTTTCGTGCATCATCTCTATGAAGGTCCATTGGGAACATAATATTTTTATCTTGCGTTAATTTATCTTGTAATATTTGACGGGATCCTTTGTAAGATTGAGCCCAATTTAAATTTTTATTCCGTAGAAAATCCCTCATATTTGTCGTATCATGCGAAACACCTATTCCTTTTTCTTCTAACTTTTGTTTTAAATAGTTTCCAACAAACGTAATATTCACTTCATTATTTGTACTGGAAGCATCATCGGGTACAGTAGCACCTGGAATAAGAGGAATAAACGCTTCCCAACTATGTGTATGATAAATAAAAACTTTATTTTCACCGTTATTTTGTGTATTCGAATTTTCATCAGTAGAATTGTTTTCTTTCCCACCCTTTGGGTGTTCAACAGCAGTACCTTTATCTTTAATTTTATCTAAAGGAATGCTGGATTCTTCGGGAATGTTTGTATAGTCTGTGCCTTCCCCAGCAATTAATATTTCCGAATAAAATTGATTCATATTAGGAAGTTCCCTCGTTAATAAACTCCGGAGATCATTTACATTAATATTTGTAGAAAGTGATAGTAAAAAAGATTCTAAAGACGCTCGTCCTTTTTCTTTATGAAATTCTTCTGCAAAATAACGATTTTCACTTCCTATCATATACATAAGACCTTTAGTAGAATTCGTTCCTAATAATTGATTCATATAATATGATTTAAATACGCTAGAATTACTAGAAATGATGAATGAAGTGAGGATACATATAATCGTGAATAAAAAACATATCAATATATACCTTACATTTAATACTTTCAGTTTTACTTTATTCATTTTATATCTCCCTTCATCTACTATATTCTTACGCATAAATTTCAATGAATATGATTACTAATTTAATAGAATTTCCTCAAACTACTTTGTTTTCATTTAAGATCTTTCCGTAAAGCCAATGAGGTTAAAGTTACCTTGCGCAAATATCATCAAAGACTTTAAAAGAAATGAAATAACCTGAGTCTATATAAATATAGAACTCAGGTTATTTCATACTGTTTACTCGGCAGGAGGCATTGCATTTTGATGGACTTTTTTATTCTCCATGTCAATGCCTAATTGCTCTTTCAATAACTTCATACCTTTTTGTGTAAGATGGACAGCACGACTCTTATCCGTTTTTGTAATCCATTCCTGTTCCAAAAATAGTTTTGCAATTGCAGATCCTAACCAACCAGAAATATGGTAGCGTCGTTCACTCCAATCAAGACAAGGTTTTGCAAATATTCTTCTCTTTATATCTGCCGTTTCAATATTTATTCCAAAATTCAAAAACCAGTTCTTACCTTTTTCCGTTACAATGTATTCTCCTTTCTCTAAAATGATAAATTCCTTATCTAATAATTTTTCGGTTATCTCTACACCGAGTCTGCCTGCAAGATGATCATAGCAAGTTCGAGCATAACGAACTTGTTTTAGTTGATCCGATTGTTTTAAAGAACGAACTTGGACTGTTGGTGCGATTGTTCCTAACTTTTCAAGAACTTCTGCTACCTCTTGATTAGCAAGTCGATAGTAACGATGTCTACCATGTTGTTCAACTGTAAGTAGATTCCCCTCTACTAATTTAGAAAGATGAGAACTAATCGTTGGATGTGACACCTTTGCCATATAAGCCAATTCGCTAGCAGGTAGTGCCTGATTATTCATTAAACAATCTAAGATAATTGCTCTTGTAGGTTCAGCAATTAGTTTAGCTATATATGAGATATTCGGATATACATTCATATTTCGATGATACCCTAACTATTAAACTGATACAATTATTTTAAGTTTAATAGTAAAGGAGAATGTATTATGAATGCAATTGATCTTAGTATATTAAATTTGAAAGAAACGAGAAGGCGCTCAGAAAAATTATGGAATTCTCTTCCCGATAATTTTCTTAATTGGAAGCCTGATCATGAAGCTATGTCCTTTGGTGAAATGATTCGTCATGTATGGAGCTCAACTTTTTACTATCATATGATTTTACAAAACAACGGCTCAATACATGATATACATTTCCCCTATGATGACGAGCCAATTACTTGTGTAAAAAAAGAAATTGAATTGGCACAAGTATACTTTACTGACTTCATAGAATATGTACAATCCATAAGCATAGCCGAGCTAGATTCAACCCTTATTGATCGAAGCGATGTTGGCTATGAAAGATATTTAGGCGACATGCTACTTCGAATTGCCTATCATGATGCGGTCCATGCAGGTCAATTTTTACAATATTTACGAATGGTAAACTTGGAAAGACCTTTAATTTGGGATTAGATATGACAAATGTTTACAACGCTTCATTTTAAACTAGTATATTAAACACATAAAAAGCACGTGTTTGATTACTACTCAAACACGTGCTTTCAAAACAACTATATTACTCACAAACAATAAAATGCAAGTTTAAAATTACTACGACCGAAACGCCGCATCTGCTAACATAGACAGTGTTACATCATCCATCGGCGGATTGTGTAATCCTGCTCTGACGTTTAAATAGTAACGATGAAGAGGATTTCTTTCTGATAAACTTTTTGCCCCTACGATGCGCATTGCTTTATCTACAATTGATATCGCTGCATTCGTTACGGCATATTTCACTGCTGCTAATTCTGCTTGCAGTGATAATTTATCTTCTGCCTCATCGTACTTTTTCGCAATTTGATATAAAAAGACGCGAGCTTGCATAAGCTCAAGTTCTAATTCTCCAACTAATCTTCTAACATTCGGCAATAAACTAATAGAATGATTTAAACTATTTGGCTTGTATGATCCCGCAAATTGAACTGCATAATTTCTTGCTGATTGTGCAATTCCTAAATAACATGCTGGTATATGTAGCAACCAGCCAATACCCTTTTGTTTCACTTTTCCGCCCTTTATATCTGTAAAAAAGCGGTTTTCTATCTCCACATTTTGTAAGACAAGGTCGTGACTAGCAGTCCCCCGCATCGCAACGCTATCCCACGTTTCTTCAATGGATACACCGAGCGTATTTCTTGGAATGACAAACTCACCAACTTCTTCTCGGCCTTCAATACTCGCTGAAATAATAAAATAATCAAGTATTGGTGCCATCGTTGTAAAAGTTTTTCTTCCGTTTATAACCCACTTCTCGCCTTGTTGAACCGCTATTGTTTCTGGTTTTCCACCACGCGTCGGACTCCCTGTTTTTGGTTCTGTTGCTGCCCTGTTAAAGAGCGCGCCATTACGCACTTCTTCACAAAACCATTTGAACATCTCATCATTCCAAGAGTGATTTTCCGCTAGCTCTTTCACAATACCAAGATGCCAGCCAATCGATAATGCAGTAGCTCCGCAGCCTTCCGCAATTTTCTCTTGAAATAAAACGAAGTCATATAAAGAAATCGAACTACCTCCAAATTCCTTTGGTAACGTTAATTTCGTATATCCGATATCTTTCAAATCACTTATATTTTCATACGGAAATGATCCTAATTCACTTAGTTGATGCTCCCTTTCCATGAATTTCGGAATCAATTTATTTATTTGTTCAATAATGAAAGATTGTTCTTCTGTTTCAACAAATGAGAGTGCCATACTATAATCTCCTTTATGTTCGATTCATGAACCGCTCACTTTTTCATTATGATTATATGAAGCTACCTCTCTATTGTTTCACTATTCCGATAAAAATACAATGTTTTTGACTAATAAGAAAAGTTCCCATTTAAAATAGGTTCTTTTCTTATTAATCTCCCTTCAATGCCTTTAATGGCAATGAGGTTACATATCCAATGTACGAGAATAATTCTTTAAAGAAGAATGGTATTTCTGTGTCTAACGTTTTATATGCTGATGTCGGCGTTGGTGAAGCATACGCTTCAATATTAATATGTTTTGCGATTCTCATTGCGCGTTTCATATGAAGTGGATCACTTACAATCGTGTATGTGCGTATTCCGTTCTCTATTCCAACTTCCTTCGCATTCTTTAAATTCTCTTCAGTGAAAAGGGATTTAGTTTCTATTAAAATATCTTCCTCTTTTACACCTTGTTTCATTGCATATACTCTAGCAGTACGCGCTTCCTCAAGTTCTGCTTCGAACTTTGTACCACCTGTAAAAATAATCTTTTTAATATTTCCGTTCTTATATAAAGAAATCGCATGATTAATTCTTTCTTTAAATACAGGGGATGGTTTTCCGTTCCAAGAAGCCGCTCCTAGTACGATACCAGCATCCGTTTTCACACTATCATCTGTTTTAAAACGATAGCTCCAAATATCGTAAGCTGCATAACTTACATATAAAATAGCAGAACAAATCATTAGTAAAAATACTTGAAAGATTCGTCTTTTCTTACTTTTCTTATTTTCTTTCATTTGTAATTGCCTCCGTACATCATCCATACTTCTATAAAAAACATTTATATCAAATCGTTTTGTTTGAGTTTATTTAAAAGAAGGAACTTTACTTGTTATTTATGTATAAAAGGGTTTTCATTTAAAATTGAGGATTATCAATTCATTTTTTATTTGCGGTTTTCATTACATGTTTTAAATTCATAAGTTTATTACCATACAACTACATTGTAACGAATTTTTTCTCAGAAGGGAACGATGAAACAAAAGTAATTAAAATAAAGTAGCATTTTGTAAGAAAAAAGGTATATTTTTCATACATCTCGAACAATATACCTTTCAAAACACGAATTATAACTTTTCTTTATACAATTCTAATTTTTCCAACAAACGAGCTTTCACTATTGGCCATTCGCTTACGATTATACTATACACAACTGCATCTCTCACATGACCACTTGGCAATTTTCTTTCATTTCTAAGCATCCCCTCTTTAACTGCTCCTAATCGCTCAATTGCTCGTTGTGCTTTTTCATTTCTTGCATCTGTCTTAATTTGCACTCTCAGCATATGCAGTTTTTCAAAAGCATACTGGAGAAGCATATACTTACACTCTGTATTGATACTCGTACGTTGCACACTTGGATGATACCACGTTTGTCCTAATTCGACTGTTTTATCTTCTACTGAAATATTATATAAACGTGTACTTCCTACAATTGTATTCGTCTGTTGATCCACTACAACGAAAGGTATTTCATTACCCCTTCCGTAACTCTTTATCGCTTTTTGCACGTATTGCTGCATATCTTGAACACTATCCATTTTAGAGATTAAATACGCCCAAATATCACGATTTCCTTCTACAATCGAAAACAAAGTTTCGACATCATCACTATCTATTAACCGTAACTGTGCTCTTTCGTGAATGATTTCCATTTGAAAGCCCCCTTTATTGTTACTATATCATATAAAACAAAAACGTTTTATAATAATAATAGAATGTATTTGATAAGGAAAAAATTGATAATTCCCAATAAATGCTATATAATGATAAATCGGGAGGGGATAAAAATGCTAGATCAAATTACTTGGGGAACACCTGGCAGCTTATTATGCTTAGGATTCTTTTTTGCAGGACTAGGAATTTTCTTAAGAAGCATGACGTCATATTCAAAAAATAAATAAAAGCATCCTAAAAACAGAAAATAGTACATTTTCATGTTTTTGGATATTTGATTTTCTTAGCTTGATAGTGATATGGGAATACCTCGCTTTTAAACAAAAGAAGCCTTTCTTTTACAGAGGGCTTCTTTTGTTATAGATTTATCTTATTAAAACTTTAAAGCAACAAATAAGCAACCGGCGTAATAATAAGTAACGTTAATATCGTTCTTTGTACGTAGAGAATTATAAGTTCCGATACTTTTAACGGAATGTCCGTTGATAAAATACAAGGAATGGAAGCTGAGAAAAACAATATAGATGATACCGAAACAACCGCAATGACAAACTTTGTCACAAGTGGTGCACTTACAACTAATAGAGAAGGTAAAAACATTTCTGCGATACCAACGGATGCCGCTTTAGCAGCTAGTTCTGCTTCTGGTAATTGTAATAGCCATGTAAAAGGATAAAAAATATAACTGATCCAATCAAATATTGGCGTAAATTTCGCTAAGACGATACCAATTAATCCTACTGACATAATGGATGGCAAAATTCCCATCGTCATAATAAATCCGTCTTTTAAGTTCACTGCAATATTTTTCACAATACTCGGCGCAGATTTCGATACTTCTAGCGCGTCTTCCCATGCGCGTTCTAACATTTTCTCTTTATAAACGGGCTCTGGGAACCCTTCTTCTGTTACATATGTATCTGGTTTTCTACTAAGTGGCGGGATTCTTACGGTGATAGCAGTTACGATGAATGTTACAACGAGAGTAGTCCAAAAATAAACATTCCATAAATGCATAATGTCTAATGTTTTTGCAATGATGATCATAAATGTTGCGGATACCGTAGAAAAACCTGTAGCGATAATCGCTGCTTCTTTTGTCGTATACTTTCCTTCTTTATACACGCGGTTCGTAATTAATAAAGCTAACGAATAACTCCCCACAAAGGATGCAACCGCATCAATTGCTGATCGTCCTGGTGTTTTCCATAATGGTCTCATAATCGGACGACAAAACGTACCGATAAATTCAAGTAATCCGTACCCGACTAATAATGCTAAAAAAGCCGAGCCAATTGGAACGAGTAAACTTACTGATATTACTAGTTTCTCATACAAAAACGGTCCTACATCTGGTGCAAAGAACCAAGCTGGCCCTACTTTCAAACAATATAATACACCAAAGATAACACCAACTACTTTTAAAATTGAAAAACAAATGTCTACGATAGATGCATTCCACTTTTTCGTATAAAACGGATAAATCGCCCCCATTATCATAACGAGTAGAGCGTAATAAGGTACTACGCTCGGAACCGAAGTCCTAATCCATGATACGATATGATCAATCATAATGGAAGAAGCACCGTTTATCGTAACTGGTACGAAAAACATAAACACCCCAACTAGACTAGCGAGTATAAACCGGAGAATCCCCC
>Ga0209130_1001299_pt1 | contig 17162 bp, 18 predicted proteins | sample AraplaMF_Cvi_mLB_FD_184264 | JGI IMG/M metagenome (GOLD analysis project Ga0209130, IMG submission 184264) | Arabidopsis root microbial communities from the University of North Carolina, USA - plate scrape MF_Cvi_mLB (SPAdes) (version 2) | ecosystem: Host-associated > Plants > Roots > Endosphere...
GAAAAAGCAACTCGTAACCGAACAAGGCCTGGTTCCGGTCCAAGATCGGCTGCCGGCCCAGATAAAATTCGCGAACTTTCAGGCTCTGGGAGGCCGCATCGTTGCTGGAAAGGTCGATCATAGGGAATTTCCTGACGTGTCCTGCCATTTTGGCATCAATTCTTGCCGGTGTCTGTTAAATTTTCTCGAAGTCCCGTTTCTGCGGCAGGCCGTCCACAAAGCACTTCATCTCCCCCGGAGCGAAGGCAGTCCATTGCTCATTAGTAGTCAATGGCTGGGTGACGATCAATGCCACGCGGTCGTCCGGCGTGGTGACCTGCGAGAAATCGACGCTCACATCTTCGTCTGACAGCTTGGCCGTATCGAACGGATGCTGGCGCACGATGTAATGCAAATGGGTCGAACAATGTGCGAACAGCGCGCGGCCGTCGGAGAGCATCATGTTGAAAGTTCCATGCGCTGCGATACCGCGCACGGTCTTCTCAATCTGTGCCCGCAGCATCGGCAGTGGCGGGCAGGTATCGCCGAAGCGCTCGCTCAATTCCTGCAGGATCAGGCAGAACGCTTGTTCGCTATCGGTGGTGCCGACCGGGCGGAACGGCCCGTGCAGCACCGGTGCGAACTCCTTCAGGTCGCCGTTGTGGGCAAAGACCCAATAGCGGCCCCACAGCTCACGCACGAAGGGATGGCAATTCTCCAGCATGACCTCGCCTTGCGTGGCCTTGCGGATATGCGCGATCACGTTCTTCGACTTGATCGGATAGTTCTTGATCAGCTCTGCGATCGGCGAATGGATCGCGGCCTGGTGGTCGACAAAATGGCGCACGCCGGCGCCTTCAAAAAAGGCGATGCCCCAGCCGTCATGGTGGGTATCGGTCTGCCCGCCGCGCAGGGCGAAGCCGGTAAAACTGAACACAATGTCGGTCGGGACATTGCAGTTCATTGCTAATAATTGGCACATCCCTCAACTTTAACAGAACCTAATAGCTTGCAGGCTTGGGCGATCATGCTGTCGGCAATTTCCGCAGCGGACGGCGCATCCCGGATGATGCCTGATTCAGCTCCATGCGCTCACCATCACGTAGTAGCCATCAGGATCGCGCAGCGCGAACTCCCGCGTGCCAGTGCTGGGATTGACGCTTGGCTCTTCTTCAAGCTTGGGTACGAGGCTGCGCGCACGGACCAGGGCTGCATCAAAGTCGTCAACCCGGAAAAACAGCAACAGCCCGTTACCCGGCTGCGCAGATGCGGGGCTCGTGAGCGTGGGATGATCATGTGCCCCCCATTGATGAAGGCAAAGCAGGACCGTTCCATCTGAATCCTGAATCTGCCCGAAGAAATCATGGGCTGGTGCGGTCTTGGGCTGGCCAAACAAGGCCTGGTACCAGTGGAAGCTATGTGCAACGTCGGCGACACCGATGATTGTCCAGGTGCGTTTCATCGTTCCTCCTGCGAGTTACTAACGCGTGCTTGATTAGCCCGACGGGAATCGCCGCGCCCAAAGCGCCTTCAGCCGAGGATCCTCATCAACGCGCCTGATCACTGGCGTCATGTTTGGCGCCTCGTGGTAGAAGCGCTCGCGCCAGGGACCGAAGCGTGAAATTACGGCGACGTAGAGATCGAGAACGCTAAGTGTATCGCCCAGCAGGTACCGCGAAGGATTGAGCTGTTGGTCCATCGTGCGCCAGCAGAACGCAATACGTTCGTGGACGGCATCTACCACGGCTTTTCTCGCGCTTTGCGGCGCCCCGATCCGGCTTACGTCCGGCTTGATCCAGTGTAGCGAATAAATTGCGGATGAGACGAAGAACATCCAGCGCAGGAACTGGGCGCGTGTTGGATCGTCCGGTGTTGGCGCCAGCTGCGCCGCACGATGCGAGTCAGCGAGCCAAATCAGGATGGCCGCGCTTTCAGTGAGTGTTTCCCCTGTCGGCAATACCAGGGTTGGAATCTGCCGCATCGCATTCTGTCCTGCCACACGCTCGCGCGCAGCCTCCGACGACCAGGTCTCGCCTTCGATCAACTGGAAAGGAATCCCCAGCAGTGTTAGGACGGCCTCAACGGCAACGGAACCGGAGGCGGCCGCACCATACAAAATAAGCTTTTGATCGGGATTCATGGAGATCGCGAAATGAGCTACGAAAGAAGATACTCCTGCATGGTACGCGCCTTGTCGCACAATGGATTCACCGATGCGACAAGGCCGGAATACTCGGCTTTCGGGAACTTCTTTATCAATTTGGCGTAATCTTCGAGCTCTCCTGGCAAATACTCTTCCTTAAGCAATCGAACAGACGCTGCAATGATCCTGGCTCGTTAGACTGGCCCGATTTGACAAGCATTTTTCCTAAGGGCGCGCGCCAAGTCACTCTTGATCAATTTACCGAACGCCTTCGTTTTCGAAGTTGAGCTCCACGCCATTGCCCGCTGGATCGATGAGGAAAATTTGGAGCTGCTGCGTTGCCGGTACAGTGGCCACACGATATTTGATGCCGCGTGAAGTAAGCTTTCTCTCATACGCCGCGCGATCAATGCAGCGGAAGGCCGCGTGGTCGAACGTGCCCGTTGATTGCGCTGGCCAGTTTTCGTCCGCCCCGGCTTCGGACAAGTGCAGCACTGCGTGTTCGCCAGCATAGAGCCAATAACCAAAACTGCGGAATGGCGGCCGGTGGCCGACCGTGAGCCCGACAACGTCACAATAGAAATTACGCAGTTCATCCAGCAGTGCTCGCGGTGCGCGCAGGTTGAAATGACTGAATCCAATGGCCGGCATGTTATCGACGCTCCAATTGGCGCGTGAGCTTGCCGGCGCTGAGAATGAGCGGTGAATCGCCTGTGTCGCCACCCGTTACCTCCTCCTTGGTTTCCCAGTTGAGGGAGTCGCCCTTCAATGTCGCGATGCCTTTGACAACGGTACCGGTTCGACCACTGGTGACGAACAGGATGGCGCGATTGCCCATGACTGAACCTTTCACAGTCCCCTCGCCGCCTTCGTTGAGCCGGCCGCAGTCCACCGTCGCCATTGTGTGGGAACCCGAGAGCTTATTGCCGTCCTGTTTCAATTCGAAGGCCGCGTTGCCGCACTCGGCGTTGCGGGACTGCTGCTCGGCATTGCGCAAATCAATCGTCCAATAGCCTGAAAAGTCTGCTGCTGCCGCCTGTACGCAGAGCGCACCAGGCAACGCCAGGAAAACGCACAAAAGTCGCGACGAGAAAAGCATGGCTTATCCGGTCAGGGTTGGTTGCCGCTTTGGCAAAGCGCCACTATGCCATTTATATGCGTGTTGAACAACGCTCGGGAAAAAGAATCGGGCAGCGCTGACATGGCTGCCCATGGTGGAGCAAGGGAACGCTCCACGGGAAGGATGCAAATGGACTTAGTGCAACAGCACCGGTTGACTCATCAGTGCTTCATAGTTGCCCAGGAAATCATCGATCTCTTCGATGGTGGGCTCACTGGCAATCAATTCGTTAACGTCGCGGCGGAAGTTCTGCGCCATGACCCCGGCAATGAAGATTTCGCGCTTGCCGCCTTTGTCGACGATCTCGTAGCCGCCGAAGCGCAAGGCTTCCAGGCTGCGGTCCGCGCCAAATTCGACAACACTGTATTGCTCGCTGTTGTATATGAGGTTCATATGGCTTCCTTCACGTTTCGTTTCCAAACCGAGATGGGGCTGTCCTAGCCATTTTCAAGCGTTCAGTACCGGCTCCAGGCGCAGCAGGGCGTCGTAGGGGGCCGTGACAAGCATGGCGCGCAGGCGATCCACGTGAGTGGCATCGGCCAGGCTGATAAAGAGCTGCGCCGGGGGACGGCGCAAGAGACGATTCAATGTAACACGTAAGACGAGATTACCGGCGCAGCATAGGCAGCCGGGGGCGATGCGGTGTACCTGCGGCTGCCATGCCGTCGGGTCACTTTCATCATACACCAAAGGAGAATGTCCGTCGGCCAAACCTTCCAGGATGATGGCTGTGGCGACGCCAGGCGACAAAACGGCCGCAATCGCGTTTTCACGCGCTGCGGCCGTTGGGCCTGTTACCAGGGTGGTCGGAGTCAAGCCTGGTTCTTTTTCGACAGCTTGCCGGGCTCCACGCCCAGTTGCTTCAGCTTGCGGTACAGGTGGGTGCGTTCCAGCCCGGTCTTCTCGGCTACGCGGGTCATGCTGCCGCCTTCGCGGCCCAGGTGGTGTTCAAAGTACATGCGCTCGAATGCGTCGCGCGCTTCGCGCAGCGGCAGGTCGAACGACAGGTTGAAGATCGGGTTGTCGCCGTTGACGGCGCGCGCCATGCCCAGGTTGTGGGCCACCGGTTGCTGCACCACCTGCGCCTGGCCGAAGCTGGTTTCCTCTACTGGCGCCGGCATCACCGGGCGCGTCGCCATCACTGGCGCTCGCACCGCTTCCTGCGCCCGGCTCAGGCCAGCCTGTACGGCCTTCAGCAGCTTTTGCATCGCAATCGGCTTTTCCAGGAAATTCATGGCGCCAATGCGGGTCGCCTCGACCGCGGTATCGATGGTCGCGTGACCGGACATCATGATCACCGGCATGGTCAGCAAGCCATCGCGCTGCCATTCCTTGAGCAGCGTTACGCCGTCCGTGTCCGGCATCCAGATGTCGAGCAGGACCAGGTCGGGCGTCCCGGCTGCGCGGGCCTGGCGCGCCTGCTGGGCGTTCTCCGCCAGCGTGACCGCATGACCTTCGTCGCCCAGGATTTCCGAGAGCAGCTCCCGGATGCCCATTTCATCATCAACTACGAGAATGTTTGCCATGTATCCCTTGCCCCTTCCCTCATTTTTATCGCTCTCTACGCAGGCATTCTATACCTGTCGGCACGACAATGATTTTATTAGTCCAACAATATTATGCCAACTACACCGACGCCAACTTTAACAGCAAAATCAGCACCGACGCACCACTACTATCGTCACGGTTCTGGATATCGATCCGGCCCCCGTGTTCCTCGATAATCTTTTTCACCATCGCCAGGCCCAAACCGGTGCCCTTGGCCTTCGTCGTCACGTACGGCTCGAACGCATTGGCCAGGATCTTCGGCATGAAACCGGGGCCATTGTCCGAGATTGAGAGCCGCACTGCAATACGTGTGCCGCCGTCCGCGCTCTGATAGATGATGCCCTCCGTGACCACGTCGATGCGCGGCTCGCCGTCCACAGGAGGATGCTCCTGCAACGCGTCCTGCGCATTTTGCAGCAGGTTGTGGATCACCTGGCGCAATTGTGTCTCGTCGCCCAGGATCATGGGCAGGGCCGGCGCCAGGTTGGCGTGGATGATGTCGTGGCCCTCCCCGCTCACGTACAGGTGCAGGATGTCCTCGACCAGCGTGTTCAGGTCGAGCGGCTGCAGCACGGCAGGCGGGGTGCGGGCGTAATCGCGGAAGTCGTCGACCATGCGTTTCATGGCGGCGACCTGGTTGACGATGGTGGTGGAGGCTTTGTTGAGCAATTCCACATCGGGGCCCGCCAGCTTGGATTCAAGCTTCATCTGCAGGCGTTCGGCTGACAGCTGGATAGGCGTCAGCGGGTTCTTGATTTCATGGGCCAGTCGGCGCGCCACTTCGCCCCAGGCGATCGAGCGCTGGGCCGAGATCACGTCGGTGATATCGTCGAACACGACGATGTAGCCGGTGCCGGTTTCCAGCGGCAGGCGCGAGCCGCGCGTCAGCAGAACCAGTTCGTCGTCTTCCGGGCTGCCAGGCTGGCGCGGGATCTCGATCTGGCGCTGCCAGTGCAGGCGCTGCAGGTTGCGGCCGGCCGCGGTCTGCGCCGACTGTGCCGAGAAGGCGTTGATGATGGCGGCGGCGAATTCCTGCATGCCTTCCACTTCGGCCAGCGGCTGGCCGATCAGGGTTACGCCGGCGTGCTGCAGGATGCGCTCGACCGAGTCGTTGCAGGTGACCAGGCGGAATTCGGAATCCAGCACCATCACCCCTGCGGACATATTGGCCAGCACAGACTCCAGGTGGGCCTTGGCGTTCTGCAGTGCGATGCGATTGCGTTCAACGGCGCTGCGCGCTTCGGATAGCTGGCGCGTCATGGTGTTGAAGGACTGGGTCAGCGTGCCCAGTTCGTCCGAGCTGGCCACGATCGGGCGCGGCGACAGGTCGCCCTCTGCCACGGCGCGGGTACCTTCGGCCAGCAGCAGCAGTGGCTGCGCCAGGTCGTTTGCGATCAGGAAGGCCGCCGCGATGGCGCCGAACACTGCCAGCAGCAGGGTCAGTGTGAGCGTTTCGATATACATCTTGCGCAGGCCGACGCGGGCCACGAAGCGTTCCTTGTATTCCGAGAAGGCGGTACGCAGCATTTCGCCATTGCTGGCAAGCTTTTGCGGCACGGCCTGGATGATTTGCAGGTAGCGCGGCGCCAGGTGCGCGCCGGACGGCTGCACCGGATCGGGAATGGCCATCAGCACGCGCAGGCGCAGCACGCTGTTGGCGTCGAGCGGCGCCGGTTGCGGTGCACCGACGCGATCGTCGCGCAGTTCGCCGCCGCCTTCGTAGGCGGCATAGGACGGCTCGTCCTTGGCTTTGTTCAGCATCACCGCACTCGGCAGGTCGGCCGACAGGTTGATGCGGCGCTCGCCCATGGCGGACACAATCAGGCCGCCGTCGGCATCGACGATGATGGCGCTCTGGGTGCCGGGATGACGGCGCACGAATCGCGCCAGCGTCGCCGGCGCGGCATAGAACGGGTCTTCGGCCAGTTGGCGCACGGTGCCGCGCGCCTGCGCCTCCAGTTCGGCCAGCGATTCGTCCAGTGCCGAGCGGCCCAGGTCCAGGCCGGCGTCCAGCGCTTCTTCCACGCGCACGTTGAACCAGGAATCGATGGAGTGCGACACGAACTGCACCGACACCAGGAAGATCACCAGGCCGGGCAACACGCCGATGGCGGCAAACAGCACCACCAGCCGCGTCATAAGGCGCGAGCCGAACTTGCCGCTCTTGTAGCGCGAATAAAGCCGGAACAGGGAGACGCCGACCAGCAGCACCAGCGCCACCGCGACCGAAGCGTTCAGGCCGAGCAGCCAGCCGTAATAGCGGTCGAAGAAGCCGGAGTTGTCGGAAGCCGATGCAAGCAGGAACAGCAAAATGCTGCAGATCGCTCCCGCGACGACAAACAGGTACCTGAGGGCCGATGTCACTTACTCAGCCCTGTACTGGAAGGTTTTTTTGCTTGACGAGAGTCGCCACTCGCTGTTGTTGAAGGCGTTGACCTGGATCGGTTTAGGCAGGTAATCCTTGTCCATGCCCATGCGCAGGGTCACGTTATACGTTTCGCCCACCTTCAGGGCGCCGCGCGGTGCCACTACCCAGCGGGTGGGCCGGCGGATGAAAAACAGGGCTTCGTCCAGCGTCTGGAAAGGCTGGGCAACCGAGCCGATGATCTTGACGTGGTACTGGCGCGTCAGCACGTCGTACCACAATTTATGGGTGCGCTTGGCGGTGACGGCTTTTTCGTCGAACCAGTACCAGCGCGGGCGGGTGAAACTGATTTCGGTGGTGAAGTGCAGCGATACCCCCGACTGGACGGCGTCTTCAAGGCCGTGGCTCAGCTCAAAGGAGTAGGCGGAGGACAGGCGATACCCCTCTTCCGCCGCCTCGATATAGGCGCGCGTGATCTCCACCGTCTCGTCGGAGGCGTGGGCGGCGTGCGGCAACGCACACGCAAGCGTCAACAGCAACTGCCAGCAAAGGAGTCGGAGAAATCTTTGGATCACTTGCCTGGTGCTCGTCAAAGGGTTACGCATCTTTCCGGAACAATGCGTAGAACAAACCATCGTGATCCTGCCCGGCGCCGCCCAAAGGCAGCAATTGGCCCGGCGCATCGAGGCGGGTGGCGCGGTTGCGCACCGCGAAAGCGGCCGCCTGCGCCTCGGACTCCTGCGGCCACAACGAACATGTCACGAACAGCAATTTACCATTGGGGGCGAGCATTTTCCAAAGGTTGTCGAGAATTTGCGACGAAAGTGTTGCAAGTTGACGGGTGTCGCTCTTGCGGCGCAGCCAGCGGATATCCGGGTGGCGGCGCACGATGCCGGAGGCGGTGCAAGGCACGTCGGCCAGGATGCGGTCGAACGGCTGGCCGTCCCACCAGGCCTCGGCCTGGGCTTCGGCCGGCTGCAGCTTTGCCTGCAGTTGCAGGCGGTCGAGGTTTTCCTGCACGCGCTGCAGGCGCTTCGGATCGGCGTCCAATGCTATCAAATTGACATCGGCCAGCTCGAGGATATGGCAAGTCTTGCCGCCCGGGGCGGCGCAGGCGTCCAGCACCCGCATGCCGGGTTGTACGTCCAACAACGGCGCAGCCAGTTGCGCGCCGGCGTCCTGCACCGAGACGTCGCCCTGGTCGAAACCCGGGATCTGGTGCACTGGCACCGGCCTGGCCAGGCGCACAGCGAAGTCGCCGACCTGGGTGGCTTCGATGCCTTCCGCCGCCAGGCGCGCCAGGTAGTCGACAAGCGTGGTGCGGCGCGTGTTCACGCGCAGCGTCAGCGGCGGGGCCTTGTTACCGGCGGCCAGCACTTGCTCCCAGTCTTTCGGGTAGGCGGTGATGACGGAGTCGATCCACCATTGCGGGTAGTTATATTTGGCTTCCGGCTGCTGCAGGGCTTCTTCCAGCAGTTCTTCTTTCTCCCGCAGGAAACGGCGCAGCAACGCGTTGACCATGTTTTTCGCGCGCGCGGTGTCCGGGTGGGAACCGGCGGCGGTGACGGCCTGGTCGACAACCGTAAAGGCTTCGTAGGGGGCCGGGCTGCCGTCGGCCGGGTGCATCAGAGGCAGGGCGACTGAGAGCAGCGCCTGGACCATCGGATCCGGGGCCTTTGGCGCCATCAGGCCGACCAGGATTTCGCTCAGGGCCAGTTGGCGCATGGCGCGGTAGGCGATGTCCTGGATTGCGCCGCGGGCTTGCGGGATGGCGTCGTTGTTTGCGAATACGGCTGCCAGGGCCTGCGGCAATGCCGTGCCCTGCTGGACCTGCACTGCCGCAGTCGCTGCGCCCAGGATCGCAAAGGCCAGCGAGTCCTGTTTCAGTTCGGACTGGAAGTCGGTCTGTACGCGAGGTTTCAGGTCGCGATGGTGGCTTTCCCGGATGGCCGGCTTGGCTTGCGCACGTGGCGCCGGTGCGTCTGCACCACGCGCAGCAGGCTTGCGGGCTGCCCAAGGAGAGCCGGAAGCTGCACCTTCGCCGCCTGCCGAGCGGCCAAAATCACGCTGCCCGCGATCCGAACGCGAATCGTTGCGGAAATCGGCGCCTTCGCGCCGGCCGAAACCACGCTGGCCTGCTTCGCCACGGCCTTCATTGCGGCTGCTTTCGCCGCCTGCGCGCGGGCCAAAGCTGCGCTGGCCACGGTCGTCGCGGCCCTCGCCGCGGTTTTCCCGGTCCGAACGCGGCGCAAAGCTGCGCTGATCGCGGTCGGCACGGCCTTCGCTGCGGCCTTCGCCACGGTTTTCGCGGTCTGGACGTGGGCCGAAGCCGTGCTGGGCGGCCTCGCCGCTTGGGCGCGGCGTATTGGCCCGTGGTGCTGATTCGCCGCGCGGCTGGCCGGCCGGACGCGGGCCGGCGGTACGCGGGCGGTCCGAACCAGCGGAGCGCTGTCCGCCATCCCCCTGCGCACGAGGCGCCTTGGCCGCCGGTGCTGCCGGTCTAGCCGGTTTAGCCTTGGGTTTGAGGGATAAAGTTGGGCGCTCTTTCTTAGTCATTGCAATCCTGTCATCGCGCCCGCCAGCCGGCGGCACGGCCGGGCGGCCGTATTCATCGCGGTAAATCTGTGAAAACCAAGATTGTACCCGGGTTAAGCCCCCTAACCCCTTGTTTCCCCCTGATTTACCCGTTCTTGCAAACAAGTATAATGTTCCTCTTTCAGACGTTCCCGGCTATTCACATGCTCGCCCAACAAAAGCAAGAGATCATTTCCCTGTTCCAGGCCGCCCTCGCGCCGATCCTGGAAGGTTCCGACGTTAAAGCCAACGTGGTGCTGGAGCGCCCGCGCGACCCATCGCACGGCGACGTCGCCTGCAATATCGCCATGCAGCTGGCCAAGCAGCTCAAGATGAACCCGCGCGAACTGGCGCAGAAAATCGTCACCGCCCTGCAGGAAAATCCGGCCGGCAAGCAGCTGGTCGCAGCCGCCGACATCGCCGGCCCAGGCTTCATCAACCTGCGCGTGACCGACGCCGCCAAGCAGTCCGTGGTCAAGACCGTGCTGCAGCAAGGCGCCACCTTCGGCCAGAGTGAAGCGCTGGCCGGCAAGAACGTCATCATCGAATTCGTTTCCGCCAACCCGACCGGCCCGCTGCACGTGGGCCACGGCCGCCAGGCGGCCCTGGGCGACGCCCTGTCCTCGCTGTTCGAGGCGCAAGGCGCCAAGGTCACCCGCGAGTTCTATTACAACGACGCCGGCGTCCAGATCCAGACCCTGGCCACCTCGGTCCAGTGCCGCGCCAAGGGCTTCAAGCCGGGCGACGCGGAATGGCCTGAATCGGCCTACAACGGCGACTACATCGCCGACATCGCCGCCGATTTCCTGGCCAGGAAGACCGTTTCCGCCTCCGACGGCCAGCCGGTCACCGGCTCCGGCGACGTGGAAGACATCGAAAACATCCGCGCCTTCGCAGTGACCTACCTGCGCAACGAGCAGGACATCGACCTGCAAGCCTTCGGCGTAAAGTTCGACAACTACTACCTGGAGTCCTCGCTGTACTCCGACGGCAAGGTGGAAAAAGCCGTGGAAATGCTGGTCGCCAACGGCCACACCTACGAAGACGGCGGCGCGCTGTGGCTGCGCACCACCGACTACGGCGACGACAAGGACCGCGTCATGCGCAAGACCGACGGCGGCTACACCTACTTCGTGCCGGACGTCGCCTACCACATCGTCAAGTTCCAGCGCGGCTTCACCCAGGCCATCAACGTGCAGGGTTCCGACCACCACGGCACCATCGCCCGCGTGCGCGCCGGCCTGCAAGCCGTCGGCCTGGGCATCCCGCAAGGCTTCCCCGACTACGTGCTGCACAAGATGGTCACCGTGATGAAGGACGGCGCCGAGGTGAAGATCTCCAAGCGTGCCGGCTCCTACGTGACCGTGCGCGACCTGATCGAATGGTCCGGCGGCGGCGACATCACCAAGGGCCGCGATGCCGTGCGCTTCTTCCTGATCTCGCGCAAAGCCGACACCGAGTTCGTGTTCGACGTCGACGTCGCACTCAAGACTTCCGATGAAAACCCGGTCTATTACGTGCAATACGCCCACGCGCGTATCTGCCGCATGCTGGAAAACTGGGGCGGCGACGAAGCCTCCGTGGCCAACGTCGACCTGTCGCCATTGACCGCGCCGACCGAAGCGACCCTGCTGGCAACCCTGGCCCAGTACCCTGAGGTGCTGGCCCGCGCCCAGGCCGAACTGGGTCCGCACCAGGTAGCCTTCTACCTGCGCGACCTGGCTGCCGCCCTGCACTCGTTCTACTTCGCTGAAAAAGTGCTGGTGGAAGACGAAGCGACCAAACTGGCCCGCGTGGCCCTGATGGTTGCTACCCGCCAGGTGCTGCGCAACGGCCTGGCACTGATCGGCGTTTCCGCTCCTAACCAAATGTAAGGTCCACATGGCTTTTCGCTCTTTGCGCTTTTCTCCGCGTCAGCAAGAAGGTAATACCTTAGTTGGCTTCATCATCGGCCTGGTCATCGGCCTGGTCATCGCCGTCGTCGTGGCCCTGAGCATCACCAAGGGCCAGACGCCGTTCACCGACAAGGCGCCAAAAAACGGCAAGCCGACCGATGAAGCATCCGGCCAGATCGCCGATCCGAACAAGCCGATGTACGGCAACAAGGAGGCGGTGAAGAAGGCGAACAGCGAATTCGAGCGCGACAACGCGAAACAGGCGCCAGCCGACGAACTGCAAAAGGTCGTGGACAACATCCAGGCGCAGGGGCAGGCTCCGGCCAAGGCTCCTGCTGCTCCGGCTCCGGCACCTGCCGCCACTTCGCCAGCTGCGCCGCCACCGGTCAACAGCGCGGCGCCTCCGGCGCAGGCAGCCGCCCCGGCGCCCGCTTTGCCGGGCGAAGACAAGTTTGTGTACTACCTGCAGGCCGGCGCCTTCCGCGAAGTCGGCGACGCCGAAAACACCCGCGCCAAGCTGGCCCTGCTGGGCTTCGAGGCCACGGTGTCCGACCGCGCCACCGACGCCGGTGTGCTGCACCGCGTGCGCATGGGTCCTTTCACCCAGGTGGAAGCCATGAACAAAGTACGTGCCAAGCTCTCTGAAAACGGCATCGATGTTGCCGTCGTCCGCAATCAAAAATAAGGGAAGTCTGAGCGATGAAACTGTTTAAGCAGATCCTGGCCGTGATCCTGTATGGCGCCGCCTTCGGCGCCTTTGCTTCGACCGCAGCGCCGGTTGCCGGCAGCGATTACGTCGTGCTGCCGGAGCCGCAGGCCGTCGATACCGGCAAAAAGGTCGAAGTGATCGAATTCTTCGCTTACTACTGCCCTCACTGCAATGCGCTGGAACCGGCCATGGCAGCCTGGGTCAAGAAGCAAGGCGACAACGTCGTGTTCAAGCGTGTTCACGTGAGCCGCGGCCCGTCCGTGCTGCCGCAGCAGAAGCTGTTCTTCGCGCTGGAAGCCCTGGGCCTGGTTGAGCAGTACCACGCGAAAGTGTTCGACGCCATGCACGAACAGGGCAATTCCCTGCGCAACGACACCGCGGTGATCGACTGGGCCGCCAGCAATGGCATCGACAAGACCAAGTTCACCGAAGCCTATAACAGCTTCGGCGTCGCCGCAAAACTGCGCCGCACCGAACGCATGATGGGCGATTATCGCGTCGACTACTGGCCGATGCTTGTGGTCGATGGCAAGTACATGACCTCCCCAGCCGAGGCAAACAAGAACATCAAGCCGGTGCCCAACGAAGCCCAGCAGCACGCCAATGCGCTGACCGTGCTGGACTTCCTCGTGGCCAAGGCAAAGGCGGAGAAGAAGTAAGGCTTTGAAGCGCGTTTTCATCACCGGCGCCTCCAGCGGCATCGGGGCAGCACTGGCGGCGCATTATGCTGCGCAAGGCTGTACCCTCGGCCTGCTGGGCCGCCGCGCAAGTGCGCTGCAGGCGCTTGCCGCCACCCTGCCCAATGCGGAACGCCACCGTTGCTACGCGGCTGACGTGACCGACCATGCGGCGCTGCGCAGCGCCGCTGAATCTTTCCTTGCCTATGCCGGCGGCTGCGATATCGTCATCGCCAGCGCGGGCATCTCGCATGGCACCATCACCGAACTGCCAGAAGACCTGCCGGTCTTCGAATCCATTCTGGCGACCAACGTCACGTCCACTGTGGCGACGTTTTCGCCTTTCATCGCGCCGATGCGTGCACAGGGAACGCCAACGCGGCTGGTCGGCATTGCCAGCGTTGCCGGCGTGCGCGGGCTGCCGGGCGGCGGCGCCTACAGCGCTTCCAAGGCGGCAGTGCGGGTGTATTGCGAATCGCTGCGCGTGGAATTGCGCGGCAGCGGGATCAAGGTCGTCACCATTGCGCCGGGCTATATCGATACGCCGATGACGCAGCAGAACAAATATCCGATGCCGTTCCTGATGCAGCCAGCCGATTTCGCGGCGGCGGCAGCGCGCAGTATCGAACGTGGCGCCAGTTACCGCGTCATTCCGTTCGGGGCAAGCATGATTGCGCGCTTGCTGCGCACATTGCCGAACTGGCTGTACGACCGGGCTTTCGCCAAGGCGCCGCACAAGGCGCGCAAGGGAACGACATGAACGCAACACCGCTCGCCGCCGCGGCAATCCGTGCGCTGGTCGCTGACAGCGCCTCTCACGTGGCCATCGAAGTGGTGGACGAAACCGGCTCCACCAATGCCGACCTGCTGGCGCGCGTGCCATCCGCAGCCCAGGCGGTTTCCGACGCCCTGCGCGGCCCGGTGCTGCGCGTGGCAGAGCGCCAGACCGCCGGCCGTGGCCGCGCTGGCCGCAGCTGGCTTTCCGCCCCCGGCGCATCCCTGACCTTCTCCGTCGCCTGGCCATTCCGCGCGCCGCTGCACCGCATGGTGGGCTTGCCGCTGGCCGTTGGCGTGGCGCTGGCCGAAACCGTCACCGCCCTGGGCGTGCCGGTCCAGCTCAAATGGCCGAACGATCTGCTGAAGGATGGCGCCAAGCTGGCCGGCATCTTGGTTGAAACCCAGGCGGCACCGGATGGCACCATCTGGGCTGTCGTGGGCTGCGGCATGAACCTGCTGATGCCGGACGAGATGGAGGCTGCCATCGGCCGCGAAGTGTCCTCGGCGCCATGGCTGGCCCAGATGGACCGCAACGCCTTGCTGGCGCAATTGCTTAGCCGCCTGTGCGCCGTGCTGGCGGAATTCGACGATACCGGTTTTGCCGCCTTCAGCGAGCGCTGGAACGCGCTGCAGGCCTGGCGCGGCCAGCCGGTGCGCTTGCTCGACCAGGGCGAAGTGCAGCAGGAAGGCCTGGCTGCCGGCGTGGACGACCAGGGCCGTTTGCTGCTCGATACGCCATCCGGCCGCGTGGCCGTGCTGTCGGGCGACGTTTCATTGAGGCTTGCGCCATGAGCTACGACCTGCTGATCGACGCCGGCAACACCCGCATCAAGTGGGCGCTTGCCGCTCCGGGCGCCGCACTTGGCGACTGGCTGGCACAAGGCGCGCACATGCACGCCGATGCCGCCGGCTTCCCCGCGGCTCTCACGGCAGCCCTTGCCGCCGTTCCGGCCACTCCGGCCGTGGCAGCCATCGGCCGTGTGCTGATCGCCAACGTCGCCGGCCAGGCAGTGCGCGACATGCTGGCAAGCTGGCTGGCCGCGCCGCAGCTGCAGATCCAGCCGCAAGCCATCGAATGGTTCGCCTCCGTCCCCGAGCGCGCCGGCGTCCGCAACGCCTACCGCAATCCCGCGCAGCTGGGCTGCGACCGTTTCGCCGCCGCCATCGGCGCCCACGCGCTGTGCCCGGGCAAGGCAATCGTGGTCGCCAATTGCGGCACCGCGACCACCATCGACGCGATCACCGCAGACGGTACTTTCCTGGGTGGCATGATCCTGCCGGGACTTGGCCTGATGGCCACCTCGCTGGCCAAAAACACCGCCCAGCTGCCCCAGGTCAAACCGGGCAAGCTGCCGGAGGGTTTCGCCGACAATACCGACGACGCCATCCTGACCGGCTGCCTGGCCGCGCAAGCCGGCGCGATTGAACGCGCCTTTGAGCTGCACCAGGCCGTAGAATGTATTATTTCCGGCGGCGCCGCGCCTTACGTCGCGCCTGCGGTCCCCGTGCCGCACCGCCACGTCGAGAACATTGTGATGATAGGACTGCACGCTGCCCTGCGCAGCGCCTGACCTGATGGAGTACCCGTGCTGAAACTGATCTTCGCCCTGCTGCTAGTCGCCAATGCCGCGCTGTTTGCGTACGGCGAAGGCTACCTCGGCCAATTCAGCGGCAACGAGCACGAGCCCGCGCGCCTGCAGAAGCAGCAGAACGCCGACAAGCTCCAGCTGATCAGCGCCAGCAAGGCCGAAGCCGCCGCCGCGGCAGTCGCCCCGCCGCCGCCAGTGCCGCGCGACGAACCGGCCGCCATCGCCTGCCTGGAGGCCGGCAACTTCCCGCTGGAAGAGGCACGCAAATTTGAAAACCGCCTGGCGCCGCTGGAACTGGGCGACCGCCAGCAGCGCCGCAACGTGGCCGAGCAGGAGATTTCGAGCTACATCGTGCACATTCCGCCGCAACCAAGCCGCGCTGCCGCCGAAAAGAAGGCCGACGAACTGCGTGCCCTTGGCGTCACCAACTTCTTCATCCTGAACGACAGCTCGCCGCTGAAATGGGGTATTTCGCTGGGCGTGTTCCGCTCTGAAGCGGCAGCCCAGGCACAACTGGCCGCGCTGAACAAGCAAGGCGTGCAGACTGCCCGCGTGGCGCCGCGCTATGCCGGCAGCAAGCAGGTGTATTTCCAGTTCCACGACATCAGCGAAGACGCCAAGGCACGCATCGCCAAGATCCTCGCCAAGTTCCCGGAACAGGAAACCCGTTCCTGTTCTAGCGCTCGATAACGATAGGCCTGAGCTTCAGGCTTGAAGGCAGGGCCTTGCCGGCGGCCAGCGCATCTTCGCGGCTGGCGTAAGGGCCCGCAAACAGGCGGTAGAATTTCCCGGCCTGCTCCACATCCAGCTTCAGGCCGGCGTCCGTGGCCTCCAGGCGCTTGCGCAGGCCATCCGCGCCATCCTCACGCGAGTACGAACCCAGTTGCAGGTAGAAGCCTTGCTCGCCTGCCCCGCCACCCAGCAACACCGGCTTGGCCTCGTCGCCATTCGAAGAGGCCAGCATTGGCGCTGCCTTCGGCATGCTCTGTGGCGCCGCGACGGCAGCCGTCGCCGGTGCGCTGCCGCCTTCCTTGCGCGCGGCGATCATGCGCTCGATTTCGGCCGGCGACAGGTGCACCACCTCGAGCTGGGTGCTGCCGTTGACCAGCAGGCCCAGTTTCAGCGCCGCCGTATAGGAAACGTCGATAATGCGCGAGGAGTGGAACGGCCCGCGGTCATTGATGCGCACCACGACCGAGTTGCCGTTGGAGACATTGGTCACGCGCGCATAGGAAGGAATCGGCAGCGTCGGGTGCGCGGCCGTCATCTTGTACATGTCGTAAATCTCGCCGGACGAGGTACGCTGGCCATGGAATTTCTTGCCATACCAGGTGCCCAGGCCGCGCTGCTTGAAGTCCGCCCCAAGCGGGATCGGCTTGTAGGTCTTGCCAAAGACGACATACGGCCGGTTGGAATAAGGCGAGAGCGGATCGTTGCGCACGTCCGCATCGGGCGTTTCGAGCAGGCCCGCCGGCGGGTTCTCGCCCGGGCCGTCATCCTGGTAATACGCGCCGCGCCCGGAGCCGGCCGATGGCAGCACAGGAATGCCCGGCTGCGGCTTGGCCGTCACCGGCGACGGCGGCTTGCGCGAGGTGGAATCGGTCTGCGTGGTACCGCAAGCGGCCAGCAGGGCGGCTGCCGCAAGCGGCAGGAGTCTCAATGCGTGCTTCTTCAAGTTTGCACCAGCTTTCTATGTCGCTGGATCGACATCAGGATGCCCGATGCCAATCCGAGTGTCAGCAGCGCAGTGCCGCCGTAGCTTATGAACGGCAGTGGCACGCCCACT
>Ga0209130_1001300_pt1 | contig 17143 bp, 19 predicted proteins | sample AraplaMF_Cvi_mLB_FD_184264 | JGI IMG/M metagenome (GOLD analysis project Ga0209130, IMG submission 184264) | Arabidopsis root microbial communities from the University of North Carolina, USA - plate scrape MF_Cvi_mLB (SPAdes) (version 2) | ecosystem: Host-associated > Plants > Roots > Endosphere...
AGAAGGTCAGTTTTTTTTACGGATTCGGAATCCTAAAGCATACACGACCCTTTCTTCACTTCTACTATATAAAAAATAGTAGTGCGAACCAATGCCTTGGCCTGCACTACTAATCTTAGTATGTTTTTTATGAAATTGGATAACGTACTGTAATACAAAACTCTCCTTGATTAACAGTTGTTCCTGTCGTAGTAATTCGAACAGTCGTAAAATATCGTACAGTGAAAGTACCACTACTTTGTGGTTGTACAGTAATTGTATCAACTACTGTTGCACCTACTAAAAAATCAACTGTAATCGGATTCGCACCTACATCATATTTCACATAACCTGAACCATATACTTCTTGCGTAATATTATTCGTATATACAATTTGAGTACCAGCACCTGTAATAGACCAGTCTGTACATACTTGATCTTGCACAAGTGTTTTATTAGAACAACAAGACAAACCGGAACTTCTCATTCCCATTTCGATCCTCTCCTATTCTGCTATGAAAGCGGATAACGTGTTGTAATACAAAATTCTCCTTGATACGTTCCAGCAGGTGTTGCAGGTAACACAACTTGTATACTAGCAAAGCGACGATACGTAAAAGCAATGCTCGTTCCTGGGTTTAATGTTTGTGTATCAATTGTAGCCCCAGCAGAATCAAGTGCTTCTACAGTAATTGGGCCTGGTCCAACATCATATTTTACAAAACCAGTACCAATTACGTTTTGGTTAATATTATTTGTATAGAGAACATTATCAATTGCTGTTGTAACTACAGTAGCAGACCACGGACTACACACTTTATCTTGCACATAATTTTTATCTGGACAGCAAGTTAATGCTGACCCTGAGCACTCACAAGACATAGTTGTTTCCCCTCTCTTTTATATTCCTTATATGTGTATGTCCCTCAGAGTCTTTTGCCTGTACTATTCATCTATTTTCAAAAAATATGCAAATTCCATTACCAATGACTAGATAGATTCCGATCTGTTTCGTTTTTTCATAAATTTATAGATTAAAATACCACCTACAATAATAAGAACGACCGCTAATATCGGTAGCATATATTGTCCAACAACATCCGCCGCTTTTGCCCAATGCGGACCTAACTTCATTCCAAAATAAATATACAAAGTCGTTAACGGAAACATTGCTACAAATGTATATATGCTAAATTTCCATATGTTCATTTTCGCCATACCACATGGAACAGAAATGAGCGTTCGAACTCCCGGCACAAAGCGTCCAACAAATGCTACAACTGGTCCATATTTCTCAAAGAAATCATCTGCTTTTTGAATTTGTTCTTCTTTAATAAAGAAGTATTTCCCGTATTTTATTAATAGAGGACGACCACCGTAATAACCGAGTGCATATAGCGTTAATGGTCCTGTCGTTCCCCCCAGTGTTCCAGCTAATACAGCTAGCCAAAAATTCATATCACCCTCGTATACCCAATACCCAACCATGGGCAAAACTACCTCTGCTGGAATAAATTCAAACGTTAATGCTAACACAACTCCAAAATAAGAAAACTGCTTTAAAAACTCGATTATATCTAAAATAATTTGCTCCATATTTTCAACTCCTATCCTACGTTTACGTTATGCTTTTCTTGCAATTGTACTGGCGCCATTTTTACAATTCGATTTAAAATGAATAACACAATTCCAATATCATCTAAAATACCGATGAACGGTAAGAAGTCTGGAATTAAATCGAGCGGCATCGCTACATAACCAATTAAAAAAGCAATAGATAAGATTTTCTTCTTTATTGAAACCTCTTTTGAAGTAAAAAAGTCAAATAGAAATGGAACAAAACGACGGACATGAAATACAACTCTTAATCTACTAATAAGTTTTTTCATTTTTATTTCTCCTCTCTTTGTATACAAAAAGGACCCTACCAAATATGGTAAGGGTCCTAAAAAAGACAATAAGGGGCCTTTACCATTGCTGGTAAAGGTCTCACTAACAACGAAACGTTGCCAATAAAGCCGAGGGTTTCTCCCTGTAATGACGACTTTACTGTAATAAGTTACTCCCCTTTATATACACAATTTTATACAATCACATTAAAATATTTGCCTAAGCTTGTCAATATTTTTTTCATTCGCCATTCAGATTATTACATTATAAAAGGCTCTCTCCCATGTTCTCTATTGAAATAAATTGGAGTGTATAACCATCTGGATCATGAAATATTATTCTAACTTCTTCACCGCGGCGCTCTTCTACAAATGATATTTGATAAAACGCTAACTTTTTCTTTAACCGCTCGATATTTGTAGTTTTTAACAATAATTCCTTCACTGATGATATAACAGTCTCTCTATGCTCTCCCAGTCCCCTGTTTACAACAAAACAAATTCTCGTTGAATCGATATCATACCACACACCTGTTACACGTATTTGTGGCCTCTCCTTGCTCGGTTTAAACCCTAGAATTCCTTCATAAAAATATAATGTTTCCTTTAAATTTTTGGATTCTAAGACAATACATGTTGTAGCACTTTCCATCCGCACTCCCCCTGCCCCTTTTAGTTTTCTATATGAGTCATAATTTGCAATTATGTACGAATACAATACGTAGTAATGAATATTTCATTTATAAAGGAGGCGTGTAACATGGATAAATTCATGAAATCTTACATACCTTATCACGGTCCAAATGATCCTTGTCCTCCAATTGGAAAGAAATATTACTCAACTCCCCCACACCTATTTATGGGCTTTCAACCACCTAACTTACCTCAATTCCCACCAAAAGAAGCTTTAAGAAAAGGGACTTTATGGCCTGCTTTTTATGATTTTTATGAAAATCCTCACAAAAAAGGACGGTGAATAAAAACGTGACACAAACATTGCCTGATGAATATTACAAATGGATTGAAGAACTACAAGAACTAGACTTTGTATTAGTTGAACTTACCCTCTATTTAGATACGCATCCCGACGATACTGCAGCTATAAATCAATTCAACGATTTCTCCTATAAACGAAGAGTATTACAACAAAAAATTGAAGAAAAATACGGGCCACTTCAGCAGTTCGGAAATAGTTATTCTAACGCTCCATGGCAATGGAGCCAAGGACCGTGGCCATGGCAAATATAAAATGAAACTTTAATCAAGTGGAGTTTACGGGCAGCAAATAGCGGGATAAAGGAGAGAAACTATGTGGATTTATGAAAAAAAATTACAATATCCAGTTAAAGTGAGTACTTGTAATCCAGCACTCGCCAAATTATTAGTTGAACAATATGGTGGTGCGGATGGTGAACTAGCTGCCGCCCTCCGTTACTTAAATCAGCGTTATACTATTCCTGACAAAGTCGTTGGCTTACTAACCGATATCGGTACAGAAGAGTTCGCCCATTTAGAAATGATTGCTACAATGATTTATAAATTAACGAAAGATGCAACACCTGAACAAATGAAAGCTGCCGGATTAGACGCACAGTATGCTAATCACGATAGCGCTTTGTTTTATCATAATGCAGGTGGTGTTCCTTTTACTGCAACTTACATTCAGGCAAAAGGAGACCCTATCGCAGATTTATATGAGGATATTGCAGCTGAAGAAAAAGCCCGAGCGACTTATCAATGGCTAATTGATTTATCAGACGATCCCGATATAAATGATAGCTTACGCTTTTTACGCGAACGAGAAATTGTCCATTCACAACGTTTCCGCGAAGCGGTTGAAATTTTAAAAGAAGAACGCGATCGAAAGATTTATTTTTAATACACGTATCCTAGCGATATGTGTTTTTTTACGTTATAAGTTAAATCCTTCCTAATTAACATATAAATAGTATATTTATTCAATTTAATGCATTATTTTTTAATATTTTTAAAATTCCCTATTGCTTTCTAGTCATCAGACCTTTAAAATAATAACAGTTACTCGACAAATTATTTGAATTTTCGACAAAAATACTCATTAGGAGGATTTTCTTTATATGCGTACAACTTTAAAACCAGCGCAAATACTTTCGATTAGTTTATTACTATTCGCAGTTTTCTTCGGTGCTGGTAATATGATTTTTCCGCCCCTTCTCGGTCTTTCTTCCGGAGAAAATATGTGGGTTTCCATTACAGGATTTATTATTACAGACGTCGGTTTATCTTTACTTGCTATCGTCGCTGTTGCCCTTGCCGGTGGTAGTTTTAATACTTTAGCAAGCCGTGTTCATCCAAAATTCGCAGCAGTATTCGCTATCATTATTTATCTTTCAATCGGCCCACTATTTGTTATTCCACGAACTGGAACTGTATCTTACGAAATTGGAATCGCACCACTCTTCCCGGACCAATGGTATTCTATGTTAGTCTTTAGTGCTATTTTCTTTACAGTCGTCTACTTCTTATCATTAAATCCATCCAAATTAGTAGATCATATCGGTAAAATATTAACGCCAATTTTACTTGTAATTATTGCAATTATGGCAACAAAGGCAATTCTTTCACCAGGATCATTCACAGAACCTATCGGTGACTATAAAGAAATTCCATTTTTCAAAGGATTTCTTGAAGGCTTTTTAACATTAGATGCAATCGGCGCTCTCGTATTATCAACAATTGTTGTAAATGCCATTCGTCAAAACGGTATACAAGATAAAAAATCCATTGCGAAATATACAATTATTTGCGGAAGCATTGCTGCCCTTTTCTTAACAATTGTTTACTTCTTACTCGGTTATATCGGTGCTTCAAATGGGAACCTAGGACAATTTGAAAACGGCGGTCAGCTATTAGCTACTGTTATGTATCAATTCTTTGGGACAAGCGGTAATATTTTATTAAGTATCGCAATTATCTTTGCCTGTTTAACGACTGCAATCGGTGTTGTAAGTGCATTCGCTAACTATTTCACAACAGTATTAACAAATGTTTCATACAAGAAGCTTGTACTATGCGTTTGTATTTTTAGTTTCGTTATTTCAAACTTAGGTTTAAGTTTATTAATCAAAATTACATTACCCGTATTAATTATTTTATATCCAATTACAATCATTTTAATTTTCGTATCCTTTATTGATAAATATACGAAACGTAAACCTTCTGTCTATATCGGAGCGATGATTGCGGCATTCCTTATTAGCTGTATTCATGCACTTGATAATGTGGGAATGATACCAAGTTTTATCGCTAATATCGTACACGCAATTCCTTTTTATGAATTAGGTATTGGCTGGATTGTTCCAGCAATAATTGGTGGTATAGTCGGATACTTTATTCCGCAAACAGAAACTGAAGGTGAAGTTTCTACAAAATAAAGAAGAAGCAAGCATTGATTATGCTTGCTTCTTCTTTATTTTCACATCGTATGTTTAAACGTAAACAACTCTTCTTTTGACTGCACAGCAGGTTGTTCCTCTTCTACATTTGTCTTCTTTATCTCCCCACCTAACCTTACTTTCATCATCGCTTCTTCTATACTTTTCACAATCATATTCCCTGAAAAAATGGTAAGTCCGAAAAATGTAATTGGGACAAGAGGAATCCATGGATGCACTGTTAAGGATCTAAAGTACACTCCTATTAAACCGGACCATTCATGCGTGTAAGAATCTATTTCTTTTATCCCTATCGGTCCACCAAACTGGACCGTCCCACCAAAAAACACCTCAAGTAGCCCTAAATGAAGTAAAATTGTAAGAGTTTGAGTAAACTGTTGAAGAAATACGAGTATAAACGTCATATAGAGATGCGGAAAAATATGTTTTATAACTATGTGTCTTCTTGATCCGCCTAATATGCGGGCAGCATCAATAAATTCTTCCGTCTGTAATTTACGAACTTCCTTCGCAACATACAGTGCAATAACTGGCATCACAAGCATTACAAGTAATACAACTTGAAACGAAGCCCGTTCAAAAAAAGTTGTTGTTTCCTCTCCACTTCCAAATAGATTCACAGATTGAAGAAAGAAATACGCAATCATAACTGTCGGAATAACTGTGAAACTATCAAAAAAAGCCTCAATCTTAGAAAACCCTCTTTTTACATACGTTCCGAGTACAACACCGAAAAACACACCTATTACCATTCTAAGTGCTGCAATTAAAATAGATATACCAATCGTCCACTTCGCGCCTTCAATGACTAAATGTAAAAGGTCATATCCTTTCCGATCTGTCCCGAGTAAAAATTGTAATGAAGGTGAAAACGGTGGTACTTCTGGATTTCCAGCCGCATCATATTGCAATGTAACTTTTTTAATCTGTCCATCATTCCATATCGTATTTCCGATGCTCAAAAGAACTAATATGAGAAGAAACCCAATGCTTATCCAAAATCTTTTATCACGTTTTATATACGTCCACATATTATAGCCTCTCCTTCATCGCAGCTGGAATGAGATAATGAAACAATTTAAATAAAATAAAAATTGGAATATAAATAAGCAGTACACTAACGATGAAAACCTCAACCCTAATACCCTCATACGATTTCAAAAACATAAAAATACCACCCGTATTAAAAATCCATTCTATAATATATAAATTAGATAACATAAAAAAGATATTCGTTTTCGCAAAGAAAAGTGTACTAAGCAACACATTTCGTAATACATGACGATTTAAAATATGAAAGCGATTCAGCCCTTTCGCCTTAGCAAATAGTACATAATCTTTTTCTAGCTCATTTTCAAAACGAAGCACTAACATTTTTACAAACAGAATCGTAGTCGGTATACTCAAACAAAATATTGGTAATCCTCTAATCGACTCGCCCCCAATTGCCGCAATTTGAAAAGGTAAAAAACCTGTTTGTTTAAAAAACCATATAACTAAAATTTGTGATCCTAAAATAAGAAGAATGTCTGGAATGGATTCTAGGAAGATGAGAAATGATTTAATGCGATGTTGTATACGCGGTGAACTACTCATAATCACATAAACAATACAAAATGCTACAAATAATGAAATGAAAAAAGCAGCTAAAAATATAACAATCGTTTCTTTATAATGGACAAACAACTGTGGAAATAAAAATTTATCTCCCACATATTTAAAATTGGAGATGTCCATTAAATTCACAAATATTTCTTTTAAACTCTTTATGTACGTTGATGCACGCAGCTCAAATCCATAAAATAACTTCGGCAGTGCCCCTAAACAAATAATACCCAAAATCGAAATAATAAATTGAATCGTCACTTCCATCCCATTCAGAAAAACTTTTTTGACCACGTTTTCCCTTCTCTCTATATGTAATTTACCCTCTAATTTTATTCTTAATTTTCTGAATTGTAAATATTTATAAAATAAAAAATCACTAGGTTATGATCCTAGTGATTCTTTATGTGCATGCCCTTCTCTTTTCGCAAACGGCATATACAAAATAAAACATCCCATAAGCGCTGCAATTTCTAATGAAATAATATAGTAAGGATGCGGTCCTAACATATCGAGCAATGAAGCTGTTTCTGGCTTACGAGCTAAAAACATATAATTACCGCCTGTTTTGTAATTCACAAACGAAACAATTGGAATCAATATATTTAAAAATATCATCGTACGCTTAATAGATTGTAATGTCGGACGATATCCTTCTACCCAAGTCATAAAGAGTGGTGCCCAAATGAGCAATATATGTGCGATAAAAAATTCAATGAAACGAAAATGTGGAAAAGCATATTGCACGTTTGGCGTTAAAATGGCTTGTGATGCACCAATAATTCCTGTAAAAAACACAATCTCATATAATCGATAACTTTTCGTTACAATCATAATCGATGCTAACAATAAACTAATTGTACATAACTCAAATGGTAATGAGGTGCCTAGCTCAAAAATCCCGGCTTTCCATTCCCACATATGAAGTCCAATCTCACTTCCTATAAATAGAAATGCAATTGCATATCGAACCGTTATATTCCACTTACTTTGACGTAATGAATCTTGATATTGATATAGAAAGAATATCCCTACCAACATAATAAATAATATAATGGCATGTTGCCTTGAGTACGGAATAAATGGCTTTAATGGTTGCGCACTAAAATAAGCTTCCATCTTCTCTCCTCCTCTCCTTCATATAATATTATTGTAAGAAAGAAACAACGAGTCAATTCATTTGCTTAAACTAGGACAACCTCTACCTTACATTTAGATATTCATACCTTACAAAACTGTAAGGTTATTGTAAGCTAAAACGATTTGTCAGATTCTTCACCTCTTTTATACTTAATGTAGATACTAAAACGAACGAAAAGGTGATAAATAGATGAAGAAGAAAAATAAAGTGTTAATTACTAGTGTAGTAGCAATCGGAATTGCAGCTGGATCATACTTTGCATTTGCTGGAGGCAGTTCAGAAGTAGCAATGGCATATAGCGGTTATAAAGTTACGGAAAAACAAATTGAAAACGCACAAAAATTTGGTGGCGAAGTCATTCCAAATGGTATTGAAACAATCTCATTTGATCCAACAAAAGGAACATATGAATTAGCTGTTAAAAAAGGCGATGAAGTGAAAAAAGGTCAGCTTCTGTTTAAATACAATGACCCTACTGCTAAACAAGGTGTAACAGAAGCAGAAATGCAAAAGAAAATCGCACAAAAAGAAGTAACGTTGTTCCAAAAACAAATTGATGCAGCGAAACAAAAATTACAAAAAGATAAAAATGCAGGCCTTCCTGCTGAAGCATTAAAAGCAGCAGAAGTTGAAGTTGGGCAATTAGAATCACAAATTGAAATGAAAAAGTTTGAAGTTGAAAAAGCTGATGAAATGATTAAAGCAGCAAAAGAGAAAGTAAACAATCTTTCTGTAACAAGTCCTGCTGATGGCGTAATTGATGATATCGTAAAAACTACTGACGAAAAAACAGGTATGAGCGGAATTACTCTTCGTCACGCTGGTCAATTTAAAGTAAAAGGTCAACTTTCTGAATATGAGCTTGCTAGTATGAAAGTTGGGCAAGAAGTAACTGTTTCATCAAAAACTGTCGCTGGTAAGACTTGGACAGGAAAAGTAACGGAAATCGGTTCTACACCATTAAAGAGCATGGATGAAAATAAAACAGTTTCTAATTACCAATTCACTGTCACATTGGATAATAGTGAAGAATTACAAAACGGCTTCCACGTTTACGTAACAAGTAAATCAGGCGAAGCAACTGGTACGATTGTTCCGAAAAGCAGCATCGTGAAAAAAGGTGACAAAAATGTTGTCTTCGTTGTAAAAGATGGTAAAGCGAAAGAACAAGCGGTTACTGTTGAATTTGAAACAGATAGCGAAGCAAAAGTTTCTGGAGTGAAAAACGGAGAGCAAATTATCTCTAAACCTGAAAAAGACTTAAAAGATGGTATGGAGGTTGTCGTGGAATGATTAACTTAAAAGGCATCACGAAATCCTTCCAAAATGGTGCAGAATCCGTTCAAATTTTACACGGAATTGACGTAACACTGAACCAAGGAGAATTCACTTCTATTATGGGACCATCTGGTTCTGGTAAATCAACATTAATGAACATTATCGGTTGCTTAGATAAACCAACGACAGGTGCGTATGAACTAGCTGGTCAAAATATTTCAAACATGTCTGAGACAGAACTTGCACGCGTTCGTAATAAAGAGATCGGGTTCGTATTCCAAAACTTTATGTTATTACCGAGACTTACAGCACTTCAAAATGTTGAATTGCCTCTTATTTACGCTGGAGTTGATAAAAAAGAAAGACGCGAGCGCTCATTAGCTGCTTTAACAAAAGTAGGTTTAGCTGATCGTGCTACTCACTTACCGAACGAATTATCGGGTGGACAAAAACAGCGTGTCGCAGTCGCACGTGCAATCGTAAATAATCCAAAGTTCATTTTAGCCGATGAACCGACGGGGGCACTTGATACGAAAACGAGTACACAAATTATGGACCTCTTTTACGAATTAAACAAACAAGGCTCCACAATCATTATGATTACCCATGACCGTGAAATCGGGGAAGCTGCAGCACGTCAAATTGTAATTCGTGACGGAAATATCGTCCAAGATTGGAGAGGTTAATTTTGAACACGAGTGAAAATATACGCATGGCCCTTTCCTCTATCTTTGCTCATAAAATGCGTTCTATCTTAACGATGCTAGGAATTATTATCGGTATTAGTGCCATTATTACTATCATTTCAATGGGTGATGGTACAAATGCAAAGTTTAAAGAAGAATTAGGCCAAGGAAAAGATAATGAAGTAACGATTTACTACAAAAATCCTGATTATGGACCAGACAACGCCAAAATTACAGCCGATATGCTAAAACGTCTTCAAACTGTACCAGGTGTTAAAGATGTTTATCCAGATGTGAGTATGAAAGTAAAAGCATCTTCTGGTTCAAAAGATGCCTCTCTTGATTTAAAAGGTGGAACAGGCGCCTTCATGACGGATGCGAAAATAAAATTAGTTCACGGTCGCGAATTAAACGATAGCGAATTAAAGCAAGCAATCCCTGCTGTTATTTTAAATGAAGAAGCTTTCAACAAATTATTTAACGGTTGGGAATCAAATTTATATACAGACATAAAAGGAAAACCGTATAAAGTAGTCGGTGTTTATGAAACGAAAAATGATTTTGGAATGGCTATGTCAGAAGGTTATACATCACTTGAAAACGCTCCTGTAATCTCAGGAGTAACTGAGTATGATTCTGTAAGATTAATATTAACTTCGCCAGCAGAACGTAAAAGTGTAGAAAAACAAGCTGCTTCTGTTTTAAACGAAATGAAAGCTCCTAAATTTGAGCATAAATTTGAAGCGCAAGATATGGGTGACTTTACGAAGCAACTAGACGAATCAATCGGTATGATGAAAATGGTATTCGGTGGTATCGCTGCTATTTCCTTACTTGTTGGTGGTATCGGTGTAATGAACATCATGCTTGTATCTGTAACAGAACGTACACGTGAGATTGGTATTCGTAAAGCACTTGGTGCAACACGCGGTAAAGTATTAACGCAATTCTTAATCGAATCTTGTATTTTAACGGGACTCGGTGGTTTCATCGGATTCATGCTTGGTATCTTCTTCGCTTGGATCGTCTCAATCTTTGCTGGATGGCCACTTGTTATCTCAAAAGAACTTGGACTTCTTTCAGTAGGTATTTCAATGCTAATCGGTATTGCATTCGGACTACTACCAGCTAACAAAGCTGCAAAACTTGATCCAATTGAATGTTTACGATATGAATAAATAAAAAACGTAGGAGTGTAAACTCCTACGTTTTTTATTTTATTGAAGAAAAATTCAATTTTATCAACGTATTATTAAGAATATGAATCTACAGCAATTAGCAAACCAATTCATAACAATATCGTCCCTTTAAATCATGTTTCTTCTATTATATATGTTTCATGTTGCGATTACCTTTTTATCCTTGCAGCTTCCATTTCACATTACAACTATCCTGCAATCCTATTATTGCAAAAATACTATGTAATAACACAAATTCAAGGCGTAATTTTTTCCATACTACAACTTATTTTGTAACAATTATATCTCTATTTTATTAAAATTCATCCTATATATATGACTTCACACGCAAAAACATTATATTTTCATAACCACATTTCGATTCAAACAGTTAAACACCTCCCTTTCGTAATACCACCGAAACATTTAGGTAACATCATTGATATATTGTTAATCTATCAGTAATTAAAATAGTGTTGATTTTATGAATCATATGTTATAATCCCCCGAAAACCGCAAAGAAACCGTTATCAGGATATTAATGGAATTATTACAGAATATTAACGCCTCATTACGAATGCTTTGTAGTTTTGTGTTTTCCGCAAATAAGAAAATAATGGTTGCTATAATGAGGTCAACGAAAAACAAATGCAATGGAGGCTATTATGAAAAAATTTATGGGTATAGCAACAGCAGCGGTTTTTGGTCTTGGGATTTTCACAACATCTGCTAAAGCAGAAACGATTGTAACAACTGATGTACTAAATGTACGAGAAAACCCAACTACTGAATCAAAAGTTGTCGGAAAGTTATTAGATGGATATAAAATTAACGTTTTACATACAGAAAACGGATGGTCAAAAGTTAAATTAAATAGTGGTAAAGAAGCTTTCATAAGCGCTGACTACACTAAAGATACTTACTACGTAACAGCAAACGTATTAAACGTACGTGCTGGAGCAAATACAGATTCAGCGATTCTTGGTAAATTGAAAAAAGATGATGTAATCGAAACAACACACCAAGTACAAAATGATTGGATTCAATTTGAATATAACGGCCAAACAGCTTATGTACACGTTCCTTACTTAACAGGGAAAGCACCAGTTAAAGTTCAGCCAGTAGTTAAAGCTGAAAAAGTAACTAACGTTCAAGATACAGCTAAAGTTCGTGAAGCAGTTAAAGCCGGGGAATTAGCTGAAACTCAAGCAAAGGCTAAAGCTCAAGAAGCAACTAAAGCTCGCGAAGCAGCTGAAGCTCAAGCAGATGCTAAAGCTCAAGAAGCGGCTAAAGCTCGTGAAGCAGCTAAGGCTCAAGAAGCAGCTAAAGCTCAGGCAGAAGCTGAAGCTCAAGCAGATGCTAAAGCTCAAGAAGCGGCTAAAGCTCGTGAAGTAGCTAAAGCTCAAGCAGATGCTGAAGCTCAAGCAGCGGCTAAGGCTCAAGAAGCAGCTAAAGCTCGTGAAGCGGCTAAAGCTCAAGCAGATGCTGAAGCTCGTGAAGCAGCTAAGGCTCAAGAAGCAGCTGAAGCTCGTGAAGCGGCTAAAGCCCAAGAAGCAGCTAAAGCTCGTGAAGCGGCTAAAGCTCAAAAACCAGCTACACAACAACCTGTTGCAAAAGAAACTGAAACAAGTGCACCATCTTCTTCTCGTGAGTTAAGAGTTGAAGCAACAGCTTACACAGCAGATCCACTTGAAAATGGTTACAAAGCAGGAGACCAAGTGAAATCAGCTATGGGTCATAACTTAACAGCTAATCCAAACATGAAACTAATTGCAGTTGATCCAAGTGTCATTCCATTAGGTTCAAAAGTATGGGTTGAAGGTTACGGAGTAGCAATTGCTGGTGATACTGGTGGAGCTATTAAAGGAAATAAAATCGACGTTTTAATGCCAGACAAAGGTTCATCAAGTAGCTGGGGACGTAAAACAGTTACAGTTAAAGTATTAAACTAGTTAGAAAAAAAGAGTCAGTCTCATCGTTGAGGCGGGCTCTTTTTTATGATTCTTACATACTTTCTTTCTCTTGAAAGTAAGTAATATTGTCTCTAAGCCACTTCCTCTCCGACATAAACAAGTTTCCACGTTTTTTGTACACTTTATCAAATGTCTTTAAAACTTCTTCATGATTAGCAAACTTATGTAAGAAACGAAGAGCGATGACAATCGCTGATTCATCAGTAGGCTCTACTTCATTTTTACGTCTTCTAGAAGCAACCTTATTCACACGTTCACAAATTGGCTTAATCGCCATTTCATCTCCATATGTATAAATAGCTCGAATGGCCTCATATTTCACCATGACATTGCTATCAGCTAAAGCATCAATATAAACTATTTGTAAGTCTGTTTTTCCGATTTCTGCTAAAGTCTCAATAGCCGCTGAACGAATATAAGCACTATCGCAGTGTAAAAGTTTCGTTAAAAGTAGAATTGATCGCTTTGTTCCAATCTCATATAAAGTAGCACATATATTTACAACATCATCTCGCTTCTCTTCCACTGTAAGTAACTTCAATAAAGCATCTTCTGCTTCCAACGATTTACACAACTTTAAAGCGATGACAGCAGAATAACGAACTCCACTATTTTTATGATATATGTAAGGAATAATTTTATGTGCATTGCTTGTTTCAGATAATTTACTTAAATCTATGAGCAGACTATCTAACACCACCCTGCTTTCTTCACTTTCTAACCGATCTATCAAATAATCTGCAATATACATCTCTTTAGTATTTATTGCAAGTTGTGTAATTAAAAAATATAGATTTGTTTTTATATGTGCTTTTCTTGCTTTCGTTACTTTCTCTTGTAAACAAGAAAAAAGCGATAAATCATTTAACCATCTCGCCTCTTCATATGCACATTGTCGAATACCTGCTTCCTCATCACCCATCCGCCTTAATAAATCATCTATATACTCTTCCATCTCCTTCTCTCCCGTCCAAGTTAAATCTATCTCTTTGCATTCTATATACGATAGACTACTATTTCAACAAAAAGAAGAGGATGCCATAGCATCCTCTCCCCTTTCCTATTCCACACAAGTAAACTGTGTCCAAGCTCCTACATAATCTAGTAAGAACACCTCTTCTTCAGCAATCGTACCGACAATATTTTTCCGTTCATCTATCGGCATTTCTTTCAAGATGATTTGTAGTTCACCTTTATACTTTCCGAATGAGTTGTTACCAATTACAACTTGCCCTCTTTCCTGTAGCACACTTTCGCGCATAGGGAAGTCATAGTCTTTATACTTTTTACGTACTTCTGTAGAACGTACCATATATTCTGTTATATCACCGCGTCTTACGTGTATTTCTTGCAGAGTCGCTCTCTTCTCTACTTCAGTCGCCTCATCTACAAATTGTACTTTCAGCTGCAACATGTAACGATTTAAGTTTCCTAGTTTTTCTAACTCTTCTTCACTCGCATAAGCATTTCCGATAATGACATCATCGATTAGCCCTGTTGCCCATAAATGCTTCGCTTGCACTTCGATTGGAAGATTACGATGCTCTTCTAATGTACATAATCCGTCATTAATATCCCATGGACCGATGTTAGCAGTATGTGATGTGATAAATGCTGCACTGCGAATACCATGCTTTTTAAAACGTTCACTACAGCGAATGAAATAATCATACGGAAGACCAGTGAATTTTTGCGGATAAAAATTATGGCAACCAATTAAAGCTGCTTTATTCGCTTGATGCGAAAGGATATTTTCTAAATAGGCAATATCATTACTTACGTTTAGCTCAATTTTTAAACCGTACGGGTTGTTCGTCATTTTCGCTTCTGTTAATCCGTCAAATCCTACATCTAAACGAATACCATCTGCACCTAACTCTGCAAAGAATGATAGATCACTATAGCTAATACCAAGCTGATCAAACACAGCTGGTGCTACATCTAAAATGACTTCCATATTGTACTCTTTTGCATGATTAATAATTTCTTTAAATTCTGCTACAATTTCTTCTTTCGGACGATTCACAGACAATAAACAAGTGAATATTCTTGAAAAACCGTGACGTGCCGCTGCTGAAATATATGCCATATCTTTTTCTTTCGTTGAATGCTCTGGATAAAGAGAAATTCCTAATTTACGCTCCATGCTTTTGCATCTCCTTCACACGTTGTATTAATGCCATACTTGTAAATCTATATTTTGCAGATAAACATGTCGCACATAAAATCGTTGGTACGATGATAAAGTACGGTGATTGTAAACTAAATGCCACATAAGCTCCCATTGAACATCCGATAAATAATATCGACACAAGTAGTAAAACTAATAGCGATTTACTTTGTACCCATTTTGAATAATGCGCAATACACTGTCCGATAACAAATGTAATTAAGATGATAATTGCTCCGAGCATTCTGTTTTCTCCTCTCCTGCTAATTGTTGCTTCTCATACATTTTGAAGAATGGATAGTAAATAACGAATGAGATAACAAAGTTAACAAGTACAAGTACACCAGCCATAATTGTCCAGTCCGTACTAATAATAGCTGCAATTGGTGCTAACATCGTAAACGGCAGCTTCGCCATCATCATCGGAATCATACCTGAAACAACTGCGAAGTATGATACCGTCGTTGTAACTAACGGTGTAATAACGAATGGAATAATTAAGATCGGGTTCATTACAATTGGTGCCCCGAAAATAATCGGTTCGTTAATATTGAATAATCCTGGTACGAATGATAATCTACCTAACTCTTTTAAGAACTTAGATTTAGAGAACATAAACATAATTACTAAAGCTAATGTTGAGCCTGATCCACCAATCCATACGAACCATTGAATAAATTGCTCTGTAAATAAGTTTGGTAACTGATGTGCATTTCCTGTAGCTGTGAACACTTCCATATTTTCAAGAATTGCTGAATCCCACATCGGACGAATAATTGGTCCTAAAATCGCAGGGCCATGTATACCGAATGACCAGAAGAACACGATTAAGAATACTGTTAATAAACCACCGAATAAATTATTTCCTACTAATACTGATTTTAATGGTGCGATTAAGTATGTGATTGTTGTATTTACATCAAATTTCAAACCGTAACGAATACCCCAGAATAAAAGAATAACTACTAGAGTTGGAATTAATGCTGCAAACGAGTTTGCAACTGCTGGTGGTACACTATCTGGTAATTTAATCGAGATATTATGCTTAATCATAAAGTGATAAATTTCTACTGCAATTAATGCTGTAACAATTGCTCCGAATAAAGAAGTTGCACTTAATGTTCCTACTGAAATATATCTACCTGCATCAATAACACCTGGTACAGCTTTTGTTATTTGAATTGGTTCAACTGATGCTAGTAAAAAGGCGAGTACAGATAATAATCCTGCACTTAATTGATTGAGCTGATAAAAGTTCGCGAGTGAAGCCCCTACCCCAAACGCTGCGTATAATGCCATTAAACCTACTGTAAATCGGAATGGAATATCTAAAATATGACGAAACGGTGCAATCCACTCCATATATGCATCAATCGGTAAATTTAAAAAGATAACGAAAAATGATCCGACAATCGTTAACGGTAACGTAGAAATAACTCCGTTTCGAATTGCTAATAAATGTCGTTGCCCCGCAATCTTTTGCGTTGTCGGCATAATCTTCTGTTCCATAAAACTCATAAAACCATTCATCGATAACCCTCCCTATGTTCAATGTGGCAAAATTAAAAAGTTATAACATTATAATGTTTATATTTAAAAAAATATAATTACGCTAAAACTAATTGTTCTGCTTGCTTAAGTACTTTCAAACCATCACACATGCCATAATCTCGTTGTTCTATAATTGCAACCGGTATATCGTATGACTTTGCAAGAAACTGTACTGCTGGAAACAAATACTTCACTTGTGGTCCGATTAAAACAACATCAGCATTTTTTATTTCCAGTTTCACAAGTTCTGAATCGACTG
>Ga0209130_1001305_pt1 | contig 17059 bp, 19 predicted proteins | sample AraplaMF_Cvi_mLB_FD_184264 | JGI IMG/M metagenome (GOLD analysis project Ga0209130, IMG submission 184264) | Arabidopsis root microbial communities from the University of North Carolina, USA - plate scrape MF_Cvi_mLB (SPAdes) (version 2) | ecosystem: Host-associated > Plants > Roots > Endosphere...
GGCGCATGCAGGAAACTGCCAGTACCGCACCTGCCAGCTGGGCAAGCCAGCCGGGTGCGATGGCAGCGGCAAGCAGCAGCACCACGCTGGCGGCGTGCCAGGCGAATTGCACGCGCGGTTCGCTGTCAGGCATCAACTGGCGCACGCCAGGCACGTCGCAACCGGCGTGCTGCCCGTGGTACCACAACAGGAACGGCACGATCTTGTACAGCATACCGTTCACAGCCGACATGGCGAACCCGCCGATAAACAGCACGCCCAGCACCACCGCCTTCTCAAAGCCGCCCGGCGCCAGGAACACGACGACGCTGGCCAGCAGGGAGCCGAGCGACAGCCACCAGTACCAGGTCGAGACATCCGCCGCGCGCTTGCGGCGCAACAGCAGCACCAGCGTGTAGGCGGCGAACACCGCCAGGCAGATGCTGACCAGCCCTGCCCCCAGCCACTGCCACTGATAGCCGAGCAGGTAGCCCACGGTCCACAAGGCCAGGCCGCCCAGGCAAAGCGGCGGCAAGACGAAGGCAAGCTGGCGCGGAAATAGCTGGGTGGACTGGAACATCGGCACCACCTGGAACACTACTGAAACGACCAGCACGCCGACCCAGCCCACCAGGGCCCAGGCAGCATGCACATTGGTCCATTCCATCACACGCAGGCGCACCGCGCCGACCAGGAAAGCCGCCAGCGCCACGCCGATCGCCACGGCGCAGGCCAGTGCCACGACCGCCTGGCGCATGCCAGCAACGACGGGCAGCGCGTTCGGCGCGGAGCGCTGCGACAGCGCCCGTGCCAGCACGGCCACAAGAAGAATGAAAGCGCCTGCCAGCAGGATGCCGGCGGCGCGCAGGCACCACGGCAGCCCATGCAGGAAGCCGCCGGCCAGCAGAAGCGCGCCGCCGGCCAGGGCGCCCCAGATCACGGGGCCCAGCCGGCGCGCCCAGTGCAGCTCGACGCCTGCAACCACCGGCACCATCTGCAGCAGCGAACCCGCCATTGCCATGCCGAGAAATCCGAGCGTCAGCAAATGGGTCACGGCCAGCGTGGCCGGCGCCCAGCGCGTGCTCATTGCCTCGGCGCCCTGCCACACCAGCAGCAGCCCGGCCAAGACACCGAACCATGGCGCTGCCAGCAGGAATCGCAGCGGCAGCGCCAGCCCGGGCGTATGCTCGAAAGCCAGCTTGCGTTGCATCAGTCGTTCTGGGAAATCAGGATTTCGTAGATATAGTCTTCGCGCATCGAGGTGCGGTAGCGGTAGCCGTTCTTCTCGAGGATGCGATAGAGGGGGACCGGCTCGCGGTCGATGACCATGCGGATATGCTGGCCAGGTTGCAGCAGGTCGAGCGCTTCCAATACGCGCTCCATCGGTTCAGGCGGCACCATGCCGCACAGCTCTAACACAATTTCAGGCGCACTCATGATGGTTCCTTCAGATAAGGTCCGCCAGGGTCTGGCGGTCGAGATGACCAAGGTAAGCCTCGGTCGCCCTGTGCAATCCCTCCTGCAGGCGGCAGGCGCCGGCCAGCTGGCAGGTATTGCGCGTGGCATTGAAACATTCAACGATCGTAAAGTCGGCTTCGGCCAGGCGCACCACGGCGCCCACCGAAATCGAAGCCGGCGGCTGCGCCAGGCGCAGGCCACCGGCCCGTCCGCGCCAGGTGGCCACCAGCCCGGCCTGGCCGAGCCGGTGAGCCACCTTGCGCAGGTGATGTTCGGAGATGCCGTGTGCCCTGGCGATCTCCTGCACGGTCACCAACCTGCCCTGCTGCCGGCCCAGGTACATCAGCAGGCGCAAGGCGTAGTCGGTGTGGCCCGTGAGGCGCATTTGCTTAGTTCTCCAGCGCCACGCCTTCTGCCACGGTCTCTTCCTTCTTCGCCTTGCCAATCAGGCGCAGGGCGAACAAGGCGAGGAACAGGCAGCCAATCGCGAACACGATATCGCCAGGAACGCGCAGCCACACCGCGGTTTCCATGAAGGTCGAGTGAACGACTTCCGGCGAACGGGCGAACCACATGCCCTTGGTGATCGCAGCCACGGCCTGGTAGATACCGGCAGGGACCAGCGACATGAACACCATCATGGCCAGGCCGATATTCAAGGCCCAGAACATCGAAGCCAGCAGCTTGTCCGACCAGGCGAAGCGGTCAACCAGGCCGCGCAGGCAGAACAGCATCAGGCCGATACCCAGCATGCCGTACACGCCAAACAGTGCAGCGTGGCCGTGGGCGGCGGTCATGTTCAGGCCTTGCATGTAGTACAGGGCGATCGGGGTGTTGATCGAGAAGCCCAGCAGGCCGGCGCCCACGGTATTCCAGAAGCCCACTGCGATGAAGCACAGGATGGCCCACTTGTACGCGCCGATCCATGGAGCAGCTTTGGAGCGCTTGTAGTTGCGGTAGGCTTCCATGCCGATCAGCGACAGCGGAACCACTTCCAGGGCCGAGAACATGGCGCCGATAGCGATCACCGAAGTCGGGGTACCGGTGAAGTACAAGTGGTGCAAGGTACCCAGGATGCCGCCAAACAGGAACACAATGGTTTCCAGGATGATGGCGCTATTGGCCGAAGCAGCGCGGATCAGGCCCAGGCGGGTGAACAGCAGCGCGATGACAGCGGTTGCGAACACTTCGAAGAAGCCTTCCACCCACAGGTGGACCAGCCACCAGCGCCAGTACTCGATCATCGAGTAGTGGGTGCCCTTGCCCCAGGTCAGAGACGTAGCGTAGAAGCCGCCGATGCACAGTGCAGCCAGGAACACCATGGCGATGATGCCGCGGCTTTCCGATGGTTTCTTCAGTGCGGGCCACAGGCCGCGACCGAGCAGGAAGGCCCAGAACAGCAGGCCGACGAACAGCAGGATCTGCCACACACGGCCCATCGAGGTGAACTCGAGGCCCTGGTTACCCAGCCAGAACGAGAAGTCGACGCCCTTATGCTGCAGGGTGCCCAGCCAGCCGGTGGCGGTCGAACCCACCACGATGAACAGCAGCGCGTAGAACAGCACGTCGGTACCCAGCTTCTGGAACTTCGGCTCGACGCCCGAGATCGCAGGAGCGATATACAGGCCGGTAGCCAGCCAGGCGGTAGCGATCCACAGCACGGCGAACTGGGTGTGGATAGTGCGGCTGACCGTGAACGGCAGCACGTTAGCCAGCGGGATGCCGAAGAAGCTCGAGCCTTCCACCGCAAAGTGCGCGGTGATCACACCCATGCCGACTTGCGCCAGGATCAGGCCGATCACGACCAGGAAGTACTTCTTGGTGGCCTTCATCGAAGGCGTGGCTTTCAGCGAGAACAGCGGATCGTTCTTCGGGGGCACAGGATCTTCTTCTTCCTTGTGCATGCCGTGGTAGAACAGCATGCCGGCGATGGCGCCGATCATCAGGATGACCGAAGCGATCGACCAGATGCCGGCACCGGCGGTCGGAGTGTTGTCGATCAGCGGTTCATGCGGCCAGTTGCTGGTGTAGCTCAGGCCAGTTTCGCCTGGACGGTCGGCAGCGGCAGCCCACGAAGACCAGAAGAAGAAACCGGTCAGCGCGGTGCGGTCGGTCGCTTCCGGCAGCGAATTCGGCGCCATTGCGTACTGTTCGCGCAGCTTGTCGTACTGCTCGGCGTTGCCAAACAGGCCGGCGTAGTGGTTTGCCACGGTGCGCACTGCTTCGGCGCGGATGGCCGACAGCTTCACTTCATTGGTGTCGGCGTTGTAGGTGTTGGTACGCAGTTCGGACTTCACCAGGGCGTCAACGTGGGCTTTGGCGCCGGCTTCGAGCTGGGCGTAGTCCTTGTTGAAGTTCTTGCGGGCGAACAGGTCTTGCAGCGCGACTGCTTCGCGGTGCAGCCAGTCGGCCGACCAGTCAGGTGCCAGGTAGGAGCCGTGGCCCCAGACGGTACCCAGCTGCTGGCCGCCGGCAGACAGCCAGGCGCTCTGGCCGTATTTGACCTGGTCAGGCGTGTACAGCACCGCGCCCGTGTCGTCGACGACTTGCGCTATTGGAGGCGCTTTCAGGTAAATTTCGCGGCCCACCCAGCCCAGTACCGTAAACGATAGCAGGCAGATAATGGCGAGCCACGTCCATAACTTCTTAGTGGCGTGCATGATAGCTCCTTTTGTGGTGTTTCAAATGTATGTTTTTAGCCAGAATACAGCCGCCACTCGGGCAGCTCACATGATCCAGGTCAAGTCTTGATCAATGGCCGCCGCAACCGCCGCAGCAGGTGTGGCTACGCTGTTGCGGCGCCACAGGTGGGTAACCATGTTCTTCCAGCAGCTTGCCCATCTGGTGGATGCTGGTCAGGGAGTCGTCGAAGGCGACTTCAACGTGGGCAGCGCCGGCTGGAGCGTGTACGCCGCGGATGCCTGGGACGGTGCGCAGCAGGTCAAGCACGCGGGTGACGTTGGCGGCGTCCAGGGCGGAAGCAAGTTGGAAAGAATGATGCATTTGTAAGTCCTCCTCGGGGTTAGTGTGGGAGGAAGTTTATGGAGTGGTGGTTTTTTCGTCCTTGACGCAGCTTAAGCAAAAACCGGTAAATCGGTGTCTGACCCGCAGGGTCAGACACCCAACGGTCTCACGGCTGGGGGCCTACACCACCAGCCGCGGCGCAGACGGTTTTCAGCCGCACCCACCCATATAGTGGCACTCAACGCACCGCGTACACCCATCCACCTTATGCAAGGCCCGCGCCCCGCACTCCGGGCACTTGCCCGCCGATTTCGTCGGCGCAGCCCCCGCCGCCGTCATCGCTTCGGGCGCCACATGCCCCGTCGACGCGCACTGCGCCGCCAACTGCGGCACCGGCACCTGGTTTCCATAAGCATCCAGGAACCCGCGCCGTATCAAAATCCGCTGCAAGGTAAAGGCAATCGCCGCCACCTCCGAATCGTGATAAACCGGAACCTGCACCCCATCCTCCCGCGTCAGCAGCCCGCAGCGCACCGGCCCCTTCTCCCAGGCCACCTCACGCATATCCGCCAGCGCCTTGGCAATCGAACTACCAGCCCGCGCCGCCATCGACAGCAAGCGCATCGACGAAGTAATCCACTGCTGCCCATCGCTACGCTGGTTAGCCGGCATGAAGAACTCAAACGGCCGCTCAATCCGTACCGGCGCGCCCTCCAGCGTCCCATCCACGGTGATGAAGCTCACGGTCAGGTAAGCCGACTTCTTACCCTCCTGCGTCCAGTATTCGACTTTGGACGTCACCGACTCCAGTTCGCCCAGCGGACGCCCATCAAACCGCTTGCGCAGCGGATCATCGTCACGCGGCACCGGCGCTGCCGCCGCCGAAGCGGCCGCCGGGTCCGGCGCCACGCTCAGCACGCTGCCGGTCACCGTATTCGGCCGGAACGTCGCCAACCCCTTCAGCCCCGCCACCCACGCCTCGGTGTACAGTTCCTTGAAATCCTCATACGGATAATCTTCCGGCACATTCACCGTCTTCGAAATCGCCGTATCAACAAAAGGCTGCACTGCCTCCATCATGCTCACGTGGTCCAGCGCCGCCATATCCAGCGCCGTGACAAACTGCGGCGGCAACTGCCCCATGTCAAAGCCCATATGGCGATACAGGCGCCACGCATGGTCAGCGACTTCATAAGAACGCGACGACCCATCCGGCATGCGCTTGCGGCGCTGGTAGACCCAGGAGAACGCCGGCTCGATGCCATTGGAGGCATTGTCCGCAAAGGCCAGTGTGATGGTGCCGGTCGGGGCAATCGACAGCAGGTGCGAATTGCGGATGCCATGCTTGGCTATCGCCTCGCGCAAGGCGTTCGGCAAACGGCGCACGAACGCGCCTTCCAGGTATTGCTCCTTGTCGAAGAACGGGAACGCGCCCTTCTCCTGCGCCAACGCCACCGACGCCGTGTAGGCCGCATCGCGCAAGGCCTCCGCAATGCTGGCCGCCATCGCACGGCCGCCGACCGAGTCATAGCGCATGCCCAGCATCACCAGCGCACTGCCAAGGCCAAGGAAGCCCAGGCCGATGCGGCGCTTGGCCGCGCCCTCGTCCGCCTGCTGCGGCAACGGCCACTGCGTCGCATCGAGCGCCAGGTCCAGCATGCGCACCGCAATCCCGGCCACCTGCCGCATCGCCTCATAGTTGAAGCTTGCGCGATCGGTAAACGGATTCTGCACGAAGCAGGTCAGGTTCAGCGAACCCAGGTCGCAGCAGCCATAGCCAGGCAGCGGCTGCTCGCCGCAGGGATTGGTGGCGCGCAGGGTCTCGCAGTAATACAGGTTGTTCTCGGCGTTGATGCGGTCCACGAACAGCACGCCCGGTTCGGCATGGTCGTAGGTGGAAGTCATCACCTTGTCCCAAAGCTGGCGCGCAGGGACGCGGCGATAGACCCACAGCCCGTCCTCGCGCTGGCTGGCGCCCGCAGCCAGGTCCTCATCGCCTGGTTCCACCTTGTGCACCAGTTCGAACTCGGAATCCGAAGCCAGCGCCCGCATGAAAGCATCCGTCACGCCGATCGACAGGTTGAAATTGCGGAAGCCGCCATCGTCCTTGGCGGCGATGAAACGCTCGATATCAGGATGATCAATGCGCAGCACGCCCATTTGCGCGCCGCGTCGCGCGCCAGCCGATTCAACGGTCTTGCAGGAAGCGTCGAACACTTCCATGTACGACACCGGCCCCGAAGCACGCGACTGCGTGCCCTTCACCTTCGCCCCAGCCGGCCGGATCGAGCTGAAATCGTAGCCCACGCCGCCACCGCGGCGCATGGTCTCTGCAGCCTCCGCCACGGCCGTGTAAATACCAGGCAGGCCATCATCTTCCCCGGTCACCGAATCGCCCACCGGCTGCACGAAGCAGTTCATCAGGGTAGCCTTCAGGCCAAGGCCAACGGCGGAATTGATACGTCCGGCAGGCACAAAGCCGTTCTCCTGCGCCCACAGGAATTTTTCTTCAAGGTCTTCGCGCAGTTCCGGCGCCTCCAGCGCAGCCAGTGCGCGCGCTACGCGGCGGCGGACGTCGATGATGTCCAGCTCATCCCCCTTCGCGTATTTTTCGCGCAGCACGTCCAGCGAGATTTCCTGGGGCGGCATGGGGTTGCCGAACATTTTTTCGTTTGCATTCATGGATAGTCCTGCTCAGGTTAAAACTGAGGCTGACTATCCCTGAATGCGGGGGCAAAATCCTTGATTCAGGATAAGTTTGGCGGCCAGATTTCCTCTTCCGACCAGCCCAGTTCCCGGAAATCCTGCGCCCGCAGCGGCGCCTCCCCTGCTGCAAAGAATTCATCCAGTTGCGGCGGTGCGACGGGCGTGGACGACAGCATGGCATGCACCTGGCCGCGATGATGGATCTGGTGCCCGAAGATGTGTGCCAGCAAGCGCTGGCGGGTGTCACGCTGGAACTCGTCCCCACGGTCGATGGTCACGACACGTCCCAGGTCCTCATCGCGCAAAGACCTGCAATACGCGATCAGCCGGCGGTCGGAAGCACGCTGCGCCTCCCACAGGGCGGCGCAAGTCTCAAATGGCTCCTCCACGGCAAAGAACGCGCTGCGGTAATCGGGATGCGGCGGTGCCCCGCGCATCTCCCGCTCCAGCGCATCAATATAAAACCAGTCCACAGTAACGATGTGGTTGAGTGTCGCCTTAATCGAAGGGAAGAAGCCCGTCCGCCACGCCACGAAGTCCTCCTGCGACAACTGGACACAAGCCCGCAGCAGACGATGGTTAGCCCAGCCGTTGTTATACGCCTCCGTCAGAAAATGCCGCGACAGGCGATTACGGTCCAGCCCGTGTCCCACCATGGGGTCAGGCCCCAAGGGTGACACGGCCTCAGCCGATACAGGATCAATCATTGGATATGCAGATAGGTGATGCCTGGAGCATCTTCAAGAATTGACCGCACCGCCGAATACAGGCCGGCCACCGCCGTCGCGCGTGAATCGTGGCCGGCAAGCCGCTCCATCAGGCCACAATCGGCGAAGACATAGGTTTGCCAGCCCTCTTCTGAATTGGTGCAAGCCACGTATAGCTCGCAATCCTGGGCCTCCACCGGCACGCACCAGGCAAAGTCTTCGGGGATTACCTCGCCCAGCGCGCGATAGCCATGCGTCGGCAATTCATTGGCCATCCACTCCGCCAGGCGCAAGCCATAAATGCCGGGGTTGGTCAACTTGTCCTCATCCGCCACGATTTCGAAGCGGGACGACTGGAACATCAGGACCGGGCTATGCATTCTGATGCTCCTTTCTTTCTTCAGCTACGCGGCACTTGCGCGAACGCGGCATTCAGCCGCCGCACCATGGCGTCGTTCATCGACGCCGTATGCCGGTTCCAGCGATCCATCGTGTGCTGAAGCTCGCTCTGCAGCCGCTGCGCCAATTGATACTCGCGCGCACCCGCAGCCCAGATCGCAAACTCTGCACGGGCATCAAAACTGCCGAAACGATTAACTGTATTTTCGAACTCCGCACGCGCTTCGTCATTGCGGCCGGCAGCCGCAAACGCCTTCGCCAGCAGCAGGCTGCATTGCTCGGCGCGGTAATTCGCATCCTTGCTGCGAATGAATTGCAGATGCTCGATCGTCTTGGCATGCGCGCCGATCGCCAGGCTGGCCCTTGCTGCGCCAAGGCGGATTTCCAGGTCCGAGCCAAAAGCGCCCTGCAGGCAAGCTTCATAAGTAGTTGCTGCTTCCGCAGCCTCACCCGCTTCCAGCAGGGCCGAAGCCAGGCGCATCTGGTTTTGCGCGGTCGGCGTAAAGTTGAAAGCATCGCGCGCTTCGCGCAGCTCACGGCCAGGATCGAGCATGCGGCCGGCAGCGGCAACGGCCTTGCGCGCACCGACTTCCAGGCGCGAGCTCGGCAGGTACACGGCGAAGAAGTACACCACGCTGCCCAGCAGCGGGAAAGAGAACAGGATCAGCAGCCAATACAGCTCCCGCCCGCGGCGCACCGCGTGCACGGCAAAAAAGATGGCAACCAGAATGTGCAGACCCAGACCGATAAACGGCATTTCTCTTTCTCCTAATAGTTGAAGTTTCGATTATAGACGACCGTCGCGCAAGGGTTCCAGGTGAATACTGAGGCCGCTTGCCGAGGTGCGGATAGCTGTCGGAACAAACTGCACGCCGGCGTAGCGCAGCTCATCAGGACGCCAGGTATAGATCGGCGTGTCACGCGCCAGGTTATCCGCCAGCAGCCTTGCAGCACCAGCAACCTGGCGCTGCGTGCGCTCATCCAGCCCATCCAGCGTAAAGTCTTCCACTCGCGCATCAGCCAGCATCACCGCATTGCGGGACGGGTCGATACTCAGGCGCCCCGACAGCGACAGGCTGCCGGTAAATTGCTGCCGCATCAGCGGCGACGAAACCGAAAGCAAGGCGCCAAGGGCAATGCGGTCGTTCGGCAACGTGGAAAGACGTGGCTGTTCAAGGCGCAGTTCAAACACGGCCAGCGCGCGATGCTCGAGCGGGAAGCGCTGGTCAATATTGCGCTGCAGCCGCGCCAGCGGGACTTCGTAATCGCGCGGCCCGGCAAAGCTTGCGCAGCCGGATAGCAGCACGGCAGCACCGCCGCCTGCGGCGAGCAGCGCGGCGGCAATCGCGCGTGTGGTGAGGCGTCTGTGTGGGGTCATTTGCGGCTCCTGTGTCATAGTCGCAGCCATGATAGCGGGGATCGCCTATGCAACCTGTAACCATTGGTATCGCTGGATGGGCTTTGCCGCGCGCAGACGCCGAGCTCTTTCCGCCAGCCGGCTTTGGCAGCAATCTGGCGCGCTATGCAGCGGTGTTTGACGCGGTCGAGATCAATTCGTCTTTCTTTCGTCCGCACCGGCCGGAGACCTACGAGCGCTGGGCGGATAGCGTTCCTGCCGGCTTTCGCTTTGCCGTCAAGCTGCCGCGCTCAGTCACGCATGAAAAGCGCCTGCAGGATGTGGAAGCCGAACTGGATCGCTTTGCGGCGGAAGCAGGCGCGCTCGGTGAAAAGCTGGGCTGGATTCTCGTTCAAACGCCGCCCAGCCTTCGCTTCGATCCAGCAGCGGTGGCAGCCCTCTTCGCAGGACTCGCCGAACGCTTTGGCACCAGGCGCCCCGCCGGCGAGCCGCGCGACCGAGCTGAATCCAGCGCGCATTCGCGTGGGCAAGTGTTTGTGGCCTGCGAAGCCCGCCACGGCTCATGGTTTGGCAACGAGGCCACCGCGCTGCTGCGCGAAATGGAGGTGATCCGGGTGATAGCCGACCCGCCGGCTGGCGAACCCGGACCATTCATCGCGACCGCCGGCCAAGCGGCCTACGTGCGCCTGCACGGCAGCCCGCTGATCTATCGCTCAATTTACGAATCGGAACGACTGGCGCAGGTCGCGGCGTGGCTGCGCAAACAGCACGGCGGAGCGCTGGTCATCTTCGACAACACAATGTCCGGCACCCAGGTCCGGCAAGCCGTACAACTGCGCCAGATGCTTACTTCTTCTTCATCGGATCGTCATCCGGGTTCACATACGTGATATCGAACGGCCCCTCTCCGTGAATCTGCACGATGGTTTCGCCCTTCATGATCGCGTAGTGGTTGGTCTTGGCCGGAATCGCCACAAAGTCCCCCGCATGATGGGCCTTGGCCGCCTTCTCATCCAGCTTGTCGCCCATGCCCAGCATCAGCGTGCCCTTGATCACGGTGACGTTCTCCATCATCGAATGCATATGCGGCGGCACTTTGTAGCCGCTCTGGGCATGCAGGCGCATGACAAAAGGCCCCGCCTTGCCGGGATCTCCCTGCAGCACAGCCGCTTTGGCGCCTTTCGGCAAGGTGGACGGGCCGTCGCCCCATTTCATCTCGTCTCCGAGATGCATTGCGGAAACAGGAATCAGGCACCCAAAAGCAGCAGCGGCAAAGACAGCAGCCAGGGCGCGAGGCGTAATTCTGGACATGGCAATCTCCTTTTGAACGGGTACTCCAGGTTTGATCATAGTCCGCATTTGCAAAAAAACCACTTGCGGTGCACAGATTCAGTGTTATAGTTCACTACAACACCAGTTCATTAAATCACCAACACTGGAGGAAACGATGTATGTGGAATGAAAACCGCCCGATCTACCTGCAGTTGAAGGAGCGGGTCGTCGGCATGATGCTGGATGGCTTGCTCAAGCCCGGCGATGCCCTGCCCTCGGTGCGCCAGGTCGCGGCCGATTACCAATTGAATCCGATTACCGTCTCCCGCGCCTATCAGGAGCTGGTCGACGAAACCTTGGTGGAAAAAAGAAGGGGATTAGGAATGTACGTAACCGAAGGCGCTGTTGATAAACTGCTGTCCACTGAACGCGACCGTTTTATCCGCGAAGAATGGCCCGCAATGGTTGAGCGCATCCGCCGTCTGGGCCTGGACATTGAACAACTGCTGCGCGCCACGAATGTGCCGCCACAAGGAGCCCCGGCATGACAGCGATCATCACCGCTAAAAACCTGAGCAAGCGTTACGGCACCACCAAGGCGCTGGATGACGCCAGCTTCCAGATCAACGCCGGCCGCATCGTCGGCCTGATCGGCCCCAACGGTTCCGGCAAGACCACCACCCTGAAAGCCATCCTTGGCCTGTCCCGCTTCGAGGGCGAGCTGAATGTACTGGGCCTGGACCCGCGCCAGCAGCGCGATGAACTGATGAAGGACGTCTGCTTCATCGCCGACGTCGCCATCCTGCCGCGCTGGCTGAAGGTGAAGGATGCCATCAGCTTCTGCGAAGGCATCCACCCGCGCTTCAACCGCGAACGCGCCGAGAAGTACATCGCCAACACCAAGCTGTCGCCGGACATGAAGGTCAAGGCCATGTCCAAAGGCATGATCGTGCAGCTGCACCTGGCGCTGGTCATGGCAATCGACGCCAAGCTGCTGGTGCTGGACGAACCGACCCTGGGCCTGGACATCCTGTACCGCAAGCAGTTCTACCACCAGCTGCTGGAAGACTACTTCGACGAGAACAAGACGATCCTGATCACCACGCACCAGATCGAAGAAGTCGAAAACATCCTGACCGACCTGATGTTCATCCGCGACGGCAAGATCACCCTCGCCGCCTCGATGGACGAAATCGGCGACCGCTACACCGAAGTAATGGTGCAGCCAGAGTACATGACCGCCGCCAGCGCCCTGCAGCCGCTGCACCAGCGCACGGTATTCGGCAAGGCAGTAATGCTGTTCGACGGCGTCTCGCGCAAGCAGTTGGAAACCTTTGGCGAAACCCGTACCCCTAGCGTGGCCGACCTGTTTGTCGCCAGCATGCAAGGAGAATATCAATGAATACGATGAAATGGCTGATGCAGCGCGAGTATTGGGAGAACAAGGGCATGCTGTTCTGGGCCCCTGCCGTTATCGCCGGCCTGATGGTGGCCTTCACCGCCGTAATGCTCATCATCGGCAACAATATGGAAATGCATTTCAACGGCGATAGCCTGACGCGCTTCCATGAAATGACCACCGTGCAGCGGCACGAACTGGCCAGTGCGGTCGGTGCGGCATTCCCGATGATGGCCACGCCGCTGTATATCCTGATGGGCTTCGTGATCTTTTTCTACTGCCTGGGCGCCCTGTATGACGACCGCCGCGACCGCAGCATCCTGTTCTGGAAATCGCTGCCGGTGTCGGACGTCACAACCGTGCTGTCCAAGGTCGCGGTAGCAACCGTGGCTGCACCACTGATCGTAGCGGCCATCGGCTTCGTGGCATCGCTCACAATAATGCTGATGACGGCCCTTGCGATCAGCTTCCACGGCGTGAACGTGTTCGGCGACCTGCTCTCTTCCACCAACCTGTGGCTCTCGCCGTTCCGCATGCTGTCGCTGCTCCCGGTCTACTTGCTGTGGGCGCTGCCGACTGTGGGCTGGCTGCTGATGGTGTCAAGCTGGGCGCGCAGCAAAGTATTCCTGTGGGCAGTCGGCACACCGCTGATGACCGGCGCGCTGCTGGCATGGGCCAACTACGCCTTCAAGCTGGGCATCAACATGGAATGGTTCTTCTCGCAGGTGGTGCTGCGCCTGCTGGGCAGCGTGCTGCCTGGCGCCTGGTTCATGTTCGACAAGTCGGCGCGCGAAGCGATGGAGCACGCTCCTGGCATGGAGAACGACCCGACCGGCCAGATCGCCGGCTTCTTCAACCAGGCATACAGCTCGCTAGCCAGCCCTGTCCTTTGGATTGGCGTTGCGGCCGGCGTTGCAATGATCGCCGCCGCGATCTGGATGCGCCGTTGGCGCGAAGAGAACTGACCAAATTGGCCAGGCTGTAGCTCGCCGCATGATGTGGCGAGCTACGCGCTGTAACGGCCCCTGGGGCGAAGCCCGACAATCTGGTTAGCTGTAGCCGAACACAAGGCGTACCCCACCATGCAGATCTGCGTGGCGCCGAACTTCGTCAGTAAAAGCACGGAACTCTGGAAGCCCCCCTCTGCATGCCTTCAGGGACGAACAAAGTCTTATGCGGCGGAGCTGGATCTGCCACGCAGGTCTACGCCCATTTTCTTACTCCGCCAGATCTGGCGACGAAGGCTGACTTGCGTTGCGACTAATGCGGCTGCGGCCAGGCGAATCGCACCCGTTCCAGATCAGTTGCGCTTTGCTGGACGTCCTGGAGCAGTTGAAGCCCCCTGCACTTTCAACGATTTGATTGTTCGGGCCAGGCTCGATTTCGGATTTCTCCGGTGCCTGAGACTGCTGCGCCTTGCTGATACTAAAATTGAAGAGGGCTATCCCTTGCGCCGTCGCATCAGACTGGGGCGATCGGTTCGCACGCGTGGCTTCGGCCTGATCGCAGGTCTGGAAGGAAAGGCCCAGGCGGCTTGCCTGCGCCGTAGATGTGCTCGAAAGTACGCCCAGCAAAGAGACAATCAAAAAGCGGGCACGTAAGCTCCTCATGGGCACTACTCCTGTTTGTTTTGAATCAGATTATCTTGATCATATATCGCATGCGATCAAATTATAACAGGTTTTAGCCTGAAAAAAGTGGGCGGCCGGCCACACTGGCACGACCGCCCCTGTTCAGGCCACCCTACCGGCACTCAAGCTGGCAGCGCGTTCTTCTCCTCAGGCGCAGCGTCGGACACCGTCGCTTCCGTGGTCAGCAGCAGCCCGGCGATGGAGGCAGCGTTCTGCAGCGCGGTGCGGGTCACCTTGGTCGGGTCGATCACGCCGTTCTCCACCATGTCGACATACTCGCCGGTGGCGGCGTTATAACCGAAGTTGCCCTTGCCCTCGGCAACCTTGGCCACTACCACCGAAGGCTCTTCACCGGCATTGGAGACGATCACACGCAGAGGCGCCTCGAGTGCGCGCAGCACGATCTGCACACCAGCATGCTGGTCGGCGTTCGCGCCTTTCAGTTGGGTGATGGCGCTACGTGCGCGCAGCAGGGCCACGCCGCCGCCCGGCACAATGCCTTCCTCGACGGCAGCACGGGTCGCGTGCAGCGCATCGTCCACCCGGTCGCGCTTCTCCTTCATTTCCACTTCGGTGGCCGCGCCGACCTTGATGACGGCCACGCCGCCCGCCAGCTTGGCCACACGCTCCTGCAGCTTTTCCTTGTCGTAGTCGCTGGTAGCCTGCTCGATCTGCGCGCGGATGGTGGCCACGCGATCGTCGATGCGGCACTGCTCGCCGGCGCCGTCGATGATCGTGGTGGCTTCCTTCTGCACTTCGATGCGCTTGGCGCTGCCCAGATGCTCCAGGGTAGCCTTTTCCAGCGTATGACCAGTTTCTTCCGAGATGACGGTGGCGCCGGTCAGCACGGCGATATCTTCCAGCATGGCCTTGCGGCGGTCGCCAAAACCGGGCGCCTTCACGGCAGCTACTTTCAGGATGCCGCGCACCGAGTTCACCACCAGCGTCGCCAGCGCCTCGCCTTCCACATCTTCCGCCACGATGAACAATGGCTTGCCAGCCTTGGCCGACTGCTCCAGCACCGGCAGCAGTTCGCGGATATTGCTGATCTTTTTGTCGTACAGCAGCACCAGCGGATCATCCAGGCGCGCCAGCTGCTTGTCCGGATCGTTGATGAAATAAGGACTCAGGTAGCCGCGGTCGAACTGCATGCCTTCCACTACATCCAGTTCGTTTTCCAGCGACTTGCCATCTTCAACGGTAATCACGCCTTCCTTGCCCACCTTTTCCATGGCCTGGGCGATGATGTCGCCGATGGCGCTGTCGGAGTTGGCTGAGATGGAGCCCACTTGCGCGATCTCCTTGCTGGTGGCGATGGGGCGCGAGATGGCCTTCAGTTCCGTGATGGCTGCTGCCACGGCCTGGTCGATGCCGCGCTTCAGGTCCATCGGGTTCATGCCGGCGGCCACGTACTTCATGCCTTCCTGCACGATGGCCTGGGCCAGCACGGTGGCCGTAGTGGTGCCGTCGCCAGCCACGTCGGCGGTCTTCGAGGCCACCTGCTTGACCACTTGCGCGCCCATGTTTTCCAGGCGGTCCTTCAGTTCGATTTCCTTGGCAACCGAAACGCCATCCTTGGTGATGGCCGGCGCGCCAAAGCTGCGGTCAATCACCACATTGCGGCCCTTCGGGCCCAGTGTCACCTTCACGGCGTTAGCCAGCACATTCACGCCCTTGACGATGCGAACGCGTGCGTCTTCGTTGAACTGTACGTCTTTAGCAGTCATGATTTTTATCTCCCTAATACGTTCCGGAATCAGGCGGCTTTGGCGTTGGCGGCAGCGTGCTCGATCACGCCAAGGACGTCTTCCTCGCGCATGACCAGCAGTTCTTCGCCATCAAGCTTGACGGTCTGCCCGGCGTATTTGCCGAACAGGACGTCGTCGCCGACCTTCACTGCCAGCGGGCGCACACTGCCATCAGGCAGGGCACGGCCATGACCAACCGCCAGCACTTCGCCCTGTTCGGGCTTCTCGGTGGCGGAATCGGGAATCACGATGCCGGACGCGGTTTGGCGTTGTTTTTCAATTCGCTTAACAATAACCCGGTCATAGAGGGGACGAATTTTCATCTCTTATCTCCAAATGGTGTCAGATCATTTAACAAGTGAATCGGTCCAGACAAAGCTAGAGCCAGACTTCAGCGTCGTCGAAAATATGTTTTCGCTTTTTCATTTTCAAGAGAGGCGACGCAGGCCAATGTGTAACAAAATGTTTCAAGGCAGGAGCAGGCGGTCGTGGCGGCCCAACTGGTACACCACGCGCTTGTCTGTGCTGGCCGGCATGGGCCGTACCGGACAGTCCGACGGGCGCCCGCCGTCGGACGCCAGGCTGTCGTCGGCGGGGCCAACGCCCTCCCACAAGCCGCCTTTGATGGGCTGGAATAGCCATTGCTGGTAGCCCTTTCGTGCAGCCAGGTCCATCTGCGCCAGGCGCGCTTCCTGGTCGCCGCCTATCACTGGCTCCTCCGGATAGCCCGCAGCGTTGTCGCCGAAAGCCAGGCGGCAGGCGAAGGCCTCGCTGGATGGCGCCCCCGCCGTATTGCAGGCGCGCTGCTGCAAGCGCTCCAGCTGCCAGGCGCCGAGCCGCCAGGCCGCATCCAGCAAGGCTTCCTCTGCCGCCGCACTGCTGGCCCAGGGACCGTCAAACTGCAGGGCAGAACTGGCCACCGCACGTGCCGGCAGGGTCACCCCTTCCAGTTGCAACGGCGTGGCGCGCCGGAAGCCATGCCAGTGGAGAAACAGCAACAGAGGTGTATCGGGCCAGTTGGCGCGTGTGGCGCTGACGGCAAACAGCGGCAAGCCCATGGCGGAGATCTGCGCAGACAAAGCATCGAAAATTTGCATGGCAAAGTCCTCCGACACCTGTCAGTGAACGCAAGACCGCCCTGCTGCCGCTTCAGGGCCGACGCCCACGGGGGACCTGGTCTCTAGCAGTTCCTGGCAATGACCCAGGTGGCGCTGTGCCTGGGCAAGTGCTTTCGCGTAACTTCGCAATTGGCCCAGCGACGGCAAACTGTCGCTGCCCTTCAGCGCACGGGCACCGGTGGCGGCGATCTCCGCCATTATCCGGCTGGCCTTGTCATGGGCGGCGCGTAACTCCGCCAGGTTTTCCAATAACGCCTCTTTATGTTCCATAGTCGCTCCTTAAGAACACATAACAGGGCAAATTATTTCTGGTTCGACGCC